>SWBW01009845.1_pt1 | contig 29785 bp, 26 predicted proteins | sample 4693041 | NCBI WGS metagenome assembly SWBW01 (sample SAMN10267271, study PRJNA491770) | bioreactor metagenome | isolation source: DHS bioreactor inoculated with marine methane seep sediment | place: Japan: Omine Ridge, Nankai Trough | collected 2006-05-06 | reverse complement strand
AGAGGTTTTTCGGACATTCGGAAATAAGGTGTGCAAGATTCAAGGGAACAAAACCACTGGAATTCATAGATATGAAAGTTTTTGGTGGGAATTTGATCGACCAGAGGGAGGATGCGGTTGAATTTGTGAAGGAGCATATTAAGTTGCATGTAAAAATAGTTGGGCTGGAGAGGGTTGAGACATGGGAGTATCCAATTGATGCTTTACGGGAAGCTGTTACAAATGCGATATGTCACAGGGATTATGGGGAATATGCGAATGTCCAGGTCCGGATATTTGATGACAGGATCGAGATATGGGGATGCGGGTCTCTTCCGGAGCCATTGACAGTGGATGACCTTAAGCGGAGTCACAGGTCCATCCTCAGAAATCCTTTGATTGGAAAGTGTTTGTTCTTGATCAAGTTCATTGAACATTGGGGAACGGGAACCAATAGGATCATAGATGCATGTGTGGCTCATGGTTTGCCTGAGCCTGTTTTTGAGGAACTTTCCGGAAGTCTGGTGGTAACATTAAGGAAAAGGTTTACAAAAGAAAGTTTAATGGATATGAATTTGAATGAACGACAGATAAAAGCGGTATTATATGTTGAAGAAAAAGGCAGTATAACAAATAAGGAATATCAAGCGTTGTTTGATGTTTCGAGGGTTACGGCAACAAGAGATCTGAACTTGCTTGAAGGAAGGAATATACTTAAGCGCATTGGCAAGGGAAAAAGGGATTTAAAGTACGTGTTCAAATGAACGTAATGATGCAAAAATGATGCAAAAGGAATGGGGGTCTAGAGTTGTCCCAACTTGTTGAAAAGGGTCTGCTAACAATCAAGGGAAAGGACAGATCAACACAATATGTACTAACGGTTGGTGATTAGTGAGTGATGGAAAGTGAAAAGATCGGTCCCAAAATATTTAATGATACAATTACATCATTTCACCCATATAATAACTCAACTAACAATATGAGAAAAAAACCATGACCAAAACAGCCCTAATAACCGGAATCACAGGTCAGGACGGCGCATACCTTGCCGAGTTCCTGCTAAACAAAGGATACATCGTACACGGCATCAAGCGAAGATCGTCCTCGTTCAACACCGAGCGCATAGACCACCTGTATAGGGACCCTCACGAGAGAAATGTGAATTTCTTCATGCACTACGGCGACCTTACAGACTCTACAAACCTGATCAGGATCATCCAGGAAACGCAGCCTGACGAGATATACAACCTTGCAGCCCAGAGCCATGTACAGGTCTCCTTCGATACGCCCGAGTACACTGCAAATTCCGATGCAGTAGGAACCCTGCGCCTCTTAGAGGCCATACGCATCCTCGGGCTGGAAAAGAAAACAAAGTTCTACCAGGCCTCGACCAGCGAACTCTACGGCAAGGTGCAGGAGATCCCGCAAAGCGAGACCACGCCCTTCTACCCAAGAAGCCCATATGGGGCAGCTAAGTTATACGCCTACTGGGTCACTGTGAACTACCGCGAGGCCTACGGCATGTTTGCATGCAACGGCATCCTGTTCAACCACGAATCCCCTATCCGGGGCGAGACCTTTGTGACAAGGAAGATCACGATGGCCGCGGCCAAGATCAAGAAGGGGTTGCAGGACAAACTCTACCTCGGGAACCTTGACGCAAAACGGGACTGGGGATTTGCAGGAGATTATGTGGAGGCTATGTGGCTGATGCTGCAGCTGGATGAGCCTGAGGATTTTGTGATTGCGACGGGTGAGATGCATTCGGTGCGTGAGTTTGTGGATATGGCGTTTGGGGAGGTGGGAATCCATCTCATGTGGCGTGGGATGGGTGCCGATGAAGTAGGAATAGATGATGAGACCGAAAAGGTTGTGGTCGAGATCGATCCGCGATATTACAGGCCTACTGAGGTGGAGCTTTTGCTAGGGAACCCAACGAAGGCTAAGGAGAAGCTTGGATGGGAGGCTAAGGTTGGGCTTCGTGAATTGGTGAAGATGATGGTTGAAGGGGATTTGGGGAAGTTGTGAAAATGATTTACTCACATGCCCGCAATTATCAATAAAATCTATTGTTACAAGCTTTAATTCGGTGTAATTCGTGTGAAAAATGATGGCCACAGAGAGCACAGAGTACACAGAGGAAAAATGCTACAATCTCTGTGTCCTCTATGGCAAATTTGAAAAACAGATTTCACATAAAACGAAAATCAAGTTTACTGATTAAAATATGTTAAATTTCAAAACTTTTATCTCCCGCATCATGTCCATCGAGCCAATACGGCGGCAGAGCATAGTGTCGCTTGTTTGGCAGATCGCACTTACTTTCATCGGATTTTTGAGTACAATGTATTTTGCGCGTGCGGTGGGTGCAGGTGTTCTGGGTGCGTATTTCCTGTTTTTAGCATATCTCGGCATCATCGACCTTGTGGCCGACAGTGGGATTGGTGGTGCAGCAGTCAAGCGCATCAGTGAGGGTGAAGAACCGGATGCATATTTCAGTGCATTTGTTGTGTTGCGCTCCGTGTTCGTGACAGTGGTTGTAGTTGTATTGATTGCATTTCGCAGCTATTTTGTGGATCTTAATAGTGCCGGAACGTTCAACTGGCTACTGGTGGCGTTGGTTGTATCACTTTTGTGGGGTGTGGTTTCAAGCGGGATTGGTGGACGAGGGAAAATGGGAATAAGTGCAACGGCTATTTTTATTAATAATGTTTCCCGCATTATTATTCAGGTCATCGCAGTTTTTCTGGGTTATGGTGTTGCAGGACTGGTAGGGGGATTTGTTGTAGGGATACTTGTTGGGGCTATAGTACAACTGCGTTTTTTTGATCTACATTGTGTACGTTTTGGTTGGAGACACCTGAAAAGTCTTTCTTCATTTTCGTTCTGGTCGTTTATGGTATCTGGGGGTGTTTTAGTATTCACGTATTCCGATTCGATTATGATCGGTTATTTCCTGAATAATGCTGATGTGGGTATATACCGGGTAATATTCCAGTTCACGGCATTTGCAACATTTACAACATTTGCACTTCGTGGAACATTATGGCCAAGGGTGAGCCGATGGGATAAGATCGGCGAAACTGGACTTATCGAAAAGTCATTATCTCGTGCATTCACCTATTCACTCATACTGGCAGTACCATTGTTTGTTGGTGGAGCTTTGCTCGGTGATAAGTTGCTTTATTTTTTCTACGGCGCGGATTTTGTGAGTTATACGACACTTATGTTATTGTTTACGGTACAAATTATAAACGTTTTCCAGTATTTTTTTATCACATATCTCAGTGCAATGAATCAGTTAAAGGAGTTGTTCAAGATCACAGTTGTGGCAGTTGTTGCTAATATAGCACTGAATGCGGCATTAATTCCTGTGATGGGCATTTCAGGGGCAGCAGTTGCGACTTTAGTAACTATGAGCCTGAATGCTGTTCTGGCACGGCGTGTTCTGGCACAGATGATTACACTTCGAGTTGAGCGCAGCAGTTTGCTGAATATTTTTAAGGCATCCATTGTGATGGGAGTGGTTGTGGGGGTATATCGGTTGGTTGTGCCGCTGACCAGTGTTTGGTTAGCGCTGGTTCCGGTTTTGATTGGTGGAGTATTTTATGGGGTGCTGATACTGAAATTAGATGGGAAGATTTATGAAGAATTGAAAGAAATTATGATGCAGATGAATGTAGCGTGGCCGGAATGGTTGTGATTGACCTATATGAATAATATATGGAATTATAGTATCTTCTTCAAATTAAGTGAAAAGCTGTTCACTTTCAACTCAATCACTTTTTTCTCTGATTAGCTGAGCCAGTGATAGCATCTCAAATGTATTGCTCACTCTATCAAAGATATAATCATATGCACTTACACCTAGTTTCTTTGCCGTCTGAACAATTGTCATGAATATATCATTTGCTTTTTTCTTTCTGCGAGAAAGTTCTAATTCATACACGAACTCATAAAACGTTTTTTTTGTTTCATTACAAATAAATTATGTATTTATTGTGATGATATTACAACTTTGTATTCTATAACTGGGTTATGGGACTGTGTCCAAAAAACTTATATGGAATTAATTAATTTCAATTTAGATGCGCATTACTTGCAATATTTTTTCCACTTTTTCTGGAGAGAGGGTTAAATTAGTATATACTCTATGGGGATCAATACCCTCTTGTGGCATTTTTCCTTCACCAATTATATATCCATATTGTAAATTGCAAATATTTGCAAGGGACCAGAAGCATACATTGACATATAAGGGTGAAAAAAATTCAATTACTTTTGTTTCTGTTTTTGCATAAACAATATTTGATAATCCTGCTCCATGAACTGAAATGATAATGTCGGCATTTGAAAATAACTCAATTTGCTTTTTTACGTGCATTCCATCAAGGCTCACCGTTACAAATCCATATTTACGTAATATTTTTTCAATAAGGGGTTCATTTAGTAATTTTCGTGTTCTAGCATCCTTTCGAGATATGTAAATTCGTTTTGGTGATATGGGATTATCGACTTCTTGGATTTTTAATATCTGACTACGGATATATTCCACAGCCCGGTACGTTGGATTTCCCGTAATTCCTATGCTTGAAGGAACAATCACTTCATCCGCAGTAAAGATAGTATTTTTTTTTGGTGAGATCATTTTCTCGGTGGGTATTCCGATAATTTCCAAGTATTCTTTCATGAATTTTTTATCATTAGGAATATAATAGTAATCTGATAGTTCATCGATTAATGAAAATCGAGGGAGCTCATCAAAGAGAAAGTGATAATAATTCCCATTTGAATGGCGGTTAATTACAGCAAGAGTACCTGATTTTTTTTTTGCTTCTGGTAAATTGCCTTGGTTAAGGATAGAATGACGTTCAATTGGAACACCAATTTCTTTAGAGACGTCATCTAGTAAGTACCCGTCATCTGAAAAAATCGTTCCAAGTTTCGTAACAAAAATATTTTTCATCTTCGCCAGATAGACTTCTGGCGTCTTTGTTTCCATTCCTATTCTGAATTTCCATTGAGGTTGTGTCTCAATTGTTAAAGGGGGATTTCTTATTATAATGTATTCATTCTCTATGAGATTAAAAAAATAATTGTTATTCCGAGCATATTCTTTCGTAGAAATTATTTTAGATGGCGGGACATTTTTGAACCTAATATTATTGATAAATTTATTAGAAAAAACAATGCTTGTTTTGATGAGATTTTTTATGTTTGTAAGGAGCATTTTATCGATTATTTATCTTCGATTCATTATATAAAAACATGTTCAAACTAAACACCTTCTTCTCACACATCATGTCCATCGAGCCCATACAGCGTCAAAGCATCGTATCCCTCATCTGACTGATCGCATTCACATTCATCGGCTTATTAAGTACAATGTACTTCGCCCATGTAGTGGTTACCGGCGTTCTGGGCGTATATTTCCTGTTAATAGCATATCTCAGTATTATAGGCTTTATAATCGACGGCAGGTTTGACGGTGCGGCGGTCAAGCGCATCAGTGAGGGAGAAGAACCTGATGCGTATTTCAGCGCATTTGTTGTGTTGCGTTCTGTTTCGTGACAATGGTTATAACGGCGCTGCTTGCACTTCGTAGCTACTTTGTAGATCTTAACAGCGCGGGAACGTTTACCTGGCTGCTGGTAGCATTAGTCGCATCGCTGTTGCACGGGGTGGGATGGTGTATGGTTTGATGATATTGAAGTTGGTAGGAAGATTTATGAAGACTTGAAGGGAATTGTGAAGCAATAATTAGAAACGTATTGAAAAAAATAAATTAATGAGTATGTTGTACTACCAACTAAAAACCTCAGTCGTCTTCATAATATTCAACCGCCCAGAAACCACTAAAAGAGTGTTTACAGAAATAGCGAAAGCCAAACCTCCAAAACTTCTGGTTATCGCTGACGGTCCGCGCGCGGATCATCCGGATGATGTGGAGAAATGCGCTGCAGTTCGTGCCATTATCGATGGTGTGGATTGGGACTGCGAGGTGCTGACCAATTACTCGGATGTAAATTTAGGCTGCAAACTCCGGGTGTCGAGTGGTCTGGACTGGGTGTTCGATACAGTAGAAGAAGCGATAATTCTTGAGGATGACTGCTTGCCGCATCCGACATTCTTCCAATTTTGCGAGGAGATGTTGGAGAGATATTGGGATGATGGAAGAGTAATGCACATAGGTGGGAATAATTTTTTATGCACTCGTAAAAATCTGGAATATTCATATTATTTTTCAATGTATTCTCATATATGGGGGTGGGCTACATGGCGAAGAGCATGGAAATATTATGATATTGAGATGAAACTTTGGCCCACTATTCGTGATAATGAATGGATGCAAAGTATTTTTGATGATAAACAATATGCAAACCACCGTAAAAAAATATGGGATAATACATACAATGGGAAAATTGATACTTGGGATTATCAGTGGCTTTTTGCAGTGTTAACTCAAAATGGAGTTTCTATTTTACCAAAAATGAACTTGATATCAAATATTGGTTTTGGAAAATATGCAACTCACACACAAAAAGATGGAAAACTGCGTGCTGATTTGCAGACTTCAGGTGTTGAATTCCCACTTATACATCCGCTTTTTATGGTTCGTGACGCTATTGCGGATGGAAATTATAAAAAAATAAATATGTCTTGGAAGATTTGACTTTTTGAGAATTTACAACGGATTGTACCAAAAACCCTATTTCATAGATTATCTAGGTGAAAATGAAACCACAAGTAGAACCAGACCATTATTTTGAAAAATCTTATGATTCAAAAGAGCGCATCATTAGTTATTGGCATCAAAGCAAGGAAATTATCGAATTAAATCCCAAAAAAGTTCTGGAAATCGGAATCGGGAATGGTTTTGTTTCACAATATCTTAGGAATCGAAAAATAAATGTTGTGACACTTGATATTGATGAAAGATTAAAACCAGATATTCTAGGGAGCATTCTGGATATTCCTTTTGCTGATGAAAGTTTCGATACAATAGCCTCATACGAGGTGTTAGAACATCTTCCATATAACAATGTAAAAAAAGCGTTATTTGAAATGTATCGTGTTTCACAAAAATCTGTTATATTGTCTTTGCCAGATTGCACATTGGCTTATAGATTTTGTTTATCTATTCCAAAAGTTAGTATGATTAATAAGTTAATACCTTTGCCACGGCTTAAAGCACCACAACATGTTTTTGATGGGGAGCATTATTGGGAAATCGGGAAAGGTGGGTACCCACTAAGCAAGATTGTGGACGACATTCGAAAAGCAGGATTCGACATCAAGACAACATACAGGCTGTTTGAGAATCCATATCATAGATTTTTCATATTGGAGAAATGATAATGCAACGAATGAAAATAATTAAAAAATCATTTCGTAGTCGAAAAATCAAAAATACGATCAATAATACCGAAGGCAGCGCATCGGTGTCGATAATCGAAGCGCAGACAACAGGACTGCCCGTGATCTCGTCTTATCATGCAGATATTCCCTCGGTGGTGGTTGATGGAAAAAGTGCACTGCTTGCACCTGAAAAGGATGTAGAAACGCTGGCAAAAGCATCTTGAGTATCTGGTTGAGCATCCAGATGTGTGGGGAGAGATAGGACAGGCTGGACGGGAGCATGTGGAGCAGGAGTATGATGTTAAAATGCAGGTTGAGAAGTTGGAAAAGATATACGATGAGTTGGTGTAGGTTGAAAAAGAATGGAGTAATAGCATGAAAGTTCTTCATATTGTATCTGGTGAACTTAATGGTGGAGCAGCTAGAGGAGCATACTGGCTCCACAAAGGGCTTAGAAAAATAGGGGTTGATTCATATATTCTATCCAACTGCTATGATACATTGGGTGATTCAAAGGTTTTTACAACCGTCGATTCAAAGAAAAACAAAGTGATAAAAATTATTTTGGCGCAGCTGGATGCTACTCCATCCTGGCTTTACCGTAGCCGCAAACGAGTTATTTTTAGCACAGGATTTTTTGGACAAGATTTTACAAATACTAAAGCTTACCAAATGGCCGATATAATCCATCTACACTGGATAAATGCCGGTTTTGTAAATATGCACCATTTAAAAAAGGTGAAAAAACCGATAGTGTGGACTATGCGGGACATGTGGCCCTTGACAGGGGGATGTCATTATGCTTTGGATTGTACAGCCTATGAAACAGGATGTGGAAAATGCCCACAACTTGCCAGTAAGTTTTCCTATGACCTTTCAAAAATCGTGTTAAATAGAAAGAAAAAATACACCCCTAAAAATATAAAACTGGTAGGCATAAGCACCTGGCTAAGTGAATGTGCTGGAAAAAGCAAAATATTTCATGATTTAGATATTCGAACCATCTCTAATAATGTTGATTGCGATGAATTTATTCCAATCCCAAAAGATACTGCCAGAAAACTTCTGAGACTTCCCCTAAACAAAAAATTAATTTTAGCTGGCGCTAATAATATAAATGATTTTTATAAAGGATTTGAAAAATACATACAATCTTTAAATTATCTTGAAAAAGAACAAGTTCATCTTTTGTTTTTTGGCAAACTTAATAAAAGTTTGCTGAAAAATTTAGGCTTTGAATATACTTCCCTTGGATATTTGAATGACACCATATCTCTAAGACTTGCTTATTCTGCGGCAGATGTTTTTGTTGCACCTTCATTAATGGATGCTTTTGGTAAAACATTGGCTGAATCAATGGCATGCGAGACACCAGTCGTGTGTTTTAATGCCACTGGGCCAAAAGATATAGTAGATCATAAGAAAAATGGCTATCTTGCCCATCCCTTTGACCCACAAGATCTTGCCCGTGGTATCAAGTGGGTACTGGAAGATGAAAAGCGATATTTGGAACTATACCATAATGCAAGAAGAAAAGTGGAAGATCATTTTGATATTCAAGTTGTAGCAAAACAGTATCATAGTCTTTACCGAGAAATTGTGAATGAGTGATTAAGTCAACCGACTTCCCGATTTCAATTGTGTAGAAAGACACTTTTTATGTGAATTTATTGCAAATATGAATGCAAATATTGTGGATAAATATATTAATTTATATGATTACATGTTATCTAATACATCATAATTGGACTGAAAATATGCACCCAACACCCAAAATTTACATCCCAAGCCACCGCGGCATGGCCGGCTCAACCATCCTCCGTAAACTCGAAGCCAAAGGCTACCATATAATCATAACCCGTACCCACTCCGAGCTTGACCCCATCAACTAACAGGCTGTAAACAACTTTTTCTAAGTTGAGTCATATTTATGCATATCTATAAAATTTATATGTGTAGGATATTAAATCGAAACAAATACGAGTAGATTATTCAATATAAATTGAGATATTATTATTAAACCACAATAATTTATAAATTCTGCGAGAGTCACAAAATGGGTTCAAAAAAAATATTAATATATGCCCCACTCATCGGAGGACATCGACAAGTTTATTGTAATGTAATTACTCAGTGGGCTCTTGAGTCTAAAATGGATGTCATACTTTGTATTGGAAATGATTGGTGCAGAGATGGAAATACTATCAGCCAAGGTTCACCATATCTCGATTTATATAAGACCAATAACAATGTTGATTTCATCAATGCCCTCCAAAAACCACCACATAAAAGCGATTCAGAATATTTATTCGATCTGGAAAATGACATAAAACCTGATTTGATTTTCGTGATAAGTGGAGACGAATTTAATCATTCACTGTACTCTTTTATGAAAGACTTAATAATGCCGAAAAGACATTCTTTAAAATGGGTGGGAATTTTCATTGCATGTTATTACTATCCAGATTGGGCAAATTTATTAAAACAAAGAGTGGAAAAATTCATATTGAAGATAAAACTAAGGTATTTTGATAAAACATATTGGTTAGATGAACATTTTGTAACTAATACAAATATCAAAAATGGATTTTGGTTACCCGACATCTCCAAAAGTTTTAATATTAGCGTACATGATAATGCTGAGCTTGAATTATTGTGTCCAAAAATTGATAACTTTGTGATAAATAACAAAGGAAAAGATATTTTACTTTTCTTTGGGCAAGATTTCAATCGCAAAGGGTTTGATTTTATTATAGACCTAGCACTAGAAGATGACCAATTTGTAGTATTAAGAGCCGGAGACCCACTCGATAATGTGGATGATAGCAAAGAGATAATTGAAAAAATGTCAATACTAGAAAAGAATGGTCGGCTCTTGAACATACCTAAATTTATTAAAGATCCAATTGTAATTAGGAAATTATTCCAGGCAACTAAATATATTCTACTTCCATATAGGAACCATTACAAATCAAGCGGTGTTATGCTCCAAGCCTTAGAATTCAAAAAGCCTGTAGTAGTCCCAAATATAGGACTTATGGGCAAAAGGGTAGTTGAAAATCATCTAGGAATTACATACAAGCATAAAAAATATGATGAATTCAAAAAAGCTGTATATAAGATGCAAAATGAATGCTGCAATTACATTCCACATACAATAACATTCTATGAATCATTTAGTAAGGAAGCAATATTTAAAGAATTGGATTTAATGCACGAAGTAAATAAATAAATAAGTATCTAGATGATAAATGGATTGCAATGATTAGAGAGGATAATTTCCAATTTGGTAAAAAAAGGAATGAATATAGTTATTACTTCTCTCGTTGCCTTATAAATGGGGCTTCCGTTTATACACACCACTATACATAAAGAGGATTCAAAATGTCTGATTTTCAACTAAAAACACCCGTTGCCTTAATTATATTCAACCGCCCTGAAACCACTAGAAGAGTGTTTGCAGAAATCTCAAAAGCCAGACCGCAAATTCTTTTAGTTATAGCTAATGGCCCCCGTGCAGACCATCCTGAGGATAATGAAAAATGTGCTGCGGTACGTGCTATTATTGACCATGTGGATTGGGATTGTAAGGTTTTGACTAATTATTCAGATGATAACATAGGATGCTTTAGGTGTATTTCCGGTGGGTTGGATTGGGTATTCGATACAGTTGAGGAAGCGATAATTCTGGAGGATGACTGTGTACCACATCCAACATTCTTCCGATTTTGTGAGGAAATGTTGGAGAAGTATAGAAATGATGAGCGGATAGCCATGATTAGCGGAGATAATTTTCAGTTTGGCAGAAAGCGAACCGCATACAGCTATTACTTTTCTCGTTATCCACACATATGGGGCTGGGCTTCATGGAGACGAGCTTGGAAGTATTTCGATGCGGATATGAAACTATGGCCTGAAATTCGTGATGGTGGCTGGTTGCAGGATTTGCTTGGGGATAGAAGAAGCGTTTGGTATTGGAAAATGAAATTTGAAAATACATATAAAGGAAGAAGGGATATTTGGGATTATCAATGGACTCTTTCGTGCTGGACCCAAAATTCATTGACCATAATACCAAACGTAAACTTGATTTCAAATATAGGATTTGGTCCAGATGCGCTGCATACAAAAGAGAAAACAAAGGTTTTAGAGATGACAACAGAACCAATGATGTTTCCGATCTCACATCCTTCTTACATATTGCGCGATTCAAAGGCAGACTTTTTCGTTGAAAATGAAATGTTTTCAGGTTTTAAGTCATTGATGTTACGAGTTATTAATAGAGCTATTAAAAGAGTTATTAATAAATTAAAGGAAATTATTAGATGAAAACTCTACTAATCAACTCATCAGATGTTCGGGGAGGAGCTGCCAGGGCATCTTATAGATTACACCAAGGGTTGGAGCAAGTCGGAATCGATTCTACAATGCTGGTACAGGATAAACGTAGTACCGATATTTCTGTGATTGGGCCAAAACTAATAGGGTTGAAAGGAGTAGGTCTTAACTATATTTTTCGCTACTTAGTCGATAAATTGCCTTTACTGTTATATCCTAAACATCAAACAATCATATGGAGTCCTCAGTGGCTTCCAAACAAAATCCATATGAAAATCAATCGATTAAATCCGGACATTGTACATTTTCACTGGATATGTGACGGTTTTGTTCCTATTCAGGAAGTTGCTAAAATAAAGCAGCCTCTTATCTGGACTCTCCATGACATGTGGCCATTTACAGGCGGATGTCATTATAATGGTACATGTGATAGGTATATGTACGAGTGTGGTAAATGTCCACAACTTGGTTCAGATAAAGAAAAAGATTTAAGTCATTGGGTTTGGAGTCGAAAAAAGAAATATTGGGCGAATCTGGATCTTACTGTTGTCACACCCAGCCGCTGGCTGGCAAACTGCGCACGTTCAAGTTCTTTGTTTGGAGATAAGAGAATAGAAGTGATTCCAAATGGACTTGATCTTCAAAAGTTCAAACCAATTGATAAATCAAAAGCTAAAGAAGATTTAAATTTGCCAGTTGATAAAAATCTGATTCTATTTGGGGCGATGAATTCTATAAAGGATAAAAGAAAAGGATTCCAATATTTAAAATCTGCAATAAATGTACTTTCTGAAGATTTAGCTTTTGAAGCTATAGTATTTGGAAATTATGGCAAAGATAGTCAATTAAATATTCCTATCAATTATATGGGAAATTTTCCAGATAATATGTTGACAAAATTATATTCTGCAGCCGATGTATTTGTAGCCCCCTCTGTACAGGATAATTTGCCAAATACTGTCGTGGAATCTTTGGCATGTGGCACTCCATCAGTTGCTTTTGATATCGGTGGGATGTCAGATATGATCGTCCATAAAGAGAATGGATATTTAGCCAAACCGTTTAATGCAGATGATCTTGCAAGAGGTATTGAATGGATTGTTAAGCAGGATCAAAGAAAAAAAGTTTTACGTGAAAATTCTCGAAAATATGTAGAAAAGAATTTTGAACTAAAGTATATTGCCAAAAAGTATACTGATTTATACTCCCAAATGTAAATTTAAATTTTAGAGGATATTTGATGAATAGAAATGATAAAATCTACATCGCAGGTCACCGGGGCATGGCAGGCTCAGCCATAAAACGAAACCTCGAGTTAAAAGGCTACCATGACATCATAACCCGCACCCACAGCGAGCTCGACCTCACCAATCAGCAGGCTGTGAACAACTTCTTTGAAGCACAAAGACCAGAATATGTCTTCCTAGCAGCAGCAAAAGTGGGCGGCATCCTTGCAAACAGCACATTTCCGGCTGAGTTCATCTACGAGAACATCATGATCGAAACCAATGTCATCCATGCAGCATACAATTGCGGCGTGAAAAAACTGCTCTTCCTTGGTTCATCATGCATATATCCCAGACTTGCGCCGCAGCCGCTGAAAGAAGAATACCTCCTGACAGGCGAACTTGAGGTCACCAACGAGGCATATGCGGTGGCTAAGATCGCAGGGATACGGATGTGCAAGCATTACAACCAGCAGTATGGGACGAACTTCATCTCGGTCATGCCAACCAACCTCTACGGACCCAATGACAACTACGACCTTGAAACATCCCATGTCATGGCTGCGCTCATCCGCAAGTTCCATGAGGCAAAGCTGAACAATGCACCGCAGGTTGTTGTGTGGGGGACAGGGGCGCCCAGGCGGGAGTTTTTGCATGTGGATGATATGGCGGATGCCTGCGTGTACCTGATGGAGAACTATGATGCCTCAGATATAGGGGAGTTTGTTAATATTGGTGTCGGGAAGGATGTTACGATTCGTGAACTGGTTGGGTTGATAAGGGATATTGTGGGGTATGAAGGGGAGATCGTGTATGATACGTCGAAGCCTGATGGGACGCCGCAGAAATTGCTGGATGTCAGCAGGTTGCGAGAGCTTGGGTGGAATGCGAGGATCTCATTGAGAGATGGAATTAGGCAGGCATATGAGTGGTATGTAAGTAATAATTAAACCAATTTAAAAACAATGCTAATATTTAACGAGACCGTTACATTACATGTTGGTACTATCAAAATAACAGCAGATGAACGCAGATAAACGCGGATACGCTGCCTGAAAATCTGTGTTCATCTGTGTTTATCTGTGGTTTCATAATATTCACCAACACGAATTGAAACAGTCTCTATTTAACGGAGATTTAATATATATATAAAAATTCGTATTCACTCAAAATCTAAGGGTAATTTAAAAATTATTAGACAGGATTTACAGGATCGACAGGATATACCGCAACGTTAACATCCTGTAAATCCTGTAAATCCGGTCAAAATACCATGCTTTTTGAAGTGGATACAAAAATTCCAGTGATGAAAATAAAATGACCTCAAAACCCTTGTTCTCCGTTATTGTAGCCGTATATAACGGTGCCAAAACCTTACAGCGTTGTATCGATAGTGTATCTGATCAGACTTATCCCAATAAAGAGCTTATTATCATTGATGGAGGTTCTACAGATGGTACGGTAGAAATTATTAGATCCAATCAAGATAAGATCACTTACTGGCAATCAGAGCCGGATAACGGTATCTATCATGCATGGAATAAGGCACTGGGTCATGCCAGTGGAGATTGGATATGTTTCCTGGGGTCTGACGACTATCTTTGGAAAAATAGTGTATTTGAAGAGATAATGCCGCATATGATCAAGGCGGAATCTCAAGGCATACGAATGGTATATGGACAGGTTGCAAGAATAACAGAAGATGGTGAGATAGGTTGTGTTGATGGTTTTTCGTGGGAGTATACATGGAGGAGTATCATTATAGATGGAATATGCACTTTTACGCATCAAGGGATGTTTCACCATCACAGCCTCTTTGAACTCTACGGAAGGTTTGATGAATCTTTCAAAATTGCAGGAGATTATGAACTGCTGATTAGGGCGTTTAAGGAAGGCGGAGATGCATATTTTGTAGATGAATTGATTGTTGCAGGAATGCAAACCGGAGGAATTACTACCAACTGCATAACGTTGGTTAAGGAAACTGCCAAAGCACGCCAAAATAATCGATTGAGGGTGATTACAATACCTTGGCTCATATCATTGGCTTGGGCTATTTGCTATCCATTTTTAAATTATATTATTGGAGGTAGGAATGTTAGATCTTTAGTTAATTTTGGAAAACGCTTGGTTATGTATCTTTCTTACAGGAAGAAAGTTATCTTTGAACACAAGAATGATCAATGAACCGATTTAACCTCATATCTTCTGTTTGAGCTACTGCCTGATTATCTCCATAGTGGATACCCCCTTATCTCCATAAACCACAGATGACGATGCTAATATGACCTTCCCGACGTTGTTTTCAATTCCAACTTTCAGATACGTAGGGTTTCGATGATGATTATTTCAATGTAATATCTCCGAAATAGTTTTATATTTTCCAAAAATCAATAGAATCCATTCAAAACATTTATTTATATTTCTATTATAATAAGAAGCCATTATAGTTATACTTCTAAATTAGAATATGAGGAATTGCAATTGACCGAAAACACCGATGATTTGTCCGATTCAAAATCAACTACAAATATTTTGAATTTATTTAAAAACAGTTTTTCAATTTATACCGCATTTGTTTTATTTATATTCGCACTTAGTCTGTATATTCGTACTGTACTCCCGTATGACGCCGTATTCAGGGGCGGTATAGTAGGATTTGCAGCTGACGATGCCGTTTTCCATATGCGCCTTGTAGAAAATCTTCTTGAAAATTTTCCGCATAAAATCTGGTTTGAAGTATTTACCTTATATCCTAATGGTCAGATATTCCATTTCGGCCCCCTATGGACATACATGATTGCCATTACATCATTAATATTAGGTGCTGGCTCACCCAGTCTCGAACTAACAAGAACAATAGGTGCATATTTCCCTGGGATATTCGGGGCATTAGTGGTATTTCCAGTATATTTCATAGGCAAGTGGACCTTTGACAAACGTGTCGGCCTGTTATCTGCTTTTCTTGTTGCAATTATGCCGGGCCAGTTCCTGTCCCGTTCTGTTATGGGATTTACTGACCACCATGTGGGCGAGGTGTTCTTCAGTACCTTGTTCCTCATGTTCTTCATTATGGCAATAAGATCGGTAAAAGGAAAGGATATTTCACTGGCTGACGTCCGGAATAAAAACTGGAATAAATTAAAGCTTCCTGGAGTCATTTCAATATTTGCCGGAATTGCTTTTGGATTATATATGCTCCAGTGGTCTAGCGGGGTATTCTTTGGAGGTATTGTTGCAATATTCATTATATTGCAGTATATTATTGACCATATGCATGGCAGGTCTGTTGAAGGACTGTCTTTTGTAAGCGTAATAACATTCTTAGCTGCATTTCCTCTTGTTTTAATCTTTTTTGATCCCAGAAATTCATTCACCTCCTATAAGTATTCTTATCTCCACATCTTAATCACCCTGGGCAGCGCCATATTCTTCCTGGCCTTAGGCCTGCTATCCATAAAAATGCGAGAAAAGTACATAGACAAAATCTACTACCCCCTCACCATAGCAGGCATATACGCCCTCGGCCTTATCATAGCCAAACTTTTCGTACCCAGCGTATTCTCAAGCTTCCAGTCCTTCTTCACCATCTTCCAACCTCAAACTGGCGGCAGCCTCACCATCGCCGAAGCCGCACCCCCCACCCACCAGATGATATTCGGCTATGCCAGCTACCCCAACAACTTCGGCGGCAGCTACCCCGGCATATTTGAGTTCGTATCAACCTATTACATCGCCCTGCTTGCCATGGTAGCCATAGGAGCCCTTCTCATCTTCCGCAAATGGGAACCAGAGAAAGCCATGTTCCTCATATGGTGCTTCACCATGTTCGCCCTCACAACCGGCCAGAACCGCTGGTTCTATTACTATTCGGTCAATGTAGCTTTACTCTCAGCCTTCATAGGCATAGGAATTCTCGACATCGCAGGTCTGAAGGACATTTCAAGTAGATTCAGAAACCAGGTCTCAACCCCCCGCTCCCTCCAGGAATTCCTCACCTCAGACCTGCCCCGCCACCTCCTCTCCGCCCTTCTCGTCGCTATCGTAATAATGGTAGTATTCCTGCCCAATTTCAACGTGGCATCCCGTGCCACAGCTGGCGGCACCATCGGTTCAGACTACTACCAGTGGCACGAATCCCTAACCTGGATGCGCTACAACACTCCCGACCCGGGCCTGGACTTCGACGCCATATACGACCGACCACCGGCAGGTGAAACATTCCAGTACCCTGACACCGCATACGGCGTTATGTCATGGTGGGACTACGGCCACGTAATTACATACTTCGCCCACCGCATCCCCAACGCCAACCCCTTCCAGGCAGGCATCGGCGGCGGCACCAACCATGCCCCGGGCGCTTCCACGTTCTTCACTGCCCAGTCTGAAGAGGCTGCCGATGAAGTGTTGTGGAACCTGGGGGTAAACGATAAACCAGGCTCAAGGTACATTGTCAGCAACGCCTACATGGCCTATGCCATTCTGGATATAATGGGCGTCTGGGACGGGCACGACTGGGGCAACTACCGGACGTGGGCCGTGATCTCAGGCCAGGAACAACCAATTTTTAAGCAGTACTGGTACACCAGTATGGAAGGACGTCTGCACATCTTTGACGGGGACGGGCTAAAGCATTACAGGCTGGTGCATGAGTCCCATGCCAACCCCAATACCCGCGGCGGTAGTGAGGAAAAGAGGTGCAAGGCATTATATAATATGTTACATAACGGCAATCTCCAGGTGGAGGATACCGGTTATGTTAAGATCTTCGAGTTCGTGGACGGTGCGACCATTACCGGAAAAGCATCCGACGGCACCATCGTTAAGATCTCCAACAGTATCATGACAAACCAGGGCCGGTTGTTCACATATACCCAGACTGCAACTGTAGAGAACGGTACATATAGCTTTGAGGTGCCGTATTCCACCTTGGGCCCCATACCGGATGAAACCAACTTTGATACCAGGCCCACCGGGCCATATACCATCACAGCAGGGGATGTATCAAAGACCGTGGATGTTGCGGAACAGGATGTATTGGACGGTGGGACAGTTACTATTAATTTAGAATGATTTTGTTTACAGTTTAATACAACAATATTACATTGTATAGCACCATGCAGTCATACGAAACTTTACAGGTAGCAATAATATAAGCTTAAGGAAGAGCTTCTATTGTTGGGCATGCCTGTCAAAATACACTTCCCCGGAACCACATACAGCCAGAACAAAGCCGCCATTAAGGCATCCTTCCCTAAGACCAGCAAATGGGACATGAAAAGCCGTAAGGGCTGGTTCGGCAAGGACCTGGATATAACAGCCCATCTGAGGTCTGGAGAACCCGGAACTCTATATATTGAAGGCAAACAGGATTATATTGATTCAGTGGCCACAGCCTGTAAAGAGATAATAGGATCCTGCCAGGTCGAAGTGGTCGATGAAATTCCCGATTTCCAGCCCTTTGAACCCGAAAGGAAGACTAAAGATAAATGTGCAGGAATTGACCTGTCCCCTGAAGCTATGATGAAGTCACGCATAGAAAACGAACGGGCCGCAATGGAAGCCTGCGGCATGCCAATGGATTTCATCAGGAAATGGATATCCATTATCGAAAAAGAATACCAGGACCGCGAAGGTAAAAAAGATTAGGCTGCGATGTTGCTCACTGCCCATCTACATTAATATATCTCCGAGACAACCATATCAGCCATGATATGCAGTTCTATGGATATCCAGATGCCCAGCATGACCGCTGCGATGAGTTCAACTGGTACCCGGTATATTTCAGATCCAGCCAATACCAGGACTGGTATAAGTATAAGTGTAAAATAGGCAAGGATCGTCAAAGGTCCGAAAATAAAATGGTGCGACAGTCCCCTGTGCCTGAACATAACCTTGTAGGGCCACCACAGGAACCTGAATATCCCCCACCTCCCGTAAGGGGAACTGTCTATATCCAGGTCAGGGCTCAGGAAAAAGGTGCCAAATAGATATGAGATTGAAAAAACCGATATAGTTTGAAAATTCAAATATTCCGTGGGCAATACAATATCAGCCCTTGTAGATAAGGAATAAAGTCCTAAAATGATAATTACCAATACAGTGATGTTGATGATATTATGGTTTTTTCCGTCCGGCATCGTTTTTTATCCATCCACTAAATACTTTATTTAACTTTCCTGTTTACAAAAGTATCGATAAAAAGCGCAAGGCCAAATCCTCCGAAAAGGTTAAAAGGGATGCCCTTATTTAAAAGAACAATCACCGGAGTATCTATTATTGCTTGATGGTGAAGAGATTTACAGATTTCCAGGATTATATTGAACTGATCAGGTTGGAGGTAAGGGTTTTAAGGATTTATCCCTGATAAATGCAAGAATGCTTATTCCTCTTTTAATAAAACAAACAATCAATTTATCAATATTCTTTAAATCTTGTCCCTTCATAATAAGAGTAAGATGGATTGGCCGGATGATTGGGTATACCAATCCACCAGCCAAAAAAGCGGCAGCTGGCTCGGCTGTCAAAATGTTGTATCGTCCATTATGAGATACAAAAAAATACCAGCGTCATTAGCTGGAAAAGGAGGACTAACAGGTAATGCTACAAGAACTTCAAACCAGGAAAGCAGAATTAAGTGTAAAGTCTGAAGAAAATAAGGAAATGCGTAACAAGCTCAACACTGAAGCAAGTACGTTAGCAAGCAAGCGAAATGAACTTAACAAGCGCACAAAGGAACTCATTGATGAAGCCCAGGAACTCAAGAACCTGAGGGATACCAATAATACATTGGTCAGTGAGAACAAGGCCCAGCGCGATGAAGTGAATGAAAAGGCCAGTAATGTCTATGCGCAGGTAGACAAACTAAGGAAGGACCTGCACCTGAGTGACGGGCCATCTATAAAGGATCTCAAGAAGGAGATAGACCATCTCGAGTTTGAGCAGATGACCAGAGTGATGGACTCAAATAAAGAACGTGAACTGGTGGAGAAAATCGGTCATCTCACAGAAGAGTTCAAAAGGAAAAAAAGCCAGCTTGAAAGTAACCAGGAACTCAAGACATTACTTGAAGAAGCCCAGAAATCAAAAGACGAGGCTTCCGTGCATCACGAAAAAGTAAAGGAATATGCTGAGGCTGCCCAGGAATATCATGAAAAGATGATAAAGACCTTCAAGGAAGCCGATAGGGTCAGGGCGGAATCGGATAAAGTACACAAGGATTTTGTCAAAATACAGGAGTCTGCTGATGAACAGCACAGGCTTTTCATCAAGACCCAGAAAGAAATACGTGACTTTGATAAACTGATAATCGGTCTTAAACGAAAGGGCAAGAAGGGCAGGGAATCTGTTTTCAAAGCCCAGGCCAAGAAGGAAGCGGAAGAAATATATTCCCAGTTTAGACTTGGCGAAAAGATCAGTACAGAAGACTTGTATGTTCTACAGAGGTCGGGATTACTTTAATCCCACCTTTTTTCCTATTATCCGGTCGTACCGACTGTCCGGTCCATTTCGTTATTTACCAGTATGATGCAGTGGTCAGCATGCAAACTTTTCGGGCCAACATTGATGGTCTTTGCATCTAAATCCAGGATCATAGTTTCTTCTTCCGGTGTCATGCCCGTATGGTCACCTAGCATGAAAACAGTATCTTCTGGCATGTTTTCTATAAACTCGTCCCTGATATCGTCCCCATCTTCCCGCATGTAGAACAGCTTTTTTTCATCAGTAAGTACTTCTTCCAGCAGGTCTGCAAGGCCCCCCAGCCGTATCCATACTCCGGGTGTGGATTCCCTCCACCTCGGAATGGCATTTTTTTCCAGTGCCTTTTTAATGAGTGAACCGCTGCTGCGCTCATCAGGGTTCAGGTATCTCACATTCTCCCCTTCGAACTTCACGATCCCTGGCGTATCTTGTTCACCCAGAAGTACCAGGTATATTACCACATCCCGCCGCAGGTCATGGCTTAAGAACAGTGCACAATTTACGCAGCGGCATAATATATCCATCCTGCCGCCGCTGCCGGGCAGGTCATTCAGGTTAAAATTCCCGTCTGTTCGCGCTTTGTGCCCTACTACAATGAACTCTCGCATGGTAATGTAAAATGCATAAGACATATATCTGTCTAACCCAAAGTGATAGGTATTGAGGTAATTGTATGAAATTCCTTGCATTATCAGATTTGCATGGCGACTATTCAAAGGTAGAGGCACTGCAACAGTGCGCAGGTGAGGTTGATGCAGTATTAGTAACAGGTGATATCACCAACTTCGGACCCGCTGGGAAGGCTCTTGAATTCATCAACATGTTCGATGTACCGGTTTTGGCAGTACCTGGCAACTGCGACCCTGTGGATATCCTAAAAGTACTTGATGGCTCTAAGGCTATCAACCTGCATAAGAGCTGCCATGCCATTGGTGATGTGAACTTCATGGGGCTGGGTGGGTCAAATGCTACCCCGTTCGATACGCCATTCGAACTTACTGATGAGGATATTGAACAGTCCCTGGAGGGGCTGCTTGATGAATGTTCAGGCATCAGGAACGTACTGATTAGTCACGCCCCTCCATACGGCTATAGTGATGAACTCCCTGTGGGACATGTTGGCAGCCAGGCGATAGCGAAGTTCGTTAATCGTTTCGCCCTTGTTGTATGCGGACACATCCACGAGGCCAGGGGTGTTAACACTGCAGGCAATACGATCGTGGTCAATGTGGGCGAAGCATCCAAAGGGTACGGGGCACTGATAATCACGAACGATAATGTCAGTGTGGAACTCATTGAAGTATAAGGTTCCGTTTCAGGAAAATGGAAATATCAGAAAGGATAAACGAAATATCAGACAGGATTTACAGGATTGACAGGATACGATCCAATCCTGTATATCCTGCAAATCCTGTCAAAAGATTTGATTGAAACTAAGAAAATTACCTATATCGATATCGAAATGCCTTTATAATTTCATATAAGTTAAAAAACCATGAAAATCGCTATCACCGGTAAGGGTGGTGTGGGCAAGACCACACTGGCAGGTACACTGGCAAGGTTACTGGCACGGGACGGTATGGATGTGCTGGCCATTGATGCCGATCCTGATATGAACCTGGCGTCTGCACTTGGTATTGATGAGCCACCTCTGCCCCTGACCGAGTATGAGGATCTGATTGACGAGAGGGCGGGTGGACCTGCCGGGATGTTCAAGCTAAACCCTAAAGTGGATGATGTGGTAGAGCGGTTCGGTGTGGTTGGACCCGATGGTGTGAGGATGTTGGTGATGGGTACTGTGGACAGGGGCGGTAGTGGATGTATGTGTCCTGCCTCGTCCTTCCTGCGGGCACTGCTGCGGCATGTGGTGTTAAAGGAATCGTCTGTGGTTATTATGGATATGGAAGCAGGCATAGAGCATCTGGGCAGGGGAACGACCAGGGGCATCGACCTGATGATAGTGGTGGTGGAACCCGGGACGCGCAGTCTTGAGACTGCTGAGAGGATAAAGAGGCTGGGTACTGATATTGGGGTAAAGAAATTCGCTGCCGTGATAAATAAGGCAGGAGAGGAGGATTTAGGGGTAGTGGAGTCCAAACTGCGAGATATGGGTATCCCGGTACTGGGGACCATACCCTATGACAGCTCCCTAGTTAAGGCTGATCTAGCCGGGCGCTCGCCTGTGGAAGAAGGGGGAGCAGCGATAGCGGCTATTGACAGAGTAATTACTCATCTGATGCATATTGAAGAATAGCTAACTTTTCCAGATTCATATATAAAATAATTGAGTGGAATTATATGATCACCGAAATATCATCCGGAATACTGGAGAACTTTGAGACTAAAGATACTGCAAGGGAGAGTTCATTAAAACTATCCCGGAAAATGGTAAGAATTTCGGGCAGGGCAATAAAGTCGATACACAGGGGAGAATGGGACATTGCCGAACAGTTACTGGATGAGGTTTCAACACTGAACCGAAAGATAATATCAGAACTTGAAGACCATCCGGATATTTTCCATGCCGGATTTGTCGAGAATGCCCAGCAGGAATATGCAGAAGCCAGCATACTTTATAGCATACTGAAAAAAGACAGGGTGCCTGACCCTGCCGAACTTCGCGTGAAGGACCCGGCATACCTGCTTGGACTGGGTGATGTAGTAGGAGAACTGCGACGCGTCATACTTGACCTTATCAGGCTTGACAGACCGCATGAAGGTGAAGAACTACTTGAGATCATGGATGAAATTTATACCACTATAATGTTATTCGATTTTCCTGATGCCCTGTCAAGGGGATTGAGGCGCAAGGGAGATGTGGCCCGAAGCTTAGTGGAACGTACCAGGGGAGATATTACCAATGCCATGGAACATGCAAAATTAAAGGAACGAATGTCTGAACTTGAAAAAAAACTATGAGGATCAATCTGACAATGTCAAGTTAAAAATGAGAAGGATTCCATGAATATCACCGATCTTTTTTTGATTAATGGTCAATTTAATTGGGATGCAATTAATACAATAAGTAATATCATCCTTGTATTAATTCTTGTTTCAATAACTGGATGGTATGCTAGCCAAGTAAAAAAACAAACAAATTTAATGATTAAAAATCAAATGCGGAATAAGATTTTGGAGGAAGTTAATGATGTTTTAACACCACTAATAAATAATTTAACCAAAGAAATTGAGGCGATTCAAAACCATAAAATATTTTGGCACCACTATAATTCAGATGTATATGGCTTTAATAGTGGACTCACAAGGTTTTTCCATAATGAGCAATATGGTTCTGTGAAATTTATTTTTTCTAAAAAAATTAATGGGACGTTAAGAGATGTTCTTACAAATTTCTCTGAATTGGAAAGCATGCTCCATTCCCATGACTCTTTAATTGACGATTTAAACAAACTTTACATAGAAATCGAAAATGAAATAAAAATACCAGAAATAAGAGAACGATTATTAAAAATGGCACAAGAATTTAATAAAGGAAAATCAGCTTCATATAGATTAAAAACTGAAGATCCATATCTTTTTTTCAGTGAATATATAATAAACATTGAAAATATGATAAAGCGTACCCCTAATTCTATAGAACCTAATATTGATTTTTGGGAAGAAAATCAAGAAGAATTATTAAAATTTAGAGAGACATATAGTATTACTGAAATTATTGGACAAATACGCAATAAGTTAATTCAATTAAATGAAGAAAATCAAATTAATTTAGAAAAAGTCGAAGAAATAAGAGAAAAATATCGGAAAGAGTATAACTTTACAGACGATGAATTAGACACATTTAAAGTGAACCGCTGGTAAAATGGATGAAACATCCCTAAAGTGTCAATAGATACTTAATAAAATTGGCATTGCCCATAAATAAACTACCAGTCTTGAAAATTTAATGAATGATACTAAAAGTTGTAACTATAAGGATTAACTGAATATGGCAATAAATATAGTAAACTATTAAATCGCAAGAAGGCTATTAGACTTCACAAAATCAAATATATTATAAAATTCTAGTTAACAAATTTATAATGTATCGAATACAAACGTTTGATGTATATGGATAGGACGGCTGATATGAGATTTAACCCTGAAAAAATAAAGCGGGCTGCTAAAGAGGATTTTGACGCTGCCTGGAACCAAGGAAAAGAGTATATAACACAACCTGCGATCCCGGACCAGTATCCCAGGTTCAAGCTGGGTTTTGGCAAACCCCACCCCATTTACGATACAATACAAAAACTGAGGGAAGCCTATCTCCATCTTGGATTTACGGAAGCAGCCAATCCGCTGATCGTGGATGACAGAGAGATACACAAACAGTTCGGGTATGAGGCCCTTGCAGTACTGGACCGGTGTTTCTACCTGGCAGGCCTGCCCAGGCCCAATGTAGGCATCTCTGATGAGAGGATAGCCAGGGTCAGGGAGATCATCCAGGTGGATGATGAAGGGATTGATACTATACGCCAGATATTGCATTCATATAAGAAGGGTGAGATCGAGGGCGATGACCTCGTGCCTGAAATATCCCACAGGCTGGATGTACCAGACTCAAAAGTGGCAGTAATGCTGGACCATGTTTTCCCTGAGTTCAAGGAGCTGATACCTGTCAGCTCTGGCAAGACCTTAAGGAGCCACATGACCTCGGGCTGGTTCATTTCCCTTGGTGCAATGATTGAGCGGGCTCGCCCGCCGGTCAGGTTGTTCAGTGTGGATCGGTGTTTCAGGCGCGAACAGCAGGAAGATGCCACCCGGCTCATGACCTACTTTTCGGCATCCTGTATCATTATGGACCCCGAGGTTACGGTGGAACACGGCAAGGCCGTAGCTGCCGGGCTTTTGTCCCAATTCGGGTTTGAGAAGTTCAGTTTCAGGCCAGATGAGAAGCGCAGTAAATATTACGTGCCAGATACCCAGATAGAGGTATTTGCATACCATCCGGGACTGGTGGGCAGCAGCACTAAATACAGTGACGGCTGGGTTGAAGTGGCCACATTCGGCATATATTCACCCTCAGCACTGGCCCAGTACGATATCCCATACCCGGTAATGAACTTAGGGCTGGGTGTGGAGCGACTGGCCATGATACTGCACGATTCCACTGATGTGCGCGCCCTTACTTATCCACAGTTCCCTGTTTATGAAGTGGAGTGGAAGATGGCAGACGAGGAACTGGCAGGCATGATCTCAGTTGAGAAGGCGCCTGCGACCAGGCAAGGATGGGATATCCAGCGTGCCATTGTCAGGGTATGCGAGGAGCACGGCGGTGAGCCAAGTCCTTGCGAGTTCCTTGCATGGGAAGGGGATGTGAAGGGCCGGGGCGTTAAGGTAATGGTCACTGAGCCAGAGGAGGATACCAAGCTGTGCGGACCTGCTGCCATGAACCATATTCTGGTTGTGGACGGTGATGTACTGGGCCTGCCTGATTCACAAAAATATGAGAAGAAGTTCAATAAAGGCACAGTGGCAAACCTGCGGTATATCGAAGCCTTTGCAGCCCTGGCGGCAGCAGATATCGAGGCTGCATCAGCCACAGAGGATGCTACCGAGACCAGGGTGCGTATCGTCAAGGTGCCTTCTGAAGTGAATGTAAGGCTTGACCCCATAGCCCAGCGTTATATCACCGGGCATAAGAAGAAAATAGACCTGCGCGGGCCGGTATTTACTACAATCAGGGCTGAATTCTTCTAAGTGGTGTCATCAGGGGTTGGGATGATAAGGATTGCCATAACAGGCAGGCCCGGTGTGGGAAAGTCCACTGTTATTGAAAAAGTAGTGGAGGAACTGGATGTCAATGTGAGCGGTATCCAGTGTAGTGAGATTCACAGTGAAGGGAAACGTGTGGGTTTCAAGATACAGGACATAGCCACCGGACGGGCAGGTATATTGAGCCATGTCAGATGCAGCGGGCCTGCTGTGGGTAAGTATCACGTAAACCTTGCCGACCTTGATGATATCGGTACAAATGCCATAAAGAAGTCTGCAAATGTGATCTGGTGGTGATCGATGAGATCGGGCCAATGGAGCTGAAATCCCATCATTTTGTCTCGGTAGTGGAGCATGTTCTGGATTCGGACCGGGACATGCTGGTGGTACTGCACCATTCCAGCCGTCATCCACTGGCCCTTCGTATTCGTGAAGAGTTCAGGATCATTACCGTAAATGAACAAAACCGGGATGGTCTGTCAGAGATAATTACCAGTTGTTTGGGATAATTATATTTATATTTATTTTTTTATTATAGATTAGTCAAAAAAAGAGGAAAAAACATGTCGCATAGAAAAACAATTACATATTGTTTATAGGGTCATATGAACCAAACCGACTTTAACATACTCCCTGACAATATACCATTCTACATAAAACACGGTGCAATGCATGACAGAATTCGAACGGCAGCTTGTAAAATCATTCAATACCTATTTCAAAGAAAACGGGATAAAAGGAATAGCATTCCGGCTCAAGCAGCACAGGTTCACCCATCAGTATCTGGACGTGATAGTTGACTCACTGCATCCTGACTACTACCTTGGTATTGAATGCAAGAGCATCTCCACCGACAAGGGAGCAAAATCACTATATTTTACCCAACATTTCACTACAGACAAACAAGGGTCACACCAGGTTGACAGGATGTCCGAATACCTCAGGCTATCGGGCAGGAAGGGATTTTTGGCAGTGGAACTGCGGCAGGGTGTAGGCAAGGGACGGGTTGCTTTCGCTATTCCCTGGAAGATAGTGGCAGACAGGTTTGAATCTGGCAAAAGTGGGTTCAAGGTAGAAGAGATAAAGGAATTTCCTGAGATAGAGCGTACCGGGTCCCTTTACTTAATTGAGACCCGTAAGTGGGTCGAAGAATAATTTCACAACTGCCCCATCATCTTATGCACCTGCGGAACTGCCCGTACATCCTTCAAATATTCCCCTGCCGCATCCATCAGTTCCAGCAGCCGTTTTGACGCCGGAGGCTCAAAACCCGGGCAGGAACTCACAGGCTGCAGTACCAGGGGCAGGGTCACGTCAATATCAGACAGGCCCCTGACAATTATATCCAGGTCATGGTCTGAAGTCCTGTCAGTCACCACACACTTGGCAAATGTGACTGCACCCGCATCATAAAAAATACCCACCGTCTCCAGTTCAGCCTTTAACAATGACTGGTAATCCTGTGTTGCTTTGTGCTCGGGCAGCTTGATATCACATGCCGCCACATCCACCACATACTGTACCTTTCTCGCCTCATCAGGCAGGCAGCCGTTAGTCTCCAGGTACAGGGGATGATCCGGATTCCCGGATAATTCAATGATACATCCGGTCTGTGTCAAAGGCTCACCGCCAGTCAGGGAAAGGTGCCTGGTAGCAGGCGACCATACATCCTTGATAATCTTAACAAGGGAGTCCATATCAACAGGATTCGGGATATCCAGAAACTCGCCAGTGCCAGGGATGCGTTCCACCTTACATACCGGCGCAGCCGGAAGTCTGGAGTGGGGAGTATCGCAGTAGCCGCAGTTCAGGGGACAGCCCATGAACCTTACAAAAACCTGGCGTACACCAGTAAAGATGCCCTCGCCCTGTATCGAGTTGAATATCTCATCAATGTATACAGGGCCGGTCATTATTTTTAAAAATGAAAAAAAAGTGCGGATCTATAATCCGCTGATACCGTATGATTCCATGATGACCTCTGCATTCAGGTGGCCTGAGTGATAGGTCATGCCTGTATCAAGGTCATTTACCGTGACCTCCGCAGGAGCGAAGATGTTGGCATCGATCTTGTAGAAATCATAGCCTGCATCCTTGAATGTCTTGAAGAAGGGTTTACCGTAATCGGATGACGTTGAAGATGGTACCTGCTTGAACAGCTCCTCATCGAATCCGCGTGTGGTCAGTACAATAGAACCGTAATAAATGACACTGTCGTTGGTGCATCCCATAGCCTTCAGGTCGTCCTTGACCACAGGTGCAATGGGTGCAGTACCGGTCCCGCATATGATCTGGGTGGTATCGAACCCGAGTTCGTTCAGCTTGAAGATACCAGTCTCCACAACCCTGCCGGAAACCTGGACCGAGCCAACGATACTGGCAGTTGGTGCCACCAGTGCTACAGTGTTCTCCACTGGCACATTGCATTCATCTGCAATGAACTGCATGACCTTTTCATCAGGAATTGCATTGGACTCCAGGGCAATGACCGTAGAATCAAATTCATCTTCATACTGTATTCTCTCATATGTGTGCTTTGGCTTTAGTGAAAGTGCCCGTGCCGGGCCTGAACCCATGGCAAAATACTTGTCAACGCTTACCTGCCATCCAGCTTTCTGCGCCCCAAGGCAGGATATCGCAGGATGATCGGTGCTTATGTCAATGAAAGCCAGTGGGATATCGCCCACTTTATGCACGGTAATACTTGAACTGTTTAAACCTCCCATACAGATATCTGTAAACATCAATCCAGCATCGTAACTACCGCTAACGTTTACGCCGCAGTCGATGACATTTGCACCATTCTTCAGTTCAACAGTCTTAATCTTGAGCTCTTCAGCCCAATCCATCATTTCGTTTGCAATTTCAAGTCCCTTTTCATTAACACTTAACATCCAATCACCTACCATATTGGTTTAAATCCATTCGTGGGATTAGGATATAAGGTTTTTGAAATGCATCTGCTAATGAAACTGAACATTATGGACAATACATAAAGAACAGTGTATCATCATTCTCGTTAACAACTGAAAAACCGTGTTCTTGATACATGTTGATCGCCTCTATAAGGGTTCTGTCAGTTTTCAAAGTGACCACATGATAATGGGTCCTGGCAAATCCAAGCGCTTTTAAGAACAACTCCTTACCAAAACCCCGGCCCCTGAACTCCTGTTTCACATAAATTCGTTTTATTTCACACTTTTTTGAATTTATCCTGCGAACCGCACCTGTCCCCACTACAACACCGTTAATGGTCCCTAAATAGAACACACCGCCATTGTCAATGTAGTATCCGCAAATATCATCAAGGTCAGAATCCTTTGCCTGATCATACTCGAATCCTTCCCCCTCAAGCACACCCAGGACAAACTGCCTCACTTCGCCAGCACGGTCAGGTGTGAACACCTCTATTCTCACGGCAAATATCCTCCGATAGGTATCCTCTTGGCAGGTATCCTCACGACAGGTATTCTCCGGGGTCGTTCAAAAAATCCAGTGCGATGGTGGCCAGCATCCTGGTACCATTAACCAGCACGGTCTCATCGATGTCGAACCTGCTGGAATGGTTGCCCTCAGTAATACCTTTTTCTTCGTTTCTGATCCCCAGGCCGATGTAAACACCTGGTATCTTCTGAAGATAATGGGCAAAATCCTCTGCCCCGAAAAGAGGTTCGATATCATCA
>SWBW01001557.1_pt1 | contig 29833 bp, 23 predicted proteins | sample 4693041 | NCBI WGS metagenome assembly SWBW01 (sample SAMN10267271, study PRJNA491770) | bioreactor metagenome | isolation source: DHS bioreactor inoculated with marine methane seep sediment | place: Japan: Omine Ridge, Nankai Trough | collected 2006-05-06 | reverse complement strand
TGGTCAATTATAATGACTCCCAAACCCTTTGTTTAAGCTAAAACTATGCCCTTTACATGTTTACTTTTTAATTCTTATATAAAATTCTTATTTTATTAAGTAAATTACTTTCAAGAATACTTATAAACTAATGCTCATAATATCTACTTAAACTAATAATTTGTACTATTTATAGTTTATTTCATACCTATTACAGACATCATTACATTAAAATCAGCTCCATCACGCCTAGCTGAGTAGAAATTACTATTATCTGCAAATGTACACAAGCCACAATCATGCATATTAGCTTCATTTATCCCAAAAATTTCAGATTGATCAAAAATTATTTGTCTCAAGTCAATTTTTACCTTTTCGATTGTACTTCCCTTTATTACATATTTATCTTGATTATAAAAACCAAATTCTGAAATCAGTTCTTCAAATCCAAAATCAAAATATTCTTTTGATATACCAGGTCCAATAGTTACTTTTATATTTTCCAGCTGCGCCCCCTCTCCCAACATCACATTTAATGTTCTAGGAACTATGTCATTCACTATGCCTCGCCAACCAGCATGTGCAATCCCTATTACATCATTATGATTGTCATACATAAATACAGGGTAACAATCTGCTGATGTAACAGATAAATATGTATTTTTTTTACTCGTAACTAATGCATCTGTTTTATCTATATTTTTGTCAGAATTTTTATTTACAACAGCAACATTCGTTGTATGTTCTACACACGCACTTACCACATCTTCATATTTTATATTATTTTGTTCACAAAATTCTTTACGATTTTTTAAAGCCTCCTTAGTTGAATAATCTCCTTTTAGCTTCATATTTCCGTCATTTTTTGTAGACATTCCAGCAATGATGTCCTCATGTTGAGAGAAAAATTTATACATTATATTAATTTTAATTATTTTTTATTTTGTAACATATCCATCAATTTTATAAAGAATTTCAAATTGTGTAAAGCTGCCATTTGCGCTCCGAGGGGCTCACCCACTTTAAATAAATGATGGATATACCCCCTAGTATAATTTTGACATGCGTAACAATCACATTTTTCATCAATTGGCGTAAAGTCATCTTTAAATTTAGCATTTCCTATATTCATAGTACTATAAAAATCTCCGCTCTCATCAATTTTTATATCATTATGCACAAATAATCTACCATGTCTTCCTTCTCTAGTCGGTATAACACAATCAAACATATCCCATCCTAAGTTATGACATTTTACAATATCTAATGGCGTACCAATACCAAGAGCAAATCGTGGACTTTCTTCTGGCATAAATGATGCTGTCTTAGCTACAATTTCTTCCATGAAATTACCCTCATCATCCACATGTCGTCCACCAAAACTATATCCATCAAAACCAATTTTAACTAATTCCTTTGCACACTTCTCTCGCAAATAGACAAAGGGTCCACCCTGCACAACTGCAAAGAGTAATGGTCGTGTACTATCATCAAAACCTCTTGCTTTAACTTGTTTATCAAATTCAACTCTGCAACGTCCAGCCCACCGAATAGTTCTATCGACCGCTGCAATAATTTCATCTTCTGGAGCATTGTTTGGACGAGGATCATCTAGCAATACCATCATATCAACTCCCAAATCAAACTGAATTTGAATTGCTTTTTCTGGTGTAAGTAAGTGTTTTGAACCATCTAATACACTTTTAAAAACGGCCCCTTCTTCTGTAATTTTACCAAGCTTTGCATTCTTGTGTATTAAAGAATAAACTTGATATCCTCCACTATCTGATAGAAGTGGTCCATCCCAATTCATAAATTCATGAACTCCCCCAGCATCCTTCATCAAATCCATTCCCGGCTGTAAAAGTAAATGATAAGTATTTACCACCATAGGATGTACACCAACACTTTTTAACTGCTCATTAGTAATTCCTCTAATACTTGCCCGAGTAGCATCCGGCATGAAAAACGGCGTTTGAATATCACCCTTACGAGTTTTCAAAATGCCAACCCTAGCTTTATTATTTTGTTCTTTAATTTCAAAATGCATAATATTAATTGTCATTGCGAGGAGGTACGACGAAGCAATCTTGATAAATTTATCTAAATCTCGACAAGACCAATCTCCTTATTGAATCTAAACAATACCACCAAAATACTCAAAAATCAATGCTAACGTTTGTAATTATTCAGGTTTATCTTATAAATAGTAGCCTGTCATTCCAGAAATAACATTGTCCGGAATCTTTCGAGTGTGTTTAAATGAATTCTTGTATTATAGTATTAGATTCCTGCCTTCGCAGGAAAGACAATTGGAGAGCCTTGAATAGTTACTAAAGTTTAGCCTACAATAAATCTCAACAATGCCTCACTGCTATAAAAATTTCGATCTGCCTTTTTTATAAGTAAATTTCTTTGAACATTTCCCCAAAAGCCCCAAAATTCATCGGCTACACCACTTTTCTTGATAAGATAATCACTATTACCATCTCCCACACAAATGACTTTTTTATATAAATGTTTAGATTTAATATCTCTCGCTACTTCAACTTTACCATTATTATTAATTAATTTATTATTGTTATCAAATCCGATAACAATACCTCTATCTTTAATAAATTCATTAGCAAACGTTGCCTCCATCCCAACACCGAGTTCACGAGCAACAATAGAAACATTATCCATGAAACCACCTGACACAATAAATACCGCTCCCCCCGCATTATAAATAAATTCTATAATTTTTTTAAAATTGAAATCTATGTGCTGCAACAAAATTTCATCGTTGTATAAATCGATGTGTTTTTGTGAAATTTGCACACTCTCAAATCTTCTATTTAGTGACTCTTGGAAATTAATTTCTCCATTCATTCCCAAATCAGTAATTTCCTTAACTTTTTGAATTATTAATTCTTTACTCTCCTGACTATCACACTGATCTCCGTCATTAATTGCTATCCCAATAATGTCATCTAATGTCTCTGTTTTTACCAAAGTAGAATCAATATCAAATATAAAAATTGTATTTTTTAGATTCTTCATTTATACATCAATTACCCAAACATCAACCATTCTGGCTTCAATACTAACAATAGACCTAATACTAACATAAGAATCCCCCCTATAAGTGTAGATAATTTTGAATATTTTGCGCCTACTGTATGGAATTTTTCAAATCCAAATATTGCTAGACCAAATATCAAGAAATCATCTGCCATGTAAAAGAGTGTATATATAAATATATAAAATTGTCGTCCTAAAAATGTAAGATCGTTTAGTTCTAGTATTTTTGTAAATGATTGTGCAATCCCTACTGAGCAAGCAAATTCTATAATATTTACTGAAAATGCAATTCCTAGTACTGCTAGGGTTGTGATAATTGTTATGGGTTTTGCTACTACATCTTGAATTTTTTTGGTTGTTTTTTGTTGATGTTCAAAACTTGTAACATCACATGTCAAATCTCCTTTGCTTTTATACCATTTGCGCAAAAAGTATATACCCGCAGCAACTGCCAACAATCCAACCATAGGAGTTACCCATCTATCAAGTGCTATAAAATCCCATGTTTGATACCATACATTTAATATGAAAAAATACATGATAGCCTCAGCAAGTATGAATAAGCTTACTAAGTAAGCCATCTTCTTTTTATCTCCTATCTGAGAAAGGATTATTAAAAAGGTTAACAAAACCCACATAGCACACGGATTAAATCCGTCTATAAATCCAAGTATTGCAGACATGGTAAGTAACGATGTTTCTTGAATATTGATTTCTCCAAAAAATGGTAATGTCATAACTGATTCATTTGAAGTACTATCTATAGAGCAAGTTGCAGCACTTTCTACACTACAAGAATAGTCTGCGTTGTCATTATTTGCACTTGCAGTTTCTGATATATAAAAATCCAATCCATAATCTTCATCATCCTCACTGTGTGCTAAGATTTTCTCACCTGTTGTCTTTTCATTGAATCCAACTAGTACTTCTGCTCCCACTAATGTAATAGGTGTAACTTTTGAAAGTTTATATTTTTCAACAACACTCTTCCAGATATCTTTATTTTTAGTCTCCCCAATATCAAGTAAAGTTACTTCAAAATTATTTTTTATATTTTCATTATTTTCTAAAAACTTTTCTTCCTTTGCACAATTACTGCAACCTTCTCTGACAAATACAATCACTTCTGTTTTATTTTCATTTTGAGCCATTACAAAAGAACCAGTATTTAAAAATACTGCTCCAAAAATAAACAATCCTATGATTATTTTCTTTATCATAAACTTTAAATTTATCAAAATAGCAAAAACTACTTATTTTATTCTAATCCTGCAAATAACTTTATTTTGTTATATACAACATCATAAACTTTTTGTCTTGGAATGTCCATATACTTATACGGCGCAACTGAATCATTTCTTTCAAGTGACTCTTCTAAACCATCTCGAAAAGCTTTTCTTATTTCTGTATTTACATGCACAATTGAAATTCCAGCTTTAATTCCTGCTCGTAAATCATTATCTGTTATACCTGAGCCACCGTGTAACACCAAATGACAATTGCTTACATTTGCAATATTTCCAACAAGCTCTGCATCAATATGTGGATTTCCATCTTTAACTACTCCATGAATGTTTCCTACTGAGGGTGCAAATATATCTACGCCTGTTTCATCTACAAACTTTTGTGCAATCTCTGGAGTTGTCTTATCTTCACCTGCTCCCTCCGGTATTTCATCAAGTAATGCACTCGATGAACCAATGTAACCAAGTTCAGCTTCAACTAGAATAGTTCTATTTTCTTCTTCTGCTATATAATTTGCATGATCAACAACCTCTTTTGTCATTGCAACATTTTCATCAAATGACAACTTTGAACCGTCTATCATAACACTATCAAATCCTGCATCAATACACTCTTTTACACCTTCTACATCATGAGTATGATCTGCATTCATAAAGATTGGATAATCAAATTCATTACGAATACTTTGCACCAATGATGCTGCCTGTCGTACTCCTATAAACTTTCTTTCACCTTCTGATACACCTATGATTACAGGTTGTTTCAAATCTCGTGCTGCTTCAAATATTGCCCATAAAGCTTCGACATTTGAAATGTTAAAATGTCCTATTGCAACACCATCCTTTTTTGCTTTTTCTAAATAGTTGTATAAATTATGCATTCTTTTTTTTATTATTTTTTAATTTATTTTTCTTTTCTTCTTTCTTTAAAAATTGTTTAAATTTCCATTGTCTAATGTATTTGAACCATGCATACAAAAGTCCTGTAGCAATTGCTATAAACCCTACAAAAAATAACCATAGATTTGTATCTATTGAAAATCTCAATCTACTATTAACAAGAATTAATACTAAATATTGCACAAGCAACATGAGCACTCCAATATACCAAGAATAAATCTTATAAATTCTTTGTGGTTGATAATGCGCAAATACTTGAAATATAAAGAAACAAAGAACTGTCACACCAGTGACAATAATCGCATAAGAATTCATTTGAGTAAAAGTTTCTGCATCAGAGTTAAACGCAACAATTGGAAACCATCCCCATATTTTTTCTATATGCCATTGTTGAACAAACATGAATGCAAAAAGAAATGTAAAAAATAATCTAAATACTAATAAGTATAGTGCTACAAAAAGTGTATGTTCAAAAAACATGTCCCATGAAAAAAACAAAGGACATGTTTTATCTGCACTATCAAGATTTACCTTTGATATTTCTGCTTGATTTTTTACAATTTTTTTGTTCATATGTCAATATTATAACATACGTGTACTTTTTTTTACAATCCACTGATCTCTAATTGGAAGTCTCTTGAGATTTGTGGACCACCTACAGATCCTATATCTACATTAAATATAAAGTCCATTGTTTCCAATGCTCCACTACTTCTTTCATGTGTGAAGTATGTTGCAACATCATTGCTACTGTCAAATACTGATTGTGTAACTGCATCTACTGGTGTAACTCCTGGAAATGGTGGAAATGTAAACTGATTATTTATTGTCTGACTTGGCACTTCAAATAAATCTAAGTCTGCCTGGGTAAAGACACTTCCATCTGATACATTTTCAAAAGTTGTAAATACTTGTGAACCATTGAGTCCTGCATCACTTGTTAATGATTTCAATGTTCTATATCTTTCACTCGTTCCACTTGTAGCTCCCTCAATTAAAATTGTAGGACTGTTTAACTGGTCATCTAAAAGTGTTGGCACATAATAACCTGTCTTTACATAATTAATTTTTGGAGCATATGCTTGATTATTTGTACGTAAATATATTCTCATTTTCACACAACTGTGATCACTGAAATTATCATCAAATAATATTTGCTGTGTATTTGTTGTACGAGTTACATATGGAAGTGACACATCAACAGATGTTGCTAATGTTGTTGGTGCTACATTGATATATGATCCATAACTAGCAGTTGCACACGTTGGACTTGGATCAGCACTTGCTACCTCAACCGTTACTTGTTCTACACCATTTGCACCTGAACGAGAGTTTGTAATTTCCTCCCAAGTTACATCTCTCCAATAAGTATGTTCTCCATATATCAAAGCACTTGTATCAAATGTATATTCAGCATAAGCTTCAAAATCAATTCCAGCAGTTGTGCTATCTTTTCCTGATTCGTAAAATAATCCCTGCTCATCTGCATCATCTACATTCTCCACATTAGGTTCTATATAAGCTCTCTTCCTTACCTGTGGCCATGTTAACCATGACGTTTCATCAGTTACTGATGAATTTAAATGATGTTCATAATATGCATACACTGGCTCATCACAAGTCATATGATATCCTGCTTGAAAATATGCACCATCTGAAGTGTCATCTCCACCTATATGAATATTATTTGGGTAAGGATCAGTTTGAGCACCTCCAGTTTGTGGTGGAATATTATCCATAGTACCTGTTGCATCAATTGTGATTTCAGTACCTGTATCATCATAAACGCGACACGTTACATTTGCATCACGAGCTACTATCGCCATATACTGAGTAGGATTTGAAACTACATATTCACGAGAAAACTCTTTTTGTGATAAAAATGTCACAACTTCATTTCCATCTGAATCAGCATAACTAGTTGCCCCAATTGGTGCATCAGATACAATGTGATATCCAAGAGCTGTACCTTGTGAGCCTCCACCTGATTCTGTGTATGCAAAATTATTTGCAGCATTAAGCACAACACTTGTTGATGTACCATCACTCCTATAAAGTGTCACATTTGCATCACTACTCGCTCCTAGTAATACTGAACCTGTGCCAACACCATAAATTTCATACTCACCAGAATCTTCTTCTAATCCAAGGTGTGTCGGATATAAAATATTTGAGTCATTGCTACTTGCTTGATGAAAGCCTAGAATTGGTTCATCAGAAATAATTTTAAAGACTCGAGTATTTACAATATCTTGTACTACTGTTTGTACTGTTCCTGTTGATACAGTAACTGTTTGAAGTGTTGTCCATCCTGCTCCAGAACTTTCTTGTATCTGCACAGTTGCATCTGCAAATGGCGCGTAAAAACTAAACACATCATTTCCCCTATCAACTCTATATGTAAATTCTGTACCAGCATACGCAATAGGTAACGCAGAATCTGTACCATCTCCATCAAATCCAATGTGAAGTGGGCCTGTTACAGAGTATGAATCTGTCTGTAAAATACCTGATCCAAAAGGTGCTGTGATAATCTCTCCTTCATCCACAATTTGTGTAGTAAAGCTATCGTTTATACTATTATTATCTGTAAAAGATATGATTGATAATGTTTCACCAACAGCACGCTCATCTACAACATAATAATTTGCCTTTTGTGTTGCTGTGTGAAAAATTCCATTATAATCACCAGTTGTTAGAAGGGATGATGTTGGCCCTGTCTCCCATTTTTCTACTAAATAATTTTCAATTTCAGCCACTTCTATAGTTGTTAAATTACCGTCAAAAACTAACATTTCTCCCAAACTCATACTCTGAGGTCGTCCACCACCAGCTTGTGAACCTACATTAAATGTTCTTCCTCTCCCTCTAAATGAATCTCCATTTGTATCACTAACAATTGTTGTGCCATCACGTGCAATAATACGATCTCCTCCATCATGAGCTTCAAATCGTAGTACATGATATGTTGTGGTGTCCCCACCATACGCACCAGATAGTGCACCTCCACCATTAGTATTTGCTTGGAACTCTACATTAGTTACATTTGGCGCACGACCTTCATATTGACCTGCTTGAATTGTCTCATTAAACAATGTGCCATCTTCTGGCAAAACAAGGTTTTTAAATGCTACAAAAGTATAAGTATCTGTATACGTTGTGCCACTTACCCAAAGCCCACTTCCATCTTCCATGTAGCTACCATTAAACTCGATTACTTGATTACCTCCATCAGTTGTAAGAGTTGGCTGACTACCCGCATTACTCTGATCTACATGGTTTGCATTTCCAGATTTGTCATCCCAATTTGTAACACTTGTACCAGTTGTTGTAATTGTTGAAGTATCCGCTGCATCAAGCCATAAAATAGGATTGTATGCCCCCAAATTAATTCCTGGATTATAATAAATATAAAATGTTGCTGTACTTGTAGCTGCAATCGTAGGAACCTTAACCCATGTATACCCAGTTGCTGCAGTATCATTAAAATCTTCAAGTGCATATACAATATTATCAGTCCCGTCACCAATACTACCCGCAACACGTATATCTCCACCATCTGTCTGCGTGTGTCCAAACATATGAGAAACATCCCCACCTAAATCAACTAACACTTGATATTCTGTTAAACCAGTTGCTGTTGTGTTTGACACAGTAACTGGAGTACGACGCATCCATGTATTTACTCCATCTACATTCCACATTCCCATTTCTTCAGCACCTACACTGTATGTAGGCTCTTCTGAAATAAATTGTCTATTTTGTCTTTCATTCCACGCATTGTGTTCATCATCCTCCCCAGCATATTCATAATATGCATATATTCTATTATCAGACACGACACATGCTCCTGCAGGAATATTTGTACCATCTGTTGTTGAACCAAAATACACTTTACCTGGATAAGTAGCTGCAGATGTAACTGTTACTGTATCATCTGGCACTCCCACACCACACACAGTACCATCATGATATAAATTTACAGTTGTTGTTGTATTCTCTTGTGTTGCAATTGCAATATATTGTATATCTTCTGGAATATAATATTTATAACCCATTTCACCAACAGGTAAAAATGTAACAGCTTCTCCACCATCACTATCAGCAAGAGCTGATACACCTATAAGATTATCTGCAACAACTCGATGAGCTGGTTCGGATCCCTCAGAACCTGCATCATTTATATCTATATTTTCACCTCTATTAAGAGTATAACTAACACTTGTATTATCACTTCTATAAACTGTAATATTTGTATTATCATAAAGAGCAGCAAATCCAAAGTGTCCAGAACCAACACCGTACCATTCTTGTGCTGCTGGTGCCATTACAAAACTATCCCCTCCAACATTACTGTGATGCTGTGCAAGAATTGGACAACCATTTGTCACCTCTATCATCACAGCATCATCATTTGTGAGTCCGCTACCTGAGGTATCACTAGTGGTTAAATTGTGATGAGTCCCTTGCGTAATTGTAAATGATCCGTTTGTTACAATGGTATCTGTTTCGTTACGCACTTCTACATCAGCATCACACCATGGAGAAATAAATGAAAAATAATTTGTATATCTATCCATTCGATAAACAAAATTTTCACTAGCAAAAGACACTGGTACAAGATTATCTGTACCATCTACATTATATCCACCATTAATTGGATCTGTTGTACTAATTGCTGTTGTTTGCTCAAGTGTTACTGTAGCTGTTGGGTGATGCACACTATCATATTGATTTAATGTCCCACTATATGTTGATACGCTTACATCATTATTATCAGTATAACTAACAAAATCTGTAATCGTACCCTCTGCCGTGTCAGCTACTACGTGATAAATCTCTTCTTGTGAACTGTACGTGAATACATCTTCCCTAGAAGATATACCTCCTGTACTATCATTTCCATAATACATACAAATTTCTTCTGTTACTCCAGCATCTATATTATCCATTTGCAACCATATCCGAGTTGATGTCGTATTCATATCATCTGCAATAAAATATGGGAGAATATTGTCATCAGTATCTATAAATCTAATATCATCTCCATCTAACTGCATTTTATTTGTACTAACCAGTGATGAAGTATCTGTATCTATATATACCTGATACTCTGTTGCATCTATTGCATCAGCATCTGTGTTATCTATATCAAAACATTTTCTATAATTCCAAATTTCTTCTGCAGTCCTATTAAAAGACACACACTCTAATTCTGGACTAAGTGTATTGTCATCAGTTTCAAAATTAGTGCGATATTGAAAATATTGATTATCAATCACATTTGTCAAAGTCACATTTGGTAGATTAATTGTACTATTCATCAGTTCTGAATAGTAAGTTGCTCCAGTTCCATCTGGACCTATAAAAGATTCTCCACTACAAGCAACATCATCACAACTTCTTACTTGAAACTTCAGCCTATTTGCTCCACGACGATACAAATTACTAATCTCAGTTGTGCTAAGCGCCCTATTCCATACAGCTGCTTCATCCATTCGTCCATCTATTTGTTCTCCTCCACCACCTGAACCACCTATTATCATAGGATTTGTATTTACTGTTCCTGTGAATTGACTTGGCTCATCCGCAACAACTTGACCATCTACATATAATCGTTCACGAGTAGCATCTGCAGTGTAAACCAAGTGTTGCCACCTGCCCGTTGCCAAAACAACACTTCCTGTATTGATTGTGTTGTAGTTATATAAAACCCCTCCATTTTGCTCAAAATAAATATCATTATTTGAAGCAGTTGTTGTATTTTTGTGGAAAAAACTTCTCCAACCACTCCAGTCATCAGCATAAACCCAAATAGATGCAGTTATTTCTGTTGGAAATGAGAGACTTGCATCATCTGCAATTGTAATTTCATCATCACTTCCATCAAAATCAAGTCCTGTATTAAATTGTCCAGCTAAACCATATCCTGTACCATTATATGAACCGTCATTATTACTTCCAGAACTATCAACTATCGTTCCACTTGATTCATTCATATGCATCAATAATACATTCCCAGTCATATCAGTGTTACCAGCACTATAATTACTTTCAATACCAGTATTATTTGGCAACTCTTTATATGTAGGTGTATTTGATGTCCATATGAAATCTGTCCAAGTTGTAACTTCTTTAGCGTCCAAAATTTCTGATGTATATATACCAGTTCCATTTGTGAGTCCTGTACCATTTAGTTCAACCCAATTATTTCCAGCATCCCACCACGTATCACTATAAGTTCCATTATTAAATTCTGCTACACTACATGTTTGCAAATCTTGGAATTGACTCCACCAATCATTACTTGATGTGTCAGCAACAGTATCTCCATAACTATTTATTGTTAAAAAGTCATCAGTGTCAGCAACTGCAACTAAATCATCTTCTCCCGCTTCAAAATTTCCATTAGTATAGGTGCCTGCATCAAATTCAACCTTATCATCTATGTCATTTACTGAACGAGTTTCATACTTTAATAATTCTATACCTTCATTTACTATATTTTCATTTTCTGTAAAGTTTTGCACCAATATTTCAGCTTCAATGTATTGAGGCCCATAATATTGTGAAGTAATTATAGTAAGCATCAGAAATGATACTGAAAAGACAGCAGCTACACCTCTCCACGCCTTTGAAATTCCCATTGTTGGAAATTGTGATGATACAGCTATTATTTGTATTTGTTTTTTGCTCTTTTTTTGTTTTTTAATTGCCTTAGGTGCCTCACTAATAAAATTATTCTTAAGCATTTTTTGAACTCTCTGTTGTGCTCTTTTTTTTGCTATAAATCTATATATTTTTTTATATATTCGTTTAACAAAAATAAAAAATCCCCGAATCATTGATTCTAGTTTATCTAGTTTATATTCATTTATTTGAATATTATGGGACATTACTTTTGTTTTTATTTTAGGGACTTTATATTTCGTTTTTTAAATAAAAAAACAGATGAAAAAATTCGTGTCTGCAGACACTTTTTCACCCGTATTCGATTTTATAAAAAATATTTTTTTGTTTCTTCAATATCTATCTTTTAATTTCTAATTATCCATTAGAAATTTAAATATTGAAGAAACAAAAAAATGGATAGCCATTTCTCTATAAAAAATCTATAAATTCAATGTTTATTTTGATAGATTTTATTCAGAGAAAAGGCCACCCATTCCTTATCTTCTTAATGTCTATTATACAGCAGAAAGTCCCTAAAGTCAATGTTTTACTATAAAAGTTAGTACTTTTTACATTTCTTATATCTTCAAACCCTCTTATATTAAAGCTTTTTATGAATATCTAAAATTCATAAAAATTTTCTTATTTTATTGTAATGAAAATAAAACAAATTTTACTCAAAAATAAAGTAATTTACTTTATTTATTTTGACCTATTTACTAGCTCCTCTATGTATATATGTAGTTGATTCAAAATCATCACCATCAGTTAACGTAACCTCATCGCCTTCTGCTCTTTCCACTATAACTTCTATACACTCATCGTCATCGATACTTCCCTCATCACTAATAACAGCTCTTGTATTTATATCAATTACTACTGTATATGTATTATCAAAATGTTTTCCTGTTAATAATTCTATAAACAGTTTATTTTCATAACCTTCATTTTGAATTAAAATTTTATTTATCTTATATTCTTCTAAACAACCCAGTGGATCATCATCACAATCATCACAAACATTTGGGATAACCTTATTTAAAATTTTCTCAATTTCTTTATCATTTGGAACTTTTGATAAATCAGCTCCAATTTTTATATTATTAGAATCATCTTTTTTTGTTATTTTTTCCTTTACTATTCCAAGTGAAATGTTTATGACTTCTGTATCGTTTCCATGCGTTATAAATGCAGAAACAATCATAACAATAATAGAAACTACAATCAAAACCAAATAAAGTCGTGTGGTTTGAATTGCCTCTTTTCTTTTACTGTTCTTTTTTTGTTTTTGCATGATGTATAATTATTATGTTTGTACAAAAAAATAGGTGAAAAGATTTTCTGCACATTGCATATATATCTTTTCACCCATAATTTAACTTCTAATTCTTTTCCAATAATTAATTTCTAATGAAATTTATACTATTGTGGTGTTGAAGAAACTGTTAAACGAAATGTTCCTGTTTCTCCATCAACCATATTTGCTCCACAATCAACTACAAGACCTAATTGACGATCTTCACCAGTTGGTACTGCAAATGATCCTGAAGAAGCGTTTGCTACTGATAATACACCAGCAGTAACTTCTAATTGAATTGCGTCATTTGGTGCAGTATTGTACCACTCTGTTAGTGATCCATAACTACCAGGACTTGGATTTGGTAATTCTGTAATAGCACCACCTGTACTATCTTGATCAGATGTAAACAACCAAATGTCAGCATCTCCTGCATTGAAATTGTCTACTGTAGCAGCTTGACCATTTAAATCAGCTTCTACTGTAAGAGTTACATCCCAGTTTGCAGCATCTGTATTATTCAACTGCAATACATCAGTATAATATGTTCGATCTCCTGCAAAACATGTAAATGATATCTCCTCATGAGATAGATTTGTTACAGCAGTACCACCGTCTCCATTGGTATCATCTCCATTAGAGATAGTGCTACCAAGATTTACTGTTAAATAAGTTGAAGCGGCTGCGTCTGCACCAGCTACCTTTTCGATTGGAGGTGTATCGACCACTACATCCCATTGTGTAAAGTTTTGTACCAAAATGGCACCAAGAACAGGAGCTCCCACAAATAGAGCTAATGCTAGGGCAATATATAGCCCTCTTTTTTTCGCTACGCTTTTTTGTTTTTGTTTTTGCATATGCTTAGCATATTAATTAATTATATGAGCTTATTTTGAGCTCATTATTTTAGAAATAAAAAAAATGGATGTGCTTTATCCTTCATCAAAAATCCACCCATACACCCTCCTGGAAGTATGATTTGATTTCATCTGAAGAAAAAGCCACCCATTCCTTAACTTCTTAACTACATTATACAGCACAGAAACACAATCGTCAATATTGACAAGTACAAATTTTTACTTGTAGTCCATAGGTTATCAACTTTATAATCTGAGTATACTATAATTGCTGTCAAAATTTCACCGCATTATTCCCTATTTTTCCTCAAAAAAGCTAGACGAAAAAACACTCACATGTTACTATAATACAAGTAAACTACTGTTTCTGAACTCACAGAAGCTCTTATAAATTTATTAGAAAAAACCGTATGCATATCACATATCATGGATTGTCTTGTTTTAAAATTGTAGCAAAAACTGAAGGACGCGGAAGTAAAGATGTAACAATAGTATTCTCTCCTTATGACAAAAAGTTGGGACTTCGACCTCCTCAAGGTAATGCTAATGCTGTATTTATTCCACATCCAAATGAAATGTTCAATAATCCTGATATATTAAGAGGTGAGCCAGTTGTAGTAAATAAGCCTGGTGAATACTCAATAGAAGGTCTTAATATAATAGGACTAGATGCTCCGGCTGATCCTCGTGATGGTATAGACCGTGGTAATACTGTAGTTTTCACTTTAAATATTGAGGATATGAAAATTGCTTATTTAGGAGCTCTGGGCATGGAACCTTCAACTGAGATATTTGATAAAATAAGTGGTGCTGATATATTATTTGTACCAGTTGGAGACACAGAAGGACTTGATGCAAAAACAGCTGAGGTAATAGCTCGTAAAGTAGAAGCTAAAATTATTATACCAATGCAATACAAGGTTAAAGGCTTAAAAGTTAAAACTCTCCGTGATGAAAAAGACTTTTGTAGTGAAATCGGCAATTGTCCCAAATCAAAAGAAGAAAAGTTAACCTTAAAAAAGAAGGATCTCGAAAATAAAGTAATGGAGGTCGTGCTGATGAAAGTTAGCTAAATATAAAAACTAACATAATATAAGTAGCCATGTTTGATAAAATAGAAAAAAAAGTGGAAGAGGTGCGACAACAACCTGAGGAAATACGAATTCGTTACGTATGGGGTTCAGTTGCTATTACAATGTTTTTTGTAATTTTTATATGGCTACTATCAATGAAAATAAACTTCTTACAAGTATCTAATACTAATGAATCTACTGAAGCTGTTGAAGACTTACAAAGGCGTATAGATACACTAAATAATGGTGGTATCTCACCTGATCAAGCTATCTCTATCGATGAATTATTGCAACAAAATTCCGCTGAATAAAACAAAAAATCTATAGTTAACCTCTCTTTTTATAAAAATGAGAAAAGAGATTAACTATAGAATATAGATAAAAAACAAACAAAAAACATATAGGAGGATGTTTTTTGTCGTTTTTGTGTGTAAATCGATGTATATCGTTCCCGTGTAGACGGGAATCCAGTAAATAATAAATAAATTTAATAGTATGGCAAAGAACAAAAAAACAGATGAACCAGTTGTACATAAAGCTGTTACACCTCAACCAATAGTTGAGGAAATGCAAAAATCATATCTTGAATATGCTATGAGTGTTATTGTTGCTCGTGCACTTCCTGATGTACGTGATGGGATGAAGCCTGTGCATCGTAGAATTCTTTACTCTATGTGGAAAACAGGTCTTAAACCAACTGCAAAGTTCCGTAAAAGTGCTACCGTTGTTGGTGAAGTACTTGGTAAATATCATCCACATGGTGATACAGCTGTTTACGATACAATGGTTCGTATGGCTCAAGACTTCTCACTCAGATACCCTCTTGTATGGGGACAAGGAAACTTTGGCTCAATGGATGGGGATAGCGCTGCTGCTTATCGTTATACTGAGGCAAAACTACAATATATAGCAGAAGAAATGCTATTTGATATTGAGAAAGACACTGTTAACTTTCGACCAAACTTTGATGGAGTTCACCAAGAACCATCTGTACTTCCTGCAAAGCTACCTCAATTACTACTAAATGGAACAATGGGCATTGCTGTTGGTATGGCAACAAATATTCCACCTCACAATCTAGGCGAGCTGACAGGTGCTATAATGCATCTTGTAGATAAACCAAAAGCAGATGTTGATGACTTGCTAAACTATGTGAAAGGCCCTGACTTCCCTACTGGTGGCATGATTTATAATCAAACAGAAATCCGCGAGGCTTATGCGACTGGACGAGGACGAATTACTATGCGAGCAAAAGCTGAAATTGTAGAAGGTCGTGCTGGTCAATTTTCAATCATCGTTACTGAGATGACTTACCTTACAAATAAAGCAACTCTTATTGAAAAAATTGCAAATTTGGTAAAAGATAAAAAAATAGTAGGTATAAAGGCATTACGTGATGAATCAAGTAAGGATGGCGTACGAGTTGTTATGGATCTTAAGAAGGATGCGTACCCTCAAAAAGTTTTAAATAGACTTTATACTCTTACAGACCTACAAAAAAACTTCAATGCCAACATGCTTGCTCTTGTTGATGGTATTGAGCCACGAATTCTAAACTTAAAAGAAATTTTAGAATATTATATTGCTCATCGTAGAGAAGTTATAACAAGGCGAACACAGTTTGATTTAAACAAAGCAAAAGAACGCGCACATATCCTAGAAGGATTACAGATAGCGTTAGACAATATCGATGCTGTTATAGCAATTATCAAAAAATCCAGAACTCGTGAAACAGCTCATGAAAACTTACGTAAAAAGTTTAAACTTTCAGATTTACAAACAGTTGCTATTTTGGAAATGCGACTTCAGACGCTTGCTGGATTGGAAAGAAAAAAGATTGAGGATGAATTGAAAGAAAAAATGCGTATTATCAAAAAGCTTGAAGCAATCTTAAAAAGTGAGAAGAGACAAAAAGAAATTCTCAAAAATGAACTTATTGAACTTACAGAAAAATTTGGTGATGCTCGTAAAACCAAAGTATTCAAAAGTGCTGTAGGAGAATTCAAACAAGAAGATCTTGTACCAAATGAAGAAGCTCTTATCACAATGACAACTGATGGATACATCAAAAGAATGAATCCAATAAACTACAAGGTGCAAAAACGTGGTGGTAAAGGAGTAATCGGAGGTAATACAAAAGAAGATGCTAGTGTACGGAGTATGCTTAGTATCATGACTCATGATAATCTTTTCTTCTTTACGAATACTGGTAAAGTTTTCCAAATAAAAGCATACGAAATTCCAGAATCAACTCGTACAGCTAAGGGAAATGCTGTTGTAAACTTCTTACAACTTGCACCCAATGAAGAAATTACAGAAGTAATTCCATTCAACAAAGAAGATAGATATAAATTCTTATTTATGGCAACAAAGGCAGGTGTCGTGAAAAAAGTAAAAATCAAAGACTTCGATAATGTAAGACGAGGTGGACTTATTGCAATAAAATTAAAGGGTGATGATAAATTAAAGTGGGTTAAACCTACAACAGGAACAGATGAAGTATCACTTATAACTGCAGGAGGTCAAGCAATACGATTCAAAGAGGCTAACGTACGCGCAATGGGTAGAAGTGCCGCTGGTGTACGAGGAATCAGATTGAAAAAAGATGACTATGTAGTAGGAATGGACGTAATATTTGCTAAACAAAGGGGTGCTGAACTATTTGTCTTAACAGAAAATGGTTATGGAAAGAAAAGTAAGATGACACAATACAAAGCACAAAGGCGTGGAGGATCAGGAATCAAAACTGCAAAAATAACTCCAAAGACTGGTCAAATAGTAAGTGCTTACATAGTGAGTGCCGATGATACAGATAGTGACGTGATAATAACAAGTGCAAACGGACAAATAATCCGTACACCACTAGGAAACATCTCAACACTCTCAAGAGCAACTCAAGGAGTAAGAATAATGAAACCAAAAGCAGGCGACAAACTAAGCGCCGCAACAATTTTGTAAACTACTTTTACAAAATAAAAAAACACTTAGGGACAGGTTTCAAACCTGTCCCTATTTTGTTACCACATCTTGGCATCCTGAACTTTTTTAAAAAATACAAACCCGTAGGATACTTATATCCACACGGGTTTTATTGATTCTATTCTAGCAATACAAATACTTCACCAGCCTTTTGTGCAATTCTGATCATTTCTTCTCTTTCTTTGTTTTGCATCTTTGTTCCATTGCCCCATATAAGATCTCTGACGTGAGGTGTTCTAAAAATACTTTTTGGCAAATCTATATTCATATAACAGACCTTCGTTGCCAACAATAGTGGGAATTTAGGAATAAGCACTCTCTTTTCCCAAGAAAACTGGTCAATTACCCCTAAATACAAATAATCCTCTTTTGCTGGACTAATAATTAGTACATTGCCCTCTTCAACAAATGTAAGGTTCATCCCCAATTGCAAAAATTCTTTAGTATATTGTGCTGCATTTTCACTAATAAACTCAAGTCTCAACTCAAGAACCTCACAAATTATACATTGCTCTTCCTTAATAAAAAAATCTTTGATTTGTTCTTTCATAACTAAACTCCTCCCAATATTTACTTTAAAGAACTAGTCCTCTTATAAAACTACGACTATTCGTAATCTTGATGAGAGGAGCAAGAAGATTAAATTCAAACTCCTTGCCCACAAACTACAGAGGAATTTTTTCCACTTTAGGAATCTCCAATTCATACTCCTTTTTGTAATACCCCATATCACCAGGCTGAAATCCTGCCCAAAGACCTGACATATCTGGAGCTTCATACTCTCCAGAAATGATAGCAACATCTTCTTTGAAGGTGATCTCATTAACTGTCCATTTTCGCATCCCTCCTATTGAGCTAAAGAACAGCTCTTCTCCTTTAAGTATTACAATGTAACTCCCCGCTGACACCCAGCTTGTGCCAGAGCTTTTATCGTGTAAACATTGACGGAGACTATCTTCAGTTTCCTCCATCCAAACACTTGTGTCCATACGACTTTCTTGTCGCACAAATACAATCTCAATATCTGAGCTTGGACTTGGTAATATATAGATATGACCTCTAAGAAGTTTTTTATATTCATTATTACACCGTCTACCATACACATAACCATAGTAATGACTACTAATTGTACTAGTGGTATTTTTAACCTTAACCAACATTTTTTCCAGTTTACTCATGACAATCTCCTTGTATATTTTCATAAAGAACTTTCACTCCTACAAAACTATGAGAAATTCATAATCTATTATTTTTATAAAACTCATTCAGGACGAACTATATATTCTTTGAAGATTTCAACTAATTTTCCATCCTCAGTATATCCTGTAATACGTCTATAACGCCGAGCAGTTTCTCCTTTGATTTCTTTTTCAAGAAAATTTAAAATTAATTTTGGAAAATCTTCAACCATCCTATCTATATCAGCACAATCTATAATATGCATCTCATCAAAAACCGATGAGAGATGATCCGTCTTATGATATTCTTTTTTACAAGTGCCGTCGCATCTGCCAAATACATCTAAATAAATGCTCAAAAAATACTTCCCACTCGAATATAATCTTAAGTGAACGCCTTTATGACATATCATAACAAAATCTTTAGTATCATTTGACTCATGGGTACTTGATATTGGACCAAAAAAAGTCATTGGCATGTCTTTCATATTACATCCTCTTTTTTTAAAGAAAAACTACTCTCCTACAAAATCATGAACTATTCATAATTTTGATTAGAGGGGTAAGCAGTTTAGATTTAAACTTCTTACCCTTATGCTGGAATGGACTACCTATAGTCCGCACCTGTTACCACACTTCTAAAGAAATACTCAAATCTCCAACTAGTATCATAATGTTCATAAAATCTTATTTCCTTTATTAATTCTCTTACTCTCTCTATTGTTTCTTTCGGCATAAAAATATCAACTGCCCTATTCAATTTATTATTCTTAACATTCTCAAATATGCCCTGTAACAACTCATATAACTCCCTCTGTCTTTTAGAACTATCCACAGCAATACCAGATACTACTATTTTCATATCATTGATATAAAAAGTGTATTGTATTGAACATGATACGCTCATTCCCATTCCTTCCTGCAAAGTAACTTTCATTATCATCTCCCTATTTTTGAGTTATTTTCTTTAAAAAAACTGTTTATTACGATTTCTTTAGTGTTTCATCGTAACAGTGTATAATACCCCATTTTTACAAGGAAGTCAATATTTGTGTCTAGTTTTATGTTGTAAAATGCTTATTTTTTGTGTTAAATGCTAGGTTTGTGGGTTATTTTATATTTAGTAGTCAGTATTATTGACTATTTGGGTTATTTGTGATATACTTGTGTTATCCTAAGGCTTTCGTCATTACGGGGAGGTACGACGAGGCAATCTCGATAAATTTTACGATAATCTTACTGAGTTTGCTTCCTCGTCGTACCTCCTCCTCGCAAAGACAATAGTCCTCTATTTGTCATTCCCGCGAAGGCGGGAATTTTTCGAAAAGTACAGATACATTCATTTTACATGCAGAAAGATACCTGCCTTCGCAGGTATGACACAATTAATTTCACGGGACTAGTCTACTACTAACTTAATCCTTATAAATCAAAATATTATGGAAAAAGTAAAAGCACTTGAGGATTTGGGACTTAGTGAGAAGGAAGCAAAAGTTTATCTTGCTCTTTTGGAGTTGGGTCAGGCTTCTGCTTATCGCGTGGCTCAGAAATCCGGTGTCAAAAAACCAACAACTTATGTGTTGTTGGATGAACTTCGGAAGAAGGAACTAGTTATCAAGATGCCCGGAGATGCTACTCAGATGTTTATTGCCAAATCTCCTGAGGAGTTTTTTGCATCTGCGAGGTATCGAGTTAATAATGCTATTGAGAGTTTGCCTGAGATTCTCTCTGTCATGAAAAAACAAAACAAAGTACGTACTATGTACTTTGAAGGCATCAATGGCTTAAAACAAGCACTGTGGCATGAAATGAAGTCGAATGCTGGTGGTGAACTCATTGGGTTTTATGCTAAGGCTGAAAATATGAGTAAAGAGCTCTATGACCTGACATGGAAGTGGGCTGAAGATACAAAAAAATACGATATATCATTAAGGGGTTTTGTACCTACACATGATACTGTCACGGACTATCGTAAAGCTGACAAAAAATATAATCGTGAGATGAGACCACTGCCCTACGAAGATTATTCATCAGAAACATCTCTTGATGTAATGAATGACTTTGTTCGCATAATTGATCTAACTGCAGATAATCCTCAAGCAATAATTATAGAAAATGAGCGAATGGCAAAAATGGTAAGACAAATTTTTGAAATGATGTGGAAATTAACCACTCCTAGTTAAATAGGTTTATTTTTATGAATTGAACTATATATAATGCTATCGAAAGATTCCCGCCAGAGTTTATACTCGAGCTTGCTCAAGTGCTGGAATGACAAAGTGATATCATTAGACTTTTTGCAGAACTATTCAATTGTACTTGCCGTATTCAGAACATGAGCTAGGTGAAATATGTCCTCGGATAGAAATATCTAAACTAATAATTCTATGACATATTTATAGCTTTGAGATCTCTCGACTCCGCTATCACTATACTCAAGATGGCAAATTCATGAGGATTTTGTAAGAAGTCTATTATAAAAAGCCTCTGGAATATAAATATTCCAGAGGCTTTTTTTCTACAACCTTACCCAATTTATTTCATTATAACAACTTTTTGTTTGTATAAAAAAATATCTTTTATTACAATGTCTTACGTCTATAATTTCTGCGTGACGACAAGCTCCTGTAAAATGGCTAGTATCTCCATTATGACTGATTTTAATGTTATGACTCATTTGCTGTGAAAAGTCTTTTCTTGGTAATCCAAAATTTTCTATCTTATCTCTATCATAAATTTCTGACTCATAATAATCAAACAATCTTATATCACCAAATCTGGATATTTGCTTAATTACCCTGATCTGCAATGAGCCGCTTACAAGTATCCTCTCTTCCTGAGTACTTACTACATGTCCTGTAAGTTTAATAAATTCCATTGGGACAACTATTGCTCCGCCATTTATTGGCACATCAAACCTCTCCTGTGCTGGTTGAAATAAACATTTTCTTACTTGTACTCTTTCCTCTCGATCCATAAGTATCCTCCCTGTTTATAAACATAGGCCTACTGCAAATGAACATATTTTAAGTAACTATTTCTATCCCTAAATTAACATTTTTGCAATAAAAAAACAACCCAGAACTTTCAAAACTAGATTGTTTTTTATTTTAATAATTCTATATAACTACTTGCCTATAGAAGTCCCATTAAATTGAATAGAGTCATCGTCATTGCTGGCACTAATGCTAACAATACAGCGAACTCTGTGTCGTTTGAGTGTTTGTGCAATCGAAAACTTTTCATTTGTGTTTGCCCTGTTTCTGTTGATGTTGATTCCTCTGTTGTTGGTTCTTCTGGTGTTACTACAGCATCTTCATCACCACCACATTGGCAGCCACATGTTGCACATTTTTTTAATTCAGCCATATGTTTATATTTATTTTAATTAATTTTATTTTTGTTTTTTCTTGCTTTACTTTTTTATATTCTATTGTCTTTTACTTTTTCTATGATGCAATATATTGCATGTCACTTTTGTATCTTATTAAGCCGAGGACCAGTTTTTCATAATCGACCAAAAAAAGAAAAACCGGGTGACATTGGTCTCGATGACCCACCCGGCTTTAATTCATCAATATAACTATTATAGCACGCAAAAACGCTTTTGTCAAACTAGCAAAAAGAATGTATTATTCAACTATGAATATACATTTTCTCAAATCAAAAAAGTTTTATATCTCTTGTTGTGTTTTAATAATGATTGGCACGATTGGTTTTCTTGCTCCAAAACTTATAGCAAAAAATGAACCTGTTCCCACATTTGCTATTCCTCCCTTTATAGAAAAGAAAGTTGTAATAACTGAACCTGTAAAAGTATGGCCAGTTCCTGATATGGCAAAAATGAAAACTAACGGCTGTGTTGCTGATGGACTTTTGAGTGGTTACAATCGTACAAGTAAAGATGTGAAAGTTGCTCATGATAGTGATTGTTACTATTTTTCACGTGCTATTGAAACATGGTTAGACTCCCCTGACTTTCGTGAGGCGGGGAAAATTATGAAGAAGGTAAATAGAGACGATGTCTTGTATGGAATGTTTATAGCTGAAGCTATAAATAAAAAAGAGAATTATGTTTACTACGAAGAAGATAGAAAGTTTGACTTTGGTGAGATGTGTAAAAAAAATAGCAAAAATTTTTGGGGTGAGCACACTTGTAAACCATCCCTAGCCGAAGAAGAATACCGTAAATATTTAAAACAAATTACTCATGAAGCTATGGATATGGGCCTACAAGTTTTTCTATTTGGTCAAATATACCATCAAGAAGAAGATTTGGATGAACCGTGGGCACCAATCGTACTCGAAGATATGCGTGAATATGCGAAAAGTAAAAATATGCATATTATAATTGGTGCTCAAACAAATGATATTAATGATTCTGAATATTTAAATTTATTTGACTTTATAGAAGGTGGTGTGGGACTTCATGTTGATGGTACTGTTGAGGATGGTCCTTGCTTCTCTCGGTGGCATGATGGTGAAAGTGGTTGGTGTTGGGCACTGCTATGGAATGATAAGTTCAAAAATGATGCAAAAAATGTATTTGTGCATTTTGATTGGAGTGGTGTCAAAGGTGATGATATGAGTACATTTGCTCGTATGAGCACAGAGTTACGTCATGAAACTCTATACAATTTATACCATAAATTTAATTCTCAAGATGTTGGCTTTCTCATGCCTATTATATCACCTCTTCCAAAAGACAATGGTGGTTGTTATGGTCCTCGCAAAAGCTTTTATTCACCTAGCATGAAATATGACTGTAAAGATTTAGATGCTATAAATGAAATACTACCTTAACTAAGTTTAAGGATGTATTTTTACAAAAACAAAAACCACTCTATAAAAAGTAGAGTGGTTTTTTATGCATGCGTTACTAAAATCTAGTCTTGAACAACTGGTGTCCAATTATCAGATCCTGTACATACGAATAGGTATACTTCTGAAGAATTACCTCCAACAGTAACCGTACTTCCATTAGTGTCCACAAATATTTCACCTGTAGAACATCCCGCTGGTGCAGAAGTTCCATGATCAATTATTGTATGTGCACTACTGAAGTCTGCATCACCATCAACTGACAAATCATTTGCAATAGTAACATCATTACTTACAGTAATATTATCAGCATCAAGGTCATCTACATCGTCAATATCAGTATCACCCATATCGATACCTCCATTAGCTGTAAGAAGTCCAGATAATGTAGCAGTTCCAATATTTGTAATATTGCCACCATTCATATCTAGTCCACCTGTGATGTTTAATCCACCTGATGAAACTGTAAGAGTGTCACCAAACGTAGATGTTGTTGTAACACTTAATGAATCTACATCAGCATTACTTGCAATAGTTATGCCTTCAAACATTGCATCACCAGTTGCTCGTATTTCCCAATCAGCGTCAAAGATTGCTGTATCAGCACCATTATGACCAATTCTGATTTGAGCTGCATCAGCTCCAGCTGTTCCAAGATTTATAACTGAATCAGGTCCTCCTGTATTATCAGCATTTGTAAGACCTGTTAAGAAATTCAATGAATCAGCATAGATTGTAGACCATCTAGATCCACTCGTACCAAGAGCATCACCAGTAATTACACCGTCAACATCAAGATTAGTTTTACCTACTCCTGCATTACGGATATTTAATGTATTACTTGTTGATACTAACTCACCACCAACCATAGACAATGTACCATCAGTTATTTCTGTTGCAGTAACTGTTCCAGTAGTTGTCAAAGCTATATCATCAGCTAAGTCATCATTTGTTATAGTCCCATCTAAAATTTTATCAGTTGTAACTGCATCGCTAGCAAGTTTTACATTTGTTACAGCAGTATCTGCTAATTTTGCAGAAGAAACTGCTAGATCAGCAATTTTAGCTGTTGTTACTGCATTGTCTCTAATCGCTAGAGTTGCATATTGACCAAACACATCACCATCAAAATTTGTAGTTGTATATAGACCATTTGTTACAGTGTCTGCATTTCCTGTTAGGTCTCCTATGAAATTAGGAGAAGTAATAGTACTAGTTGTAGCAATTGTAATATCATTTGCTAAATCATCACCTGTAATTGTATTATCTACAACCTTATCAGTTGTAACAGCATCACTAGCAAGTTTTACATTTGTTATAGCAGCATCTGCAATTTTAGCTGTTGTTACTGCACTGTCAACTATTTTAGCTGTTGTTACTGAATTATCTGCAAGTTTAGCAGGTGTAATTGCACTGTCTGCAATTTTACCTTCTACTATTGAAGCATCAGCAATTTTACTTGTTATTACTGAACCGTCTGCAAGCTTAGAAGTAGTTACAGCAGTATCAACAATTTTAGCTGTTGTTACTGAACCGTCTGCTAGTTTTATTTCTGTTATTGCGTTATTTAGCACCTTTGCAGTAGTAACTGCATCATCTGCTAAATCAATTGTAACTATTGTACCATCTTCTATTTTTCCACTTGTTACAGCACCGTCAACTATTTTAATAGTAGTCACACTACCATCAGCAAGTTTTACAGTCGTTATAATTCCATCTGCAAGATCTCCTACCAAAATTGTACCATCAACTATTTTACCAGTTGTAACACTATTATCAGCAAGTTTTATAGTTGTTATAGCTCCATCTACAAGTTTTCCGCCTGTGATCGTAGCATCAAGAATTTTTGCAGCAGTTACAGAACCATCAGCAAGTTTTACAGTTGTTATAGCTAAATCTTCAACCTTTGAAGTTACTACAGCACCATCTGCTAATTTTATTTCTGTTATTGCATTATCTTGAATCTTTGCAGTAGATACTGAACCATCTGCAAGATTTGTTTCAACTATAGTACCATTTGCTAATTTACCAGCAGTTACAGCACCATCAGCAATTTTACTTGTTATTACTGAACCATCTGCAAGTTTAGAAACAATAACTGCACTATCAGCTAATTGAATACTACCAACTCCCCCATCGGCAATACCTATATCATCAGTTCCAACAGTTATTCCTGTTCCTGCTCCAATATTTAGAGTTACTGTAGCAGTAGTTCCACCACCAGTAAGTCCATCACCAGCAACAACATCACTTATAGTACCTGTTCCAACATTTGCTTCTATTGTCCAAGAACCATCAACATTATTTGTAACAGTTGTGTTTGGACCAGCAACAATTGACTTCACCATGCTTCCATCAGAAGCAAGTTTATCTCCTGTCAAAGTTCCATCAGCTACTTGAGCTCCTGTGATTTGACCCACAATTTTTGAAGCTGCAACACCTGTTAACCAAGATGGATCATTGTATGAACCAGTTGTATAAACACCATCAGTTACAGTTTCTGCATTTCCTGTAATGTTTGCAACTACATCAGATGTGAATGTTTTTACACCATCTATGATTTGATCACCAATAGTATAAACACCATTAGTTACAGTATCTGCATTACCTGTTAAATTTCCATTTATATTTCCTGCTGTAATATCACCAGTTGTAGTAATGTTTCCACCAGTTAGCACTGTAGTTCCATCAGTAAATGATAGCGCTGTTACAGTACCTGTTGAATTAATAGTAATATCAGCAGCTAATTTTACCCCACTAATTTCACCATCTCCTATTTTTACATTTGTTACAGCACCATCGGCAATTTTCACTGTAGTCACAGATCCATCTGCTAATTTTACTGTTGTTACAGCACCATCTGCTAATTTACCATTAGTTACTGCTCCATTTTCTATTTTTGCAGTCATCACTGCATCATCTGCAAGTTTCACACCAGTAATAGCACCATCAGTGATTTTACCAGTTGTTATACTTCCATCTGCAAGTTTTATATTTGTTATTGCTCCATTCTCTACTTTTGCAGTAGAAACAGCACCATCGGCAATTTTGACAGAAACAACTGCTCCATCCATTATCTTGCCAGATACTATAGCACCGTCTTCGATCTTTACACTTGTAATAGATCCATCTTCAAGTTTGGTTGCAGTCAAAACTCCGTCTTTAAGATCATCCGCTTGGATTTGACCATCAAGATCAAGTTTTTTGTATGCAATTTTTGCATTACTTGAGATATCTTCGTTCTTAATTCGTTTTGCAAATGTAATCATTTGCGCAACAGTACCATCCTTAAGTACTACCGGCACCATACTCCTAACTATAGCTTCTCTAGTTTTTGCATTTGTTTGCAAAAAACTAATACCCACCACTAAAACAGTAACCATCGCAATGATTGTTACTTTTTGTAGAGATGATACTCCACGCTTCACATTTATGAAACGAGCTTCTCCTCTTTTATCGTTTTTTAAATTCATAATGTTTTAAATTAACAAATTAATAACATTTTAAAATAACCATATACTTTAGCATGTTTTATAAATTTTGTCAATACTCTATCTACACTAAAACAAAAAAACGCATCAATGCTGTGCATTGATACGTTTTTTATGTTTTCTTTAAATTTTGAAAATTATTTTATAAAATCAGATTCATTCACATTAAAATCTATTGAATTGAAAAATGCTTCAAAATCCTTTCTGAAAAAATCATATTGTTGTTCACCTGTTCCACATATCATAAAATAATTAAGATTATTGTTTGATACAAATACTTGCTCAAGCTGAACTCGTGCACCTATTGGATCAAGAAATGAAAACGAAACTTTAAAAGCATCTTTTCCATCAATTAACACTTTTTCTTTTGAAATTATTTTAAAATCCTTTGCATTTTTACTCATCTCACCTGTTATCTCTTGGGCTAACTCATCTATCTTTTTTGAATAATCAAGTTTTGGTCCATCTATACGCACATCACAGCCTGTTCTATTGTCAGTTTTCAACTTTATCCCAACAACATAACCTTCACCATATTTATTTTGTATATCTCCATCAATTTCAAAAATTGTAGAATACTCAAATTTTATATTTGGCGCAAGTCCCTTATATTCTTTTATTTCCACTTGTTGTAATTGAAAATTAAATCTCCACCCAAACATATCGTTTTGAGAAAAATAATACAAAAATCCAGAAATAATGAACAATGTAATTAAAATTCCTATTAACACTTTTATTGAACTTTTCATAATCCTACTTATTTAAAAACTATAATAATATAAAACTATAGCATATTTTTGAAGGATTGTCAATGATACAAAATTTAATTAAAACAAGGTTGGTTTTTAAAAACCAACCTTGTTTTACTACTTTAGCGTTCCCACTCCCCCTAAATATCCTTATTTAGTCGTACTAGTAAATATAACCCCTTATTACCCTAGCATTTTTACTAAGAGTTCTATTATTTACAACACCCCAACCTTTATAGTTCATCTCTGATACAGTAATTGTGTCTTTTCCTACTTTCTCTACAATAGCAACGTGCCCATACCTAGCATCTTCTGTTGTTACAACAATTGCACCCACCTTTGGTTTCGTACCAGTTTTACGACCAGCTGCACGAGCATTATACAGCCATGCACCTGCATTACCTCTCCATGTTACGCTTTTCTTATTTGCTACATAATATGTACAATATCCATATGGGAAACTATTTCCTGCTGTTCTTGTCTTTGTACTATTTTTAATAATGCTACTTCCCAAGTTTGTACTACCACTACCTGTTGCAACGTATTCTCTAGGAGTTAATAATGGATCTGGCTCGGGCTCAGGAATATCTTTTTGAGCTCCTGGTATTATAATTTCTTCACCTTCTTTTAATTCTCCATTAGCTGGCAAACTGTTGTATGAGATTATTTCTTTCTTGTTTGTCTCATATTCTTTTGCAATTTTTTCAATAGTTTCACCTGGTTTAACTTTATGCTTTAATCCTGAAACTGGCAAAATAAAGATGGTATCTCCTGGACTTATATCATTAACATCCTCAATTTCATTTGCCCAAAAGAGAGTTGCTGTTGTGACACTATGTTTTTGTGCAATTGTACTTAAAGTATCACCTCTTTTTACTGTATACAAAATAACATCACCTTCATTTTCAGGATCACTTGCGCCATCTTTTCTTGGTGGGATAATTGCTGAGTCCACAAGTAATTCTTCATTGCTTTCTGATGACATTGCTAGTTCTGTATTTGTACTCGCTTCCTCTTTTTCTTCCACAGTAGTAACATGTGTATCTGTGTCTCCAACAATACCTCCATCCAGTATCAAACTATCTGCCTCTTCAATTATTTCTTCTTTTATTCCCTTTTCACTCCAATGCCCTACCAAAAAGGTTTCATCATTATTATTTTGAGCTGAAATATTACCAAAAATAATTAAGGTTGCTATACCAACTATAACAGTTAGGCTACCGTTTTTTCTTATGAATCTACCTATACCAAAAAAAGAACGTCGACGAAAAGACGTGACGATAAAATTTTCGACTATATAAAAATATTTTTGAATTGTTTTTAGAACGTTATTTAAAAAATAACGTATTCTATTAAAGCGTTTAATACGCAGTTTTTCCTTATATACAACTTCTCACGTAAGGTAATTCACTAATTTATAGCTATTACCATCTGTGAAAGTCTTATTTTTTAACTTCATTCATTATAGACATATTCATTCATTTGTCAATGCAAACATAAACATGCTTATGGATATTATAGCACTTTTTT
>SWBW01008929.1_pt1 | contig 30028 bp, 29 predicted proteins | sample 4693041 | NCBI WGS metagenome assembly SWBW01 (sample SAMN10267271, study PRJNA491770) | bioreactor metagenome | isolation source: DHS bioreactor inoculated with marine methane seep sediment | place: Japan: Omine Ridge, Nankai Trough | collected 2006-05-06 | reverse complement strand
CGACCAGCGGGAGCGGTGGAGTGAGGCAGCGAAGTTCTGACCGAAGGCCAGCCCTGTGATGCAACGCACCGCGTTGCCTAGACGCGGTTTACGCGCCAGATGAGGAACAGCCCGGTTATCCCAAAGAGAATATTGGGGAAGAACGCCGCCCAGAATGGTGTGATCACCTCGGATTGTCCCAGCGCGCGGCCCACGGCGATGAACCCCCAGAGGACGAAGCCCAGCAACACGGCTACACCGAAGCCGAGGGCGGTTCCTGAGCGAGCGGTGCGGATTGCCAAGGGCGCGCCGAGGAGAACGACGATGAGGTTTGCCAGCGGGACTCCAATTTTGAGGAGTAGCTCGACTCGCTCTTTGGCGGCGATTTTACCCGCCCGCTCCAAACGATCAATGTGCGCGGAAAGCTCGTCGTAGGTCATGTCTTCGGGTGTTTTTGCCAGAATACCGAACTCGTCGGGCTTTTCGACAATATCAACGACCAGCTCCGGGGTCTGGATGAAGGTCAGCTCTTCACCCTCTGACCCAAAGGTGCGAACTTCACAACTGATAAAGTGCCACTGCCCGTCGGTACCATACTCGGCCTCGCGGGCATCAATTCGCTCGATGGTGCGGGTGGGGTCTTCGGGGTCAAGCTGGAGCAGGGAGGGGCTGATCATCGTGGCGGGCTGATGCTCGTCGTGGTAGGCACTCAGCAGGCCGGCGAAGAGGAGTTTATCGCCGATGAGGTAGGCGGAGAAGTTGTTGGTCTCCATCCTCCTGGCTTCGTCTTTATGGTCGAAGACCCAGAGCTTGATGGCGATGTTGCGTTCGTTGGCGGGAGGGACGACTATCTCGCCCCACGCCCAGATGAAGCCGGAGATTAGCATCCCCATAATAATCAACGGCAGGAAGACCCGATAGAGGGAAATCCCGCCGGACTTCATTGCCGTTATCTCGGAGTTCTTGCTGAGAATGCTGATGCAGAAGAGTACGCCGAGGAGTACGGCGATGGGGTTGATCCACTTGATTACGAAGGGAATCATATAAAGGTAGTACTCGGCGATGACTCCGGCATCGGTTCCGCGCTCGATGAACTTCCCCACGGTCTCGATGAAGTTGACGACGAGGTAGATCGCGATAAACGCCAGAATCGCATACAGATAGTACCGTATGAAGGTGGCGACAATATAGCGATCCAGCCGACGACCAAGCATCTGGGGAACCTCGTGGAGTGAGCAGGCTATTCAAGAGCTTTGACTAAGTGTTGATTTTACTCGGCAGAGACAAGGGGCTTGAGTCCCTTGTAGATTTAAGATACGCCGCAGCTTTCGCAAGGGGTTGAAACCCCTTGTCTTAAAATCAAAACCAACCAACTGTTAAGAACCGCAGCAAGGCTAGTTATTCAAAGGTCTAAGCCACTACGAAGAGAGAGGCGGAGAGGTTTCTTCCGGCTCCTCTGGTTCCTCGTCTTCCTTAACCAGCTTGAAGCTGGACACAGACTCGCAACCAATTGGCTGAGGTAAAATATGGCTATTCCCGCGTGTACGCTCCCGTTGGTCGCTCTGTTATCTGGTTCTTGTAATGACGGGTAACTCCAGCCGTAAATCTACGTAGTTTCTTCTGGCTCTGGTGGTTCCTCTGGTTCCTCGTCTTCTTTGACTAGAATGGCGATTGCCGAAAGATGGTCGTCGTCCTTCATCCGCATCAGCCTCACGCCCTGGGTATTGCGACTAACCTCGGAGACATCGGCGACTCGGGTGCGGACGACCATCCCGCCCTCGCTCATCATTAACATCTCTTCACTGCCGTCAACCAGGCGGGTAGCTACCACCGCGCCGTTACGCAGGGTCGTCTTGATGTTGATGACTCCCTGTCCTCCCCGGTTGATCAGGCGATAGTCCTCCACGGGAGTGCGCTTGCCGTAACCATTGACTGTGGCGGTGAGCAGAGCCGACTGTGCCAGCTTCTCCGGGTCAACGATTGCCATGCCGACCACGGCATCGTCGGAGGTTTCCTCATCAAGGCGTACCCCGATGACCCCCTGAGCCGAGCGACCCTGGGCGCGGAACTGGGTCTCTTCGCAGCGCATCGCTTTGCCGTAGCGGGTAGCCAGCACAACCTGCTGCTTGCCATCGGTTAGTCTGACACCAACAAGATAATCGTCGGGACGCAGGGTGAGGGCGTAGATGCCGTCTTTGCGGACGTTGCTGAAGAGGTTCACCGCTATCCGCTTAACGTAGCCCTGCGCCGTCGCCATAATCAGGTAATGTTCCTCGGAGTCCAGGTCGCGTACCGGAACCACGGCGTTGAGCCGCTCATCATCATCCAGTTTCAGCAGGTTGACAATCGCCTTGCCACGAGCCATTCGGGAAGCCATCGGAATATCGAAGACCCGCAGCCAGTAGCAGCGACCGGAGGTGGTGAAGCAGAGGAGGTAATCGTGGTTATAGGCGATGAAAAGCTGCTCGACAAAGTCTTCGTCTTTGGTCGAGATTCCGGTTACGCCGGAGCCGCCCCGTCCCTGGGTTTTGTAAGCGTCGGTCTCCATCCGCTTGACATAGCCCTGATTGGTAACCGCCACGACCACTTGGTCGTCGGCGATGAAGTCGAGCTTGTTCATATCGCGCTCACCAGCAACAATGGAGGTACGGCGCGGGTCTCCGTGCTTCTCTGCCAGTTCGAGGAGGTCCGCTTTAATCAAGTCCCGCACCAACTCGCGGTTGCCCAGCAGATCCTCAAGGTAGGTAATCTTTTTCCGCAGTTCGGCGTATTCATCACTGAGCTTGTCCCGCTCCAGAGCGACTAGGCGGGAGAGGCGCATTTCGAGAATCGCTTTTGCCTGGGCGGCGGAGAAGGACCAGACGCTCATCAGCTTTTCGGCAGCAACGTGAACATTCGTAGCCGCGCGCAGGGTATTGACGATATTGTCAATATCGTCGAGAGCGAGAATCAGTCCCTCGACGATGTGGGCGCGTTGCCGTGCCTGGTTAAGCTCAAAGCGACTGCGCCGTTCGATTACCTCAATCCGGTGGTTCACAAAGTGGAGGAATATCTCGTGGAGCGGGAGATACTGCGGCTCTTTGTTGACCAGGGCCAGGTTGATGACCCCGAAGGTTCCCTGAAGCTGGGTGTGGCGGTGGAGGTGATTGAGAATTAACTCGGCGTTGGCATCTCGCTTTAACTCAATGACAACGCGCATTCCCCTGCGGTCGCTTTCGTCGCGGAGGTCGGAGATGCCCTCAATCGTTTTGTTGCGCACCAGGTTGGCAATCTGCTCTACCAGACGCGCCTTGTTGACCTGGAAGGGGATTTCGGTGATGATTATCTTTCCGCGTCCCTTTTTCTTTGGTTCTTCAATCACGGTACGACCGCGCACGGTGAGCTTGCCCCGTCCGGTCTGGTAGGCTTCGAGAATGCCGCTGCGACCGAGAATGATTCCACCAGTGGGGAAGTCCGGTCCCGGCATAATCTTCATTGTTTCCGCCAGAGACATCTCCGGGTTATCGATGTAAGCGGTAACTGCCCGGCAGACCTCACCAAGATTGTGCGGCGGGAAGTGGCACGCCATGCCGACGGCAATGCCCGTCGAGCCGTTGAGCAGCAGGTTAGGCAACCGCGCCGGCATCACGACGGGTTCTTCCAGAGATTCATCGAAGTTGGGGACGAAGTCAACGGTGTCTTTTTTAATATCAATCAGCATCTCTTCGGCAACCCGACTCAGCCGAGCCTCGGTGTAACGAGTCGCAGCTGCGGCATCGCCGTCAATCGAGCCGAAGTTGCCCTGAGGGTCAACCAGAGGGTAGCGGGTGGTGAAGTTCTGAGCCATCCCGACAAGGGTGTCGTAGATTGCCTGGTCGCCGTGGGGATGGTACTTACCCATTGTATCGCCGACAATGCGCGCGCTCTTGCGATGGGGTTTGCTGTGGGCAAGTCCAAGCTGGTGCATGGAGTAGATTAATCGACGGTGGACCGGCTTGAGTCCGTCGCGGACATCGGGCAACGCCCGACCGACGATAACACTCATAGCGTAGGAGAGATAGCTCTTGCGCATCTCTTCGTCAACGCTGATTCGTTTGATTTTGCCTTCGCGCAGGGTCATATTGTGTAGCCTTCAAGTGGGGTTCTTTCAATCAGATAGAGACGCGGCATTATAGCAGAAAAACCCCTCTAAAGTCAAGCAAAGCCAGGCGTTGGATTGCACTTTCACGATTATCCCTTTCACCCCCTCCCCAGGGTGGAGTGAGGGACTGACAAAACGCACTCAAAATCCGCAATATCCCGCTCCGCCGTGTTATACTTCGCCCCTGCTGGTGCTTGCGGAAGCTCAAACGGAGGTTCTCCTTGAAAACCATCGCGCTGTTATTCACCCTGTTGCTGCTGACCGTTCTCGCCGTTACCGTCGTGGCTGAGGAAGATGTCTGGAAACGCTATCTGGACGAAGGTCAGGGCAAGGATTGTTCCGGCGACACCTGCACCATTCTCGACAAAACTCCCTGCTCCACCTGCGGACGGGTTGATGAACTATGCGAGTGTGAGGACGAAGACTCCTCTGGCTGGCGCAACCTGCTGGATAGGTAGGCTTGAATTGTTGGTTAGCCCCTCACGCCAGAGTTGAGGTGGGAAAGCGTTTGTAGGGACGCACCTGTGTGTGCGCCCTCGAAGAATCAGCCCCCCATCCCAGCCTTCCCCCCAGAGGGGGGGAGGAGAGCAGGGTTGAGCGGGAGCGGATGACCGCAGCAAGTCTATTAAAACGGACAACGGTCTAATCGCGAAGTGTGTGCAGCTTCAAGCTGGCGCGAAAGAGTGATCCAACGCACCGCGTTTTTGGCTACGGTTGTTCTGGCTGGCTGAATCAATCGCGGAAACAAGCGCAATCAGTCTGAAGCGGTTTGTCGCGAAAGCGTGATCCAACGCACCGCGTTGGCTGCCAACGGGCAGAGCGTCTTAGTTAGCACGAAACGCGGGAATAACGGTTACTCAGGTACTGTTATAATCGCGAAGTGTGTCCAGCTTCAAGCTGGCTTGACATTGTTGTGAGGTTTACTTACAATACCCGTCCTTGAAAAGGCTGTTCACCCTCACGTTTACGAGGGGCAGAGTATAAATACCCTCCGTTAGGACAAGAACGTTATGGCGACCTATCAGCAGAAACTGGCCGACGTAGAGCGCGAATGGCACGTGGTTGATGCCACGGACATCCCTCTTGGGCGGCTTTCTACCCGCGTGGCAACGCTTCTTCGCGGCAAACATAAACCCACCTGGGCGCCGCATCTCGACAACGGCGACTTCGTCATTGTTGTTAATGCGTCTAAGGTGAAGCTGACCGGAAATAAGCTGGAGCAGAAGATGCACCATCATCACTCCGGCTATCCCGGCGGACTCAAGTCCACCCCTTACAAGGTGGTCATGCAGAAATACCCGGATCGCGCCATCCGCTGGGCCGTTGAGGGTATGCTGCCGAAGAATCGCCTGGCGAACAAGCTCGCCAAGCGGCTGAAGGTTTACGTCGGTGAGAAGCATCCTCACCAGGCGCAGATGCCCAGCGAGTTTACTATCGAATAACAGAACTTCGCGTAGCCTGCCCTTTGGGGTGGGTAAAAGCGATTGATTAGCGCAAAAACTGGAGCTGTAGCAAATGGCTAAGACCGAAGAGTTCTGGGCAACTGGTCGTCGCAAGACCGCCGTCGCCCGCGTGAAGATGGTTCCCGGTGAGGGAAAAACCCTCATCAACGGACACACCATCGAAGAATATTTCCCCCGGCCCATCTGGCAGCTTGCCGTTGGCAAACCCCAGATGTTCACCGAAACTGGCGACCGCTTCGATATTTTTGTTAATGTCAAAGGCGGCGGACTGACTGGTCAGGCCGATGCCGTTCTTTTGGGTATCGCCCGCGCTCTGGAAAAGTACGACCCCGAGCTTCGCGGAGTCCTGAAGAGCAACGGTCTCCTGCGCCGTGACCCACGGGTCAAAGAGCGCAAGAAGTACGGTCAGCGCGGAGCGCGTGCCAAGTTCCAGTTCTCCAAGCGTTAAACCGATTTTATCGGGAGGCTCCGCTTTGGTTCCTCCCTTTTTACCAGCGGGAGTCGGCCTTCGGTCAACAGACCACCGACTCCCTCTCATCACACACGCTACCCGACCACCTCTCCCCGTTGCGGGGGGCTGGATAAGGGGCGGCTGATAAACTATCTTCGTGCAAGATAGTTCTCGGCGGTCTCCTCTGGCAATCCGTGGGAGAGATGGAATGACGGTAGCGGCGGAAGGGGGGCTGCTTAGTAGCAATTGGGAGAGTTCAACTCCTCCGAACTGCTGTTAACAGCAACCCGTCTAAACGAACCGGGGCATTTACTAACGCCGCTTTGTACACCTCAATGACAAAGTACGATAGTGAATCCCCCAATCCCGAAAGAGGAAACATGCCAAAAATCTCAACCCGCGCCATGCTGGAGGCTGGTCTCCACTTTGGTCACCAGACCCGTCGCTGGGACCCGAAGATGAAAAAGTACATCTACGGTGAACGCAACGGCATCTACATCATCGACCTTCAGCAGTCCGCCCAGCTCCTCCGCAAGGCCTGCGACTTCATCACCACCACGGCGGCTCGCGGTGGCAAGGTCGTCTTCGTTGGCACCAAACGCCAGGCGCAGAAGATCGTCGCCCTCGAAGCTGAAGCCAGCGGAATGTACTTCGTTAACAAACGTTGGCTCGGTGGCACCCTGACCAACTACCAGACCATCAAAAAGAGCATCGCTCGCCTTGAAGAGCTTGAGAAGCAGATCAACTCTCCTGAGTTCGAGCAGCGCACCAAAAAAGAACGCACGATGATGAAGAAAAAGTACGACAAGCTGATAACTCTCATGGGCGGAATCCGCGACATGAAACGCCTGCCCGATGCAGTTTTCATCATCGACCCAAAACGTGAAGAGATTGCCGTCAAGGAAGCCCGCTGTCTGGGTATTCCTATCGTTGCCATCGTTGACACCAACTGCGATCCAGACCTCATCGACTACCCCATCCCCGGCAATGACGATGCCATCCGAGGCATTCAGCTCGTTACCAAGACCATCTGCCAGGCTATCCACGAAGGCACCGCCGCCGCGACCGATGGCGATGTCCCCTTCACGGATTAACAGCGATACACTCCTCGGCAACTTTGGGATAGCAAAATGTAGGGCAGGGACTTTAGTCCCTGCCGCAGGAGCGGCTGAGGTGTATCGCCCATTCACATCTTAAACAGTTAGATTCAACCACCATTTTGTTTCAGGAGTAACTATGGCTGATATTCCCGCCAAGCAGGTTATGGCACTGCGCAAGAAGACCGGTGCTGGTATTGTCGCTTGCAAGAAAGCCCTCATCGAGTTCGACGGCGATGAAGAAAAAGCAATCGAGTACCTCCGGATTAAAGGACAAGCCTCCGCCGACAAAAAGTCCTCCCGTGCCGCCGACGAAGGCATTGTCTATTCCTACATTCACACCGGCGACCGTCTTGGTGTGATGATCGAGCTGCGCTGCGAGACAGACTTTGTCGCCCGCACCGATGACTTCAAACAGCTCGCCAAAGACCTGGCAATGCAGGTCGCGGCGATGCACCCGGTGGCAATTGATGCCTCCGGCTTCTCAGAAAAAGTCATCGAGACCGAGCGTCGCGTCTATACCGAGCAGGCCTTGGAATCGGGCAAGCCACAAAACATCGCCGAAAAAATCGTCGAGGGCAAGCTGAAGAAGTTCATGAAGGAAAAAGCCCTGATGAACCAAATCTTCATCAAGAATCAGCCCGAAGAAAAAGACCGCACTGTCGAAGAATACATTAAGCAGAACATCGGCAAACTCGGCGAGAACATTCAAGTCGCCCGCTTCGCCCGCTTCGAACTCGGCACCGAGTAGCAACGCGGTGCGTTGCATCACAGATTCGCGGTTGGACGTTTGAGACGGAACTGTGATTGTTCCCGCGTACGCGCTCCCGTTGGTCGCTCCGTTACTCCATATCTAGTATAGAGTAGCGACCAGTGGAAGCTGACAATCTCAAGGTTTTCTGGGCGAAGCCCAGTATTGTGGTGCAGCGCACCGCGCTGCCAGCTTGAAGCTGCACACAGACTCGCGGTTGGGCGTTTGAGACGGAACTGTGGTTACTCTCGCGTACACGCTCCCGTTGGTCGCTACCTCTACTCCCTCGCCCCTTTGGGGAGAGGGTCGGGGTGAGGGGCTGCCAGCTTGAAGCTGCACACAACTTCGCGCTGAACAGGTTTTGGTTGATTTAAGCTCACTCCCGCGTTTAGCCGCTCCCGCTGGTTGCTCACAAATGTTGTTTCATCTGTGAACCTGCCTCCGTGGGTGTTCAAATGCAAACAAAAGAGTTGAGGATGGACGATTCACACCCAAAACGCGTTATTGTTAAGCTCTCCGGGGAGCGGCTTTCCAGCCGTCAAGCGGGGAGCTTTTCCTCATTCGATTCGGACAGCCTCAGCCGCACTGTTGGCGAACTGACCACTCTCCACGACGCTGGCTATCAGATTGCGATTGTCGTCGGGGCGGGAAATCTTCTCCGTGGCGGGCAGAGTGCCGTTTTTACCGACCGAGCCACGGCGGACACCGCCGGAATGCTGGCAACGGTGATGAACGCTCTGCTGCTTGCCGATGCTCTTACCACCGCTGGACATACCGCCCGCGCCTACTCCACCGTGTCCATGCCCAGCCACGTACCCCCCTATCGTTTTGGTGAGGTGCGTGAACGCCTGGCGGCTGGAGAAATCGCCATCATTGGCGGAGGAACCGGCGCGCCCTTTGTTACCACAGATACCGCCGCCGCTCTGCGCGCCCGGGAGCTACACGCCTCGGTCATCCTCAAGGCAACCCAGGTGGACGGTGTCTATTCCGCCGACCCGAAAACTGACCCCACCGCAGTTCGCTACGACCGCCTGACCTATGCTAAGGTTATCGAACAACGCTTGGCTGTGATGGACATCGCCGCCTTCGAGATTTGTCGTGGCGGCAGGATAGAGATTCGTGTTTTCGACGGAGGAGTAGAGAACCACTTCCTTCGCGCCCTGACCGAGCCGGGCTTTGCCACCGTCATTGCTGACTAAAGTCTGACCTTATAACTTACTTCACCATTCTGGAGGATAACGATGCCTGAACCTCAACTAAAAGATACCAAATCCAAAATGGACAAGGCCGTCGAGGCCACCCAGCGCGACCTCCGTGCCATCCGCACCGGACGCGCCAACCCGGCTATCCTCGACTCCATCCGCGTTGACTACTACGGCGCGCCAACTCCCATCAACCAGATGGCGACAATCTCCGTCCCCGAACCGCGCCTCATCGTCATCCAGCCCTGGGACAAAAGCGCGATCGAGAACATCAGCAAGGCTCTTCAGGCAAGCGACCTCGGCATCACCCCGGCATCCGACGGCGTGGTCATCCGCCTGCCCTTCCCCGCCCTTACCGAAGAGCGGCGCAAGGACCTGGTCAAGATTGCCCATCGCCTCGCCGAAGAGGGCAAAGTCTCCATCCGCAACATCCGCCGCGATGCCAACGACACGCTCAAAAAAGCCGCCAAGAAGGGCGATATGAGCGAGGACGAGAGCGATAGGCTCCTCGGCATTGTCCAGGACTACACCGACGAACACACCAAAGAGATCGGTCAGCACGTTGATGACAAGGTCAGCGAAATCATGGAAGTGTAAGCCAGCTTGAAGCTGGACACAGACTCGCGGTTGGGCGTTCAAGACAGGACTGTGGTTGTTCCCGCGTACACGCTCCCGTTGGTCGCTACTTGTTGGCTGGACTGCGGTAGCAGCTTGAAGCTGGACACAGACTCGCGCTGACCGCTTGAGATGGACTGTGGCTATTCCCGCGTACACGCTCCCGTTGGTCGCTTCGTTATCACGATTTTGATGCTTCGCAGGGGTCGACCTTCAGGTCGGCCCTTTCAAATAGACTTCTCTCCTGCTACAATCCACCCTGTTAACGCTTGTTATACTTCCCCAAAAGTCAAGGAGAACCGATGAAAAAGCTCACCCTGCTGTTCGCGCTATTGTTGACCTTCGCTCTTTTCACCGCCTGTGGTGACGAAGAGGTCGAAGTAACCGATGATGCCGAGGTCGAAGAGGTCGTTGAAGAAGTAGTCGAGTCGGAAGTCCTCGCCGTTGGCGATACCGTTTACGCACAGGCGGCGGACTTTAGCGACCATTACTACGAGGTTGCCATTGTCCATTCCATCAACGGCGACGAAGTCGAAATCGCCTGGGATGACACCTGGGGCAAGCACAGCGACATCGAACTCTTCGAGCGTGGCGAGCTGCTTTGGGTAATTGAGATTGCCGCCGAAGAGGCCGTGGTCGGCACGCGGGTCATAATCAACGCTCGTGGCTTCAACAGCATGGTCAACTATCCCGCCGAGATCATCGAGGTTACGGAGACTGGCTACCTCCTTAAATACAGCGTCAGCGACGAGCTTGAGCCTGAAAACGAAGAGTACCAACTTGATGAAATACTGCTGATTATCGAGTAGCAGCCCGGTGCGTTGCATCACAAGGCTGGGCTTCGCCCAGAACACCTTGGTGTAACTTACCGCTCCCGTTGGTCGCTTACAACGTATAGACTTTTCAAGAGATTCCGAACAAAGCAACCAGGTCTTGTGCCTGGTTGCTTTTCTACTCTTGACGCAATGGTTATTTTCGGATACTCTGAAAGCGTGGGTGATTTTTTAACTCATGTGCCGGAGGTTAAGATGAAAGCGATGATGATTTTGCTGCTTGCGGTAACGACCGCCTTTCCTGTTGCCTGGCACACGCTGACACCATCGGGCGATGCCTACGTCGCATTTTGGGACGATAATGGAGGGGAGGAGTACGACGAGTATGATGATGACAACTTCGGCAGTGAAAACCTGCTCAAGTTGATGTATCACGAGAGTCAGGTTGGCTACAGCTATTACTATCCATACATCAACTTCAACCTCTCGTCATACGCGGGTGATACGCTCCTCGCTGCTGAATTGCGCATCTACGTTGAAGAGGTTCCTGATGGCGATCAAACCCTTTGGCTGGTCAACAGCACCTGGGAAGAGATGACCATCACTTACAACAATCGTCCCGCCTCAACCGGGCTGCTGGATATGGCGCATCTTGCCACGGGCTGGAATACCATCAGCCTGCCCATCGCCGACATGCAGCCCTTCATCACCAACCCGGCACAGTTCTTTGGCTTTACAATGCTTGATACTCATCAGGCATATCCCCCGATATTTGGTAAGTTCCATAGTCGGGAGAACACCCACCCGCCGGAGCTGCGGCTCTATGTCTCCGGTGCTGCCGTAGGGGAAGCCACCTGGGGGCAGCTTAAAGCCAGATTGTAAGCCTTGAGGAGATAATGCAAAATAACCGAGCCGCGAGGCTCGGTTATTTGTATCAATTATCCCGTTGATATTATGGTACTAAACGATTCCCAGCACTTTCTGGATTGCCGCCTTAACCTTGGCAACATTTTCGACGGAATCAGGAAAATCATCCGCCTCGTCTGAGGTTATGCCAGTAAGTTTGCCAATCTTCATTCGCTGGCTTAACGACCCCTCGTCCTTGACGAGTTTGAACAGTTTAACAAGTTCTTGTCCCACGGTTTTTCCTCCTTAGATGTTACAGAAGATGGTTCTTCGCTTTCAAAGCGAACTGGGTTAATTTCAGACGAGCCATTCCGACGGAGCCTTCGGGGTCAATAATCAGGATGGTATGGAAGTGGGATTTTCCGGGAGCACTTTTCAGTGGATCGGAGCCTTCGTTAAAGCAGGTGGCGAAGAAATGGGCATCGTCGCTCTGAACATGGAGCAAGCTGCCCCGCGCCATTCCCATGTCCTTGGTCATGGTTTGCGCGCTGAACAGGAGGTCGTTAACATCTACCCCCAGCTCCTCTATGGGGAGACCTTCCACAACATGGCTGGCAATAAGATCGCCCTCCGGTGTAAATACGCCTATCCCTTCAAAACCTCTTATAGACTCCATCTCTTCGAGCAATTCTTGTAGTTTTTCCAACTTGTCCTCCTTTGGGATTGGTTTTTAGACTTCTAAGTTTTGGAACAATTCGCACAACAAGCTTCTCTCAGGCAGATGCCTCCAAGGCAACACCCATATCTTATCATTCCCTTGCCTCCGCGTGTCAATAGTTATTTATTTGTTATTATCTTATTTATTTCCTAACCGCCGATTTTAGAGAGTTTCTCTTGACAGGCACACCGCATATCACGCGCACAGCATACCATTCCAGCCTCTCTCTGTCAATCCCTAGTTACCCCGTTGTATTATTGTATATACTCCTCATACAAAATGATTTGGTTTCTCTGGTCGCTAATTTGTTATGCCTTACACTAACAGATTTTTTAATCAGCTATATTAGCATCACCGAAGACGGCTTACCCCCCACCACCCCACTTGTCAATATCTAATTTTCAATCATTATGCCAAGCCTAAACCTTCTTTCTTCCAATAGCTATCCTAAGAATACCAAACAGCAGAAAATATCCCCAAATCACAAAGATGAAGTTGTCTTCAATAAGGGTGTTTCCGTAGTAGCTGGCGATGTACCCGCCGCAGTGGTTGACGAACTTAATCACCAGAATGATGGTGAGCATGGAGACGATGATGATACTGAAGAATGCCAGGTAACTCCACTTTTCTTGCTTTACCCGTGCTGCTTTGACCAGAACCGGAGCGAAGAGAAAGGGAATACCCAGAAAGGCGGCGATTCCGATAATCGCCCCGTAAATGGCGTACTCCGGTTGGGCAAAGCCACCGAAGAGTTGCTCATTGGCGAAGGTTTCCTCGAAGAACTCAGGAAAAAACTGCGGTCCAAGACTCATCGCGAAGAAAAACAACAGGAATAAAGCCATCCCCAGTACCTTGGGCAGCTTCTCACCGAACCAGCTTTTGTCTTCATCAGCCATGACCCTATAATAGAGTAAATCCGTCCTCAGGTCAAAACCCGGCAACGATTAAACCAGAGCTACCGCTTTAGGCGGCTTCTATCTGAATTTTGCGGGGCTTCGCCTCCTCGACCCTGGGAATGGTAATGAGGAGAATCCCGTCTTTGTAGCGCGCCGAAACGGCATCGCCCTCCACCCGCCGGGGAGCCAGACAGCGTCTTAGTCCACTCTGACCCAACCGCCAGGCTGTGCGATATTGGCACGGGGTGTCATACTGACGTTCCTCGACTTGGCTTGTCCGCGTTCCGCCGATGTGGTAGAATGGCGTGAAATCCTTTCGATATAACTCTGCCACCTCGGAGAAAAACGTGATTACCCCCTCCAGCTTTAAAAACGGGCTAAAACTCCTCTTCAAGAATAAGCCCCACTCCATCGTCGAGTTTCAGCATGTCAAGCCGGGTAAGGGTCCAGCCTTCATCCGTACCAAGCTGCGCAACCTGACCACCGGCTCAATCTTCGAGCATAAGTTCCGCAGTAACGATAAGTTAGAACAGATAAGTCTCGACGACAAAGAGGTAACCTACACCTATCGCGATGGCGAGTTCTTCTGCTTCATGGACTCGGAAACCTACGAGGAGCTGCGCCTGACGAAGGAAGGTCTCGGCGACGCGGTCAAGTGGATTATCGAGGGAATGGAGCTGTCAATCGTCTTTTACGACGGCGAGCCACTGACGGTGAACCTGCCCTCAGCCGTTGAACTGACCGTTGCCCAGACCGACCCCGGCGAGAAGGGCAACACCGTTACCGGCGGCTCCAAGCCTGCTACTCTGGAAACCGGAACCGTGGTGCAGGTTCCCCTGTTCATTAGCGAAGGCGACATTCTGCGGATTGATACCCGTACCGGCGAGTACGTAACCCGTGTAAAGAAGTAAAGACCAGGGGTTAAGGTTAGGATTTACAAACGCCCCCTGCTATTTTTTGTCTAAGAAAATCTTTGGAGAAGAGCATGGATCTCAAAAAGCTGAAACAGATTGTGAAGTTGTTCAATAGTGCTGGTTTGACCGAACTCAAACTCGAAGGGGTTGAGGGCGATTTCAGCGGTCTCGTCCTGAAGCGAGAAAAGCACGATGCCATCGTTACTCAGGTCGTCGCTCCAACAGCCATAACCGCCGCCTCTGTTCCAGCGACAGCCTCAACCACGGCTCCAGCAGCCGATGGCAAACCAGCCGCCGACGAGAACCTGCTCTACGTTACCGCCCCGATGGTCGGCACCTTCTACACCGCTCCCAGCCCTGACTCCCCGATCTATGCCAAGGTTGGCGACAGCATCGGCGACGACACCGTGGTCTGCATCGTCGAGGCAATGAAGGTAATGAACGAAATCGAAGCCGATGTCTCCGGCACCATCGTCGAGATTCTGGTGAAGAACGCCGAGCCAGTCGAGTTCGGTCAAAAACTCTTCGCCGTCCGCCCCTAAGCACCAGGCAACGCAGTGCGTTGCATCACACTTTCGCGGTTGGGCTGAGGCTCATTTTACATCAACAGCCACGGTCATCCGCTCCCGCTGGTCGCTTCGTACTTGTCAGGCGACAACGAATAACCCGGTGGCAGCTTAAAGCTGCACATAGCCTCGCGGCTAACGGTCTGAATTGAGTTACGCCTATCTCCGCGTACACGCTCCCGCTGGTCGGCAACCCGGTGCGTTGCATCACACTTTCGCGGCTGGTCTGCTCTACACTCACTAAAGATTCGACCAGACGACCAGCAACGGCGTAAATATTCAACCTCACTGTAGCATTCTGGGTCAACTCGTAGTGAATAGTCAGACCCCTATCTGCTGGGGGCGTGTATCTCCAGTTCAGACCTGAGACGCAAGCCGCGCATAGCTTGGCGGTTGAAGTGTCAAAAACGAGCCTCCCCTGCGGGAGGCTCGTTGCATCTAACGGTGAATCTGTATCTTAAATCTTACACGCTCGGTGTGCCTTCCCGCGCCTAACCGTCTAATAATAAAGGGGCAGGTATGAAATACCCGCCCCCGTGGTTCCAGTGATGCTGTTGGTTACGCAACTCCCGTGTGCTTCCAAATCTCGGTCAGCGTGCCTACGCTGCCCAGCACGTTGGTAAGCTCCAGCGGGAAGAAGACCTTGTTCGCCGCGCCCTGAGAGACCTCGTTGAGGGTCTCCAGGTACTTGATGGCAACAAGATAGCCCGGGGCGACATCGGCGGGGACGGCACTGCTAACCAGTCCGATGGCGGCGGCTTCACCCTCTGCCTTCAGGCGCAGAGCTTCCGCTTTACCCTGAGCGTCGAGAATCTGTTTCTGACGAAAGCCCTCGGCAACAAGGATAGACTCCTGCTTGAGACCCTCCGCCTTGGCGATGCGGCTTTCGCGATCACCCTCGGCACGGAGGATGGCGGAGCGTTTATCACCCTCGGCAACGAGGATCTTCGCCCGTCGTTCACGCTCGGCGGTGGACTGCATCTGCATTGCCGCTTCGATTTCCGGCGGCGGAGTGATGTCTTGCAGCTCGACGCGGTTGACCTTGACTCCCCACTTGTCGGTGGCATCGTCAAGCACCAGGCGCAGCTTGGTGTTAATTGTATCACGGGAGATCAGGGTTTCATCGAGAGCCAGCTCGCCCATCACGTTACGCATCGTGGTCTGGGTCAGCTTCTCGATGGCTTCGGGCAGATCCTGAATCTCGTAGAGTGCCTTGGTGGGATCGGTAATCTGGAAATAGAGCAGGGCGTTGACCTGCATCCGCACGTTATCGCTGGTGATGACCGACTGAGCCGGGAAGTCATACACCTGTTCACGGAGGTCAACCCGGTCCTTGATAATCGTCTGGATATAGGTGCGACCCCGGACGTTGCGGTGCAGCCGCCAGACAACCTTGCGTGGCTTGTCAATCAGCGGGATAATCAGGTTCAGACCACTGGTCAGGGTCTTGCGGTATCTACCGAGCCGCTCGATGACCATGACCTCGGCCTGTTTAATGATCTTGAAACCGGCAATGGCAAAGATCAACAGGAAGAGGAAGATCGCTGCCAGGGCGATAATCGTGCCGATGTCAATTCCGCCAACTCCGCTGGCGGCGAAGGCTCCACTCGCCAGCGTCAGCACCGCCAGCAGAGTCAGTAGTTTCTTATTTTCCAAGGTACACCTCACTTTTGGTTTGGGATGTTAATGGAGAGCATCATTTTCAAAGGGATGCCGAGAGCGGAAATGTCTTTTAGCCTGTCCGCTCAACAATCAGCTTGTTGCCGTCCATCGCGGTTACTTTTACCTTAGCGTCGATGGCAAGGACAGTGTCGTCATCAACGGCGTAGATAGCGCGCCACTCTTCGCCACCGACCTTAACGTAGCCGTGCTGGTTATGGCTTGTTGGTTTGGTAACCATTCCGATTTTACCAACCAGAGCTTCGATATTGGTTTTGGCGACCTCGCCTGGCGCGGTCCTGTCCGCCTTGACAAAAAACTTGCGGGTTAAGAAGAGGAAGATACCGCCGACAAAGACGAAGAAGGCGATGTCCCAGACCGTATCCAGCCCCAAAAGAGAGAAGGCGGCGGTTGCCATTCCCGCTACTCCGAAGGGGAGGAGAAAGAATCCGGGGATGATAATTTCCGCTATAGCCAGCAAAAAGCCGATAACCAGCCAAATATGCCATGCCTCTATCATGATACTCCTTTTGAACAAATAACGAACCCGTCAGACCTGGCTTGTCTGACCTCGTTCATCAGACCAACTTGTTACAACAATAAACGCGACCACACCTACAGTTTACACCGGGACGAAAAAAATGTCCAGCCAGTTGCCTGTTTCTGTGGCAGAAAGCTCGATTTGGTTAAGGAAAATCACTGCCGCTGAATAGCCAGTGCCTTTACCTCGGCTAGAAATTGCGGCAGGGAGAGGTTATGCTCAACAGCCAGCTCGCGGCAATCCTCGTACTCCGGCGCGACGGCGACGACCTGCCCCCGATGTCGCCCAACCTTGACCTTAACCGAGCCGTAGCTGGTCTCGATGGTCTCGATGGTCTGCTCCAGAATGGTACGCTCCAGGATGGTGCGCTCGATAGTCCGGCGACGCAGACCAAAGCTCCCCGTCTGGCGGAAGATTATCTCTTCAGCCTCATCCACCAGTTCCGGTTGAACCAGAACGCAGAGCCGACTGCCCGGACGGCCTTTCTTCATCTGAAGGCTCAGGATGGAGACATCAAGGACACCAAGCTCGCGCAGCCGCTCCGCCGCGTAGGCAAGCTCCTCGCCAGTGGCATCGTCGAGGTCGGTCTCCAGCAACACGACCTCATCGTGGAGAGCCGGAGTTTCCAGCGTTTCTCCCAGTGTCAGCCGCAGGAGGTTCGGTGAAGCCAACTCCCGACTTCCGGCTCCGTAGCCAACCGCGTTGACTTTTAGCGGTGGCGGCGCGCCGAAGCTCTCCGCCAGAGTGGTTACCAGAGCCGCTCCGGTGGGTGTTACCAGCTCGGCCTCGATCTCGGTCTGTTTGACCGGAACACCCTTCAGTAGTTCCAGTGTCGCCGGAGCCGGAACGGGCAGCCGTCCGTGAGCGCAGTCAACGGTGCCAGTCCCCAGACTCAGGGGCGACGAATAGAGTCGCTCCACTCTGAGTAATTCCAGTCCTGCCACGACACCAACCACATCGACAATGGCATCCAGCGCGCCGACCTCGTGGAAGTGAACCTTCTCAATACTCATTCCGTGAACCTGGGATTCCGCCTTGGCAAGGCGACGGAAAACCGCGATTGAGCGGTCTTTCACCGCTGAGGAGAGGCTGGCGGCGTTGATGATTTTCTCAATACCGCTCAGGTGGCGATGGGCGTGCTGTTCCTCGCAGAGGACGTTGACCCATGTTCCGGCAAGACCGCTTCGGGTAACCTTCTCAACGGAGAGCGAGAAGCCAGCGAGGTTGAGCTTTGCCAGCTCGCGCTCCAGAGCCGCCTGCTCCAGCCCGGCATCAAGCAACGCGCCGAGGAGCATATTGCCACTTACTCCGGAAAAACAGTTTAGTTGGGCGATTTTCACTATAGTCCCCGATGGTTGATTTGGGTGGCGAGGTAGCCGGCTCCGAAGCCGTTGTCGATGTTGACCACGGCGACTCCGGGGGCGCAGCTATTGAGCATGGTCAGCAGGGGGGCGATGCCCGCGAAGCTGGCTCCGTAGCCGACGCTGGTTGGCACGGCAATCACCGGAACGGCAGCCAGTCCTCCGACGATACTCGGCAGCGCACCGTCCATTCCGGCGATGACAATCAGCACTCCCGCTCGCTCGATGGTGTCCAGGTCGCCGAGGAGGCGGTGGATTCCGGCAACGCCAACGTCATAGAGCCGCTCCACCCGATTGCCCATGACTTCAGCGGTTACCGCCGCTTCCTCCGCCACGGGAATATCCGAGGTGCCAGCGGTGAGTATTGCCACGGGATGTTCACTCCTTGGTTCCGCTGGTTTGCCGACAACTACGATCCGGGCGGTTTCGTGATAGACCGCATCGGGGCGGACTTGTTGAATTACCTGTGCGACCTCTGGGGTGGCTCGCGTCGCCAGCACTGGAACACCATCATCGGGCAGGGCGGCGATGATTCCCTTTATTTGTTCAAGGGTTTTGCCCTCGCAGTAGATAGCCTCGGCAAAACCCCGCCGCAACTGGCGGTGGGTATCGAGCCGGGCAAAGCCGATGTCTTTGAAGGGAAGTTTCCGCAGCAGAGAGACAGCCTCCGCCACAGAGGATTCACCGTTCCGCACCGCTTCCAGCAGTTCTCTGATCTGTTCTTCGTTCATCCTCAGTCCTTATTTTTTTAATCATCAGCAGGGTAGCATTAACGGATTTTATCCACAAGCTAGTTGTGGCACCAGTAAGGAAAAGATAACGGAGTCTCCGAAGAGACTCCGTTTCACCCATTCTCTCAGGATTGCTTAATGGGTGTGTTAAACATCTTGCTGAGTTTAGCCCCTGCCGGAGCCGTCGCGCGGGGCATCGCCGCTGCCAGGACCAGGACCGCCGGGAGGAGGTCCATCGTGCATCGGTCTGCCGCCACCGTGGTGAGGACCGTGACTTCCCATTCCCCGCTGCATCTCATCGAAGAAGGCTTGCTGATCAGCGGTGAGCAGTTCGCGGGTTTCCTGGCGGATTTCCAGGTGAGAAAGGGTCAGCTCAATCCGAATCTCGCTCATACGGGTTAGCAGATCGCGCACGACGGAGGTGCTTGGTTCAGGTTTTTGCATCTCTTCGTGGAGCGAATCCCGCAGCGGCATCATCTCTTCGTGGGTGGACTCTATCGCTGCCCGGTGGCTTTCGTGGAGGTCGTTGATGGCTGCCAGTTGCTCCGTGGTGATGTCGGGGATGGCGGCGAGGCAGACAGGCGGTTTGCCGTGTTCTTCGATACCAGGTCGGGGCGGGGCAAATCCTACCACTGCCAGGGCGAAAACAACCACCAGCAGGGTTGTCGCGATTGTAATGCTTTTCATCGTTGTTCCTTGTTTTTGTAAAGAGCCGGAAAGCTCTTGTCTGTTTTTTCAAAAGAGGGCCGAAGTTAATAGGTGGTACACCCTCTATAAAGGTGTACGGTGGCAGGTGCGGATAAAGTTCCTGATTTTTCGGCTAGCTCCACTTTGCTCAGGTCTCGTGCTATGATTGCCATACTTTGTTAAAGGTTAAGGAGGCGGTAGTCTGTGGTGGACAACATGAACAAACAGGATAGCCCACTGTTAGTGGAGCCAGCGTCGCTGTTGCTGCCGACCTCGGCATCGCCCATCGGGGTTTTCGATTCCGGTGTCGGAGGTCTGACCGTTGCCCGTGCCGTCGCGGAAAGGCTCCCCCGTGAGCGGCTCATTTATCTGGGCGATACGGCGCGGGTTCCCTACGGAACCAAGTCCCCCGCCACGGTGCTGCGTTACACCGAGCAGGCACTGGACTTCTTTGTCGAGCGTGGGGTCAAGCTGATGGTTGTTGCTTGTAATACCGCCAGCGCGGCAGCTCTGCCCGACCTTACCCGTCGCGCTCCGTTGCCGATTCTCGGAGTTGTCGAGCCGGGAGCGCGGGCGGCTGCGGCAAGCACCACTTCAAATATCATTGGAGTAATCGGCACCCGCACCACTGTGGAGAGTCGCTCCTACGAAGTCGCCCTGCGGCGGATCAATCCAAAGTTAGAGGTACACAGCCGTGCCTGCCCGCTGCTGGTTCCTTTGGCGGAGGAGGGCTGGCTTACCGGTCCGGTACCGCGCTGGGTGGCGCAGAGCTATCTGGAACCCCTGAGCAACGCCGGAGTTGATACCCTGGTTCTCGGCTGTACCCATTATCCGCTGCTGCGCGGGGTGATTGGTCAGGTAATGGGCGAGGGAGTACGATTGGTGGACTCTGCCGAGGAGACTGCCCGCGCCGTGGAATATCTGCTGGAGTCCAGGGGGCTGGCGAACGACTCCGCCTACCTGGCGGGTCAGCACAGTTTTTACGCCACCGATGTTTCCGATACTCTGACGAATCTGGCGGAGAAGTTCTTCGCCGCCGAGATTGACCAATTGGAAATTATCGACCTGGAGCAGTACGGGTAACAGACTCTGGAACAACGAGTTTCAGACAGTATCGGGGGGAGACCATTGCGAAGTACGCAAAAACCCGCTGATATGGTTGGCTGTGGTTTTGTAGGGGCACGGCATGCCGTGTCCCTGCGGCGGATTACATTATCTCCGTGAGGACAGGTTATTACCTCATTTTGTGCTTTTGGTCTTTTCGCAACGACCTCAAGGCTGTCCCCCCCCCCCCCCCAAAAGTGCCGAGTAGTCTCAGGCAAGTAAAGAAAAAATGTTCAGAGCCGATGTCATCACCCTGCACCCCGAACCGGTGGCTGCCTATCTGGGAGCCTCGATTCTTCGACGCGCCCAGGAGAAGGGGCTGGCGGAGCTGAACGCCGTTAATCTGGCGGACTTCTGTACCAACGGCGACCCGCGCCACGCCGACGATTACCCCTTCGGTGGCGGGGCGGGAATCATCCTCAAGGCAAAGCCAATCTTCGAGGCAGTGGAGTCAGTTCGCCAGTCAGGAAGTATCGTGATTCTGCCCGATGCCGGAGGACAGCGACTCGATCACAAGCTGGCTCGGAAGCTCTCCATGGAGCGGCATCTGATCTTCATTTGTGGGCGATACAAGGGGATAGACGAGCGGGTGCGGAGTTTGGTTGATCTGGAGATTTCCCTGGGCGATGTCGTTTTTACTGGCGGAGAACTAGCCGCGATGGCAGTGATTGACGCGGCGGTGCGGCTGATTCCCGGCGCGATTACCGACGCGACCTCGGCTCTGGAGGATTCCTTTGAGGGCGAGGGACTTCTCGACTGCCCCTGGTTCACCCGTCCGGCGGAGTTCCGGGGCATGACCGTGCCGGAGGTGCTGCGTTCGGGTAACCACGCGAAGATACTCCACTGGCGGCGGGAGCAGGCTTTGGAGCGAACCCGACGACTGCGCCCGGATCTGATGGAAGACGAGTAGCCTTCCAGCCCGTTAATGATTATCAAAAAACGCCCCCGGTCGGGGCGTTTTTGCGAATCGGGGTTTCTGTTACTCTGTCAGGAATTGAACAATCCTCCGCCAGGGTTTTAAGAGGCGTTTGCTCTTCGACTGAAGACCGATGATTAGCTGGAACGCTGGTCCCAGGTGTCCCGTGGGTAGCTCCAGATAGTCGCAGCCCCAGCGTTCAACCAGCAGGCGTTGGAGTCGTGGCTCGATGACCTGATCGCTGCGCCCGGAAACGACGAGGAGAGAATCCGCCGACTGCCGGAGAGTCTTCTTCGTCAAATCCAGCAGGTTGAGGAAGGGGTTGATCATCTCGCCGACCAGCCCCTGGCGGGCGAAGTCCGTCCGAATCTGGCTGGGCAGGATGGAATAATCAAGAATGGCAGCGGGGCGGCTCGCCGGAACCAGCAGTACCGTTCGCTGGGGCGATTTCTCCCGATAGACGCTGTACAGTCCCTGAACCAGCCCGCCGAGGCTCATGCCCATCGTGGAAACCGTCGCTCCCTGTTTCCGAACCCACGCCACGGTGGCGGTAAGCTCTGCCAGAGCCTGTTGAATGGAACGCCACGAGCGAGGCAGGTCGCCAGAGAGGAAGGACGTGCCGGAATGCTCCCCCACCGGGCAGCGTCTCATGTGCCAGGGTAGCTCCAGAGCCAGCAGCGTGCCGCCGGATTCGGTAATCAGCGTCGCCAGATTGTGCGGGATGATGAGCGAAGGCTCCAGCCAGCCGTGGAGGTAAACCAGCACTCGACCGCCGGGTTTGATTTCCCCGTACAGTCGCCCCCGCGTGGTGTTATTGGACTCTCCGTCGGAGGGAAGGGGACTGGGGAACTCCAGTCGCCGGAAGCCGTTTTTTCTGTCGTCGGGATTATCGCTGAAGCGTGGCTCTATCTTCACGGGAGCGTTTACCAGCCGCTTTATTTCGGTGGAGAGGTTCAGCCGCGCCAGCTTGTTCAGCTCTTCACGATTGCTTGAGCGAGAAACCTGCGCCGAGCGTAGCGTCCAGAAGATCAGGCGGTCAATAAATAGTCCCAGCAACTCGCTAACCATTTACAACCCCTCGTGGGGAGAAAAAGGACGCAGCACGCTGCGCCCCTACGGTGAAAACTAACCCTTGTGAGCGAGTAACGGGAGCGTGTACGCGGAGATAGGTGTAACCTTAATTCAAACCGTTAGCCGCGAGTCTATGTGCAGCTTTAAGCTGCCGCACCGCGTTGCCGGCTTTAGGCTGTTATTCGTTGTCGTTTGACAAGTACGAAGCGACCAACGGGAGCGTGTGCGCGGGAGTAATCTACAAAACGTTGTTACCCGTTAGCTGCGATGCTATGTCCAGCTTTAAGCTGGCTATGGCTTTGCCAGACAAAGCACTATTGCTGTTTGGTTGACATGACCGACGTACTGCTCGCCGTAGGTGGAGAAGCCGACGAAGTGCCTCGCGCCAAAGCTCGCCACAAAGTCTCTGGTAATCCCCCGACTCTCCAGTTCCAGATGGCGCAGGATACAGTTGAAGACGATCATCGCCCCGATGGGGCGACCGAGATTGAATTCGGTTTGATCAATAGCCTTTTTGGTGTCCCCGACAATATCGGTGTTGTACAGCACTCTTAGCTGAGAACCCTGTTCAACGCGGCAATAGAACTTGACTTCCTGATTGTCCAGCACCTGCTGGGGACTACGAACATAGGGGGTATTGCCAACGGATAGTCCCAGAGGATGCGAGGTGAGGAGCTTGCCATCCAGAGCTTCTCTGTTAACGCCCAGTGCTTCGGCATACGCCTCAGCCGCTGGTTTGTCATCGAACTTAAGCACCGAGCGGTTTTTGGTATTTACCTCGGTGGCAGTCAGGGTCTCATCGCGCATCGAGAAACTCTGGGTTTTGACGATGTGATAGGGAACCTTGAGATGGATCAACGCCAGTACGGCGGCATCGGAATAGGCTTTATCCTCGCAGAAAACACTGGTCTTCTCGAACTTGAGGTCGTCTCCCGCTGAACCACCGACGAAGGGGGCATCGGTAACGCCTCCCAGGGCGATCATCAATTCTTCTTCGCCGCCGGAGAGACCGTCGGGGAGGACTATTCCCACGAACTCCTTCGGGTCGAGTTCCAGTGGTTTCTTGCCAAACTTTTCCGCCAGGTAAGTTACGGCCTTGCCAGCACCAGCTGCTCCCTTACCAAGCTCGGTAACAACGGCCAGTTCAACACCATGAAGATAGCTGGGGGGCAGAAATAATCCAACCAGGGAGTTTTTGGTTAACCCGGCGGGAGACAGCTCTCCGGCGGTTGTGCAGCCAATGACCTTACTCTGCCAAAACTCTTTTTTGATAGCCCAGGACAGAGCCTCCGGCTGGTACGAGGAAGAGGCGAAGTAGATTAGCAATCCTCCAGGACCACCGTGGACAATCTCCCGCAGCTTCGCCGCTGCGGCAATTGGTGAAACTTCGTCGGTGTATCCCCAGAGGGATTCCGTCGCTGGAGAGGTTTTTACTCGGTTACCGTCGCTGCGCAGGTTTGTCGCGTAGCTACGGAGATCCAGTCCCAGGTTGGTGCCAATATCGATAATTTTATCAATCGCTTCCCCGTCATCGGAGGACTCCGGCGTGAACGACTCCAGCGGCTGCCCAAGCTGGACAGCTATCTTCTCCAGAGTAGCCATCGCCACAGTTTCGTTACCCTTGCTGCGATGTTGAACTATCTTTTCTATCAAATTATAAACGATACCTGACATGCTTTTATCCCTTCGCCCTGCTTTGATGACGGGGAGACCATCCCCCAGTCGATGTATTCTATGCTATCGATATATCTTTGACAAGTGTAAAGATTGGACAACACCGGAAAATAAACCACCGCCGCCTGCGATTTTATCCAAATAGTGGTACAATCGGTTCGTTCGCTTTCGTACAAAACTCTTTCCCCGGAGGCTTCGATGCGCAAGCTGACCATCCTGCTGATACTCGTCTTTTCCCTGACCGCTCTGGCGCGTCCACCCATCGAGATTACCGATCCCGTGGTACTTCACGATATTGAGATAATCGGGCGGATGATTATCGAGGATCAGGAGGCTGGGCTTCAGCCCCTTGCCACGGATTATGTAACCACGGAGTACGACCTGACCTTTGAAATTGACGATGGCGGCTCCACCCCACACCTAAACGCCGAGGCTCATCTTGATTTCGAAAGCAGGACTGCAAATCTCACAGAGATTGTCCTGAATCTGGATGGTTTGACGGTTACCAACATCACTGGTAATACCACGGGAGCTTTTACTCACAGCGGCGAAAACCTGACCATTACTCTGGATAGTCCCTATGATAATGGTGTACCATTCGAGCTGTATATTGAATATCACGGTACACCCACGGCGGGGATGTTTTTTGAAGATGCCAACGGCGGAATCATCAATACCTGCGGCTGTCCCTACGACAGCAAACACTGGTTCCCCTGCCACGATATGAACTACGAGAAGGCACTTCTGACTCTGACTGCCACAGTGGATGACAGCTACGTCCTCACTTCCAATGGACATCTGGTGAGTGAGTTTGATCATGGCGATGGCACCAAGACCTGGAGCTTCCAGACCGACGACCCCATCGCGCCGTATCTGATTATGCTGGCGGCTTCGGATTATGATACCTACGAGGAAAACTTCGAGAGCAACAGCGGTGCCGACATTCCCGTGCAGTACTACGTCTATCAGGACGATGTTCCCGATGCCCACGCCCTCTTTGACGACCATGTCCTCAACTGCATGGAGCTGTTCGAGGGCTACTACGGCGACTACCCCTTCGAGCGCGCCGGCTATCACATCGGCAATCTGCCCTACGGCGGGATGGAACATCAGACCTGCATTACCCTCCCCAACAACCTGATTAACGGCAACGATTTTCACTACAGCACTGTGGTTCACGAGATGGCGCACATGTGGTGGGGCGATGCCGTAACCTGCGAGACCTGGGCGGAAGTCTGGCTCAACGAGGGTTTTGCCAGCTACAACGAGGTTCTCTACGACGAACACGAGGACGGCGACTCCGGGCGGCGTAGTCGTCTTGCCACCCACCGGGCGCGTTGCATCAACAGCGCGGTTCCCATGTACGACCCACCGGGGATCTTCCACCAGGTCGCCTACTACAAAGGTTCCTGGACACTGAACATGCTGCGCCACCTGATGGATGTTGACGGCGGCAGCGGCAATAACGACTTCTTCGATTGCCTGGCAGATTACTTCGCCGATAACGACAACGGTACCGTTGTAACCGATGTCCTGCGCGATAACTGCGAGGACTTCTGGGCGGGTTGCGACGCGCACACCGACTCCGACCTGAACTGGTTCTTCGACCAGTGGGTTTACAAGGGCTGGCACCCGGAGTACGAGTGGCACTGGTGGACGACGGGAAGCGGTACCGATACCGTCCTGCACCTTCAGCTTGCCCAGGTGCAGACGGCAAGCGATACCATCCCCGCCGTTTTCGAGATGCCGATTGACTTCGAGGTTGAGCTGTCCGGCGGTGGCAGCGACATTCACACCGTCTGGATGGACCAGCGTTCCCAGCAGTTCGACATTGAGCTGGACGACGGTGTAACCGACGTTATCTTCGACCCGGGTTACTGGCTCTTCTGCGAACACGAAGACCAGACTGCCGTTGAGTACGCCAACGCCGAGGTCTCCTCCCGCGAGGAAGGTCTGCTGATAGACTGGGAAACTGAGGGCGACTGCGTTGGCATAGACCTTTATCGTCTCGGCGGTGTGGGCAACGAGCTACTGGCGGCGGGACTTCCGTCAACCAGCAGCTACCTCGACGCTGTAACCTCAGCGGGAACCTACAGCTACCAACTGGTGGCGCATTCCAGCGACGGCACGACGCTGACCTTCTCCACCGGGGAAATTGACTGGCGGACTTCCGGCGAGCCGCTGGCTCTGGCAGAGCCGTACCCCAACCCGGCGGTGGATGCTGTTACCGTCTCCTTCTCCCTGCCCGAAGAGAGCGTCGTCGAGCTGACCGCCTACGACCTCGCCGGACGACGGGTGGCAACCCTGACCAGCCAAAGCTACTCCGCCGGACGACACAGCGTTGAATGGACAACCAGCAACCTCCCCACCGGGATGTATCTGCTCCGCCTGAACACCAGCGACACAACGCTGACCAAACGGGTTGTGATTAGCAGGTAGAGACGGTTAACATTCGTGTGGTTTACGTAGGGGTCGACCTTTAGGTCGGCCCGCCAGAATGGCGATGGCGTAGTATTTTGTAAGGGTTTAATGTAGGGCGGGGATTTTAATCCCCGCCGCAAATTTAGCATGGGTCAGGAACAATCTTCATCCCGAAGCAGCCGCCAGACTATGTCCGGCTGGCAACGCGGTGCGTTGCATCACGTTACTGACCTGCGGTCAGAACAGCTTGAGAAATCTACCGCTCACGCCGTTCGCTGGCTACTGGCAAAGTTGCAACAATATAGCGAGCAGTAGCGAGCGGATGACCGTGGCAATCCACGTAAAGCTGCTATTCGCCCAGATCGCGAAAATGTGATGCAACGCACTGCGTTGCTGCCTTGTTATATTCGTGAGACAGAGATATAATCGCTCCCGTCAATTTGACGAATCAAAAAAAATCTCCGTGGAGGCGTAGTGAAGTTTGGCTTGGTTATCAATCCGACGAAGACCGCCGTGCTTCATCCGGCGGAGCGGGTGCGTGCCTGGTGTCGGGAACGGGACATCGAATTGGTGGAGCGCGCGCCAATTCCAGAGAAAGACGAATCCCCGGAACTGCTGTGCCTTTTCCCCGGAGCAGGGGTGGTTGACGATGACCTCAGCCAGGTTGACGCGCTGATCAGCCTGGGTGGCGATGGCACGATTCTCTCCACGGCACGGCTGGTGAACTTCGCCCCGATTCCGATTCTGGGGGTGAACCTCGGCGAAATGGGTTTCCTTGCCGAGATTAGTGAGGAACATCTGGAGTCCTCGCTGGAACAGATACTGCGGGGCGACTATCATCGCGACGACCGATTGACCGTGGAGGCGGAGGTATTTCGTAAGGGGAACAAGCCGCAGACCTTTCGCGGACTCAACGATGTCTTTTTTCATCGCCAGCCAATCTCCCGAATCACCCGGCTGGACATGTTCATCGACGGACGCTATCTGGGGACTACCATCGGCGATGGTCTGGTAATCGCGACCCCCACCGGCTCAACGGCGTATTCGCTTTCCAGCGGTGGTCCGGTAATCGTGCCGACAATCCGGGCGTTGGTGCTGACTCCGATTGCCCCCCACACCCTCAACCTGCGTCCGCTGGTTTTTAGCGCGGAGCAAGAGCTAACCGTGCGTCTGGTTAGTGATGACGAGATTGTCGTGGCAGTGGACGACCAGATTGGGCTGCGACTCCGGCATGGCGACGAGGTAAAAATCCGCAGCGGAAAGCTACTGACACTCATCCGCCTGACCCCGCCGGACTTCTTCGATGTGCTGCGCCGCAAGCTGCTCTGGGGCTATCCCCACTCCCGCTCCCACGAAACCTTACCCTCACAACCGAACCAGCCGACTTAACAATGCTGACCTATCTTTCCATCAAAAATCTGGCGACGATTTCTCAGCTTGAGCTTGAGTTCGAGCCGGGTCTTTGCGCCATCACCGGAGAAACCGGAGCTGGCAAGAGCGTCCTTATCGGCGCGCTGGGTCTGGTGCTTGGTGAGCGAGCAGATGCCGATGCCGTGCGCTCTGGTGCCGAAGCGGCGGAGATAGAGGCGGTCTTTGCCAACATCATCCTGTCCGGGGAACTGGCTCAGTCCCTGGAGCTTCCCCGGTTGGTGGACGAGCTGGTTATCCAAAGACGGGTGCGAGCCAGTGGCGGCTCGCGCTGTAGAATCAACGGGCAACTCGCCACGGTCGCGACCCTCGCCGAGCTAGGCAATATCCTCGTTGACCTCCACGGTCAGCACGACCATCAGGCTCTGCTCCACGAAACCGCCCAACTGGAGTTACTCGACGCTTACGCCGGGACTGCTCCGCTGGTTGAGGTAGTCGGCGGTCTTCATCGCTCGCTGAAACAGGCCGAGAGCAAACTCAACAAACTGGAAGCAGCCAGCATTGCCAACGAGGAGCAGCTTGCCCTCTGGCGGCACGAGCTGGCGGAAATTGAATCAGCGGAGCTTTCTGAGGACGAAGAGGAAGCTCTCATCGCCGAGCGGAAGCGGCTGCGCTCCGTGGTGGAGCTGGGACGACTGGGCGAGGCGGCTCTTAGTCTGCTCAACGAGGGCGACAACACGGTTCTGGAACGCCTCGACGAGGCAATCCGCCTCCTTACCGAGCTACAGCAACTCGACGGGCAGGCTGGCTATTCAAAGGAAATCACCGAGGCTCGCTATACAATCGAGAGCGCGGTAACGGAATTACAACGTTACCACGACGGGCTTCAGGCAGACCCGGCTCGCCTTGACGAGGTCGAAGAGCGGCTGGCATCGATTGAGCATCTCAAACGGAAGTACGGTGGCAGCGTCGCGGCAGTGCTGGCGCAGGGACTCTGGCTCGCCGAGCAACTTGCCAATATCGACAACCGGGGCGCGGTACTGGACGAGCATCGCCAGCTCCTCGCGAAGGCGCGGGAGGAGTACCTCAAAGAGGCACGGCAGCTTTCCGCTCTGCGTAGGGAAGCCACCAAGCGGCTTATCGTTGAGGTCAACGAGGTACTGGGGCGGCTCGGCTTTACCGGAGAGCCGTTCTCCATCGCCCTGGAATCCCCCGCTTTGGATTCCGCCGACTGGGCGGCTCAGGCGCGCCCAACCGGGCTGGACGCGATTACGATGCTCCTGGCGGCCAACCCCGGTGAGCCACCACGACCATTAGCGCGGGTCGCCTCCGGCGGTGAGTTGTCCCGGATCATGCTGTCTCTCAAACGGGTTACCGGCGAGCGGTACGGCGTGCCGACAATGATCTTTGACGAGATAGACTCCGGTATCGGCGGCCACGTCGCAGGGGTGGTTTCCGAGGTGCTGAACGAGCTTTCCATCGGGCGACAGGTGCTTTGCATCACCCACATTCCCCACATCGCCGCTGTGGCTCGCAGGCACTATCGGGTCGCCAAAGAAACCGCCGAGGGGCGGACATTCACCACGGTGGAGTCGCTCACCAGCGAGCGGAGAATTACCGAGCTTGCCGCCATGCTCGGTGGAGGCGAAACGGCGCGAGACCACGCCAGCAAGCTCCTCGCCCGCAACGCCGCGACAATAGACTTCAGCCCACCGCTGGGGTAGCTTCGACGATTCGATTCCAGTCTTCTCCATAAGAATCAACCGACCCATAGCGAAATGGGTCGGTTGATTCTATCGGGTGTTTTTACTGGGGTTAGCGGCCTCTGCCAAATCCTCGACCGCCGCCACGACCACGACCTCCACCACGACCGCCGCCACCGCGTCCGAAACCTCGGTCAGAGCTTTCGTCAAAACCTCGGCGACCGCGTCCCTGACCAGTTCCCCGCTGCCATTCCGGCTCGATGGGGTTGCCTTCTTCGTCCAGTTTGGGCTTGCACACACCCAAGCCACGACCGGTGCGCGGGCCGTTGCCACGCGGGCCGGTGCTGTCTCTGCTTGGCATTGTTTCTCCTTTGTCTCGTTAAGCTCTCACTATTGAGAAC
>SWBW01009936.1_pt1 | contig 30114 bp, 27 predicted proteins | sample 4693041 | NCBI WGS metagenome assembly SWBW01 (sample SAMN10267271, study PRJNA491770) | bioreactor metagenome | isolation source: DHS bioreactor inoculated with marine methane seep sediment | place: Japan: Omine Ridge, Nankai Trough | collected 2006-05-06 | reverse complement strand
AGGTTTCGCTTCAATTAGGTCTTTGAGAGCATTAAGAGCATTAAGAAGTCTTAGAATTTTAATTGCTGTAAAGAGGGGAATCAAGCCAATTTTAGACGTATTTGAAAAGAACTCATTACACTATGTAACAATAATCACAGTATTTCTTATTATCGCATCGAGTATTGCTTTTAGTTGGTTAGAACAGAGAGATTTATCATATGGTTTGTGGTGGGCTATTACAACAGTTACTACAGTTGGTTATGGAGATACATATCCTGAAACTAATATGGGAAGAATATTTGCAGCATTAGTAATGATTATTGGAATAGGGTTTGTATCACTTTTAACCGCAAATATTGCATCTTATTTTGTTGAAAAGGATTTAAAAATTGAAAAATCTAATAAAATTGACTCAAATCAGTTGTTGTTGGAAAGAATAGAGGAGTTATCAAAAAAGATTGATGATATCAATCGGAAATTGAAGTAAGGACTTGTTAATTATATTTTATAAGGGACGTATTTTTAAAAATCGAAATGTTTATACATATTAAAGATTACTTTTTTAATATGAGTATTAATTGTAAAATTTGTATAGTTTTTTTTTTGATTATTTCTTTAATCGTATCAGGATGTACTGAGTCAAATAATAATGAAATAGAATATCCAAATGAAACACCAAAACCCCAACAAAAAATAAATCCTACTTTTAATTATAATGCAGATACTTCTGCTATTAGGTCTGAAATCTCTGCACAAGGGTATACTGTCCATAAAGTTGATTTTACCAGAAACAGTAATGGCGTCTATGTTCTTCAAGTAATGATTGATACTAAAGGAAATTACGATAAAGAAGTACTGGATGCATACAAAATTATGCATAAAAATGGGGTTGCAGATTATTATCTTGTTGGAATTGCTGATTATGAAATATTGTCATCTTCGTCTTTTACAGCAACGAAAAAGACATTAGATGACTTTTTCTCAGGCAAAATTACTGAGGATGAGTATATAAGACAAGTAAAATCTGAAACGTTAATATAATTATATTAGTTGTTCTAATTGCCGATAAGTTTGCCGAGGCCGCCACTGCCGCTACTGCCCGAATCCCCTATTGACATGTGGGGTGCAAGGGCAGCCGCCAGGTTGGCGATGCTGAGTGACTGGATGATTACCCTGCCAGGTCCTGTAAGTGTTGTCAGGAACAGGCCTTCGCCGCCGAACAGCGATGTCTTGATGCCGCCTGCCCTTGTAATGTCATACTGGACAGATGATTCGAACCCGACTAATGAACCAGTATCCACTTTCAGGGTCTCACCGGGCTGCAGGTCCTTGACTACAAAATCGCCGCAGGCGTGAATGAACACTGTGCCCTGTCCGCTATATTTCTGGAGTATGAACCCTTCTCCGCCAAAGAATCCCGCACCCAGTTTTTTTGTAAAGGCCACGTCCATATCCACTCCATTTTCGGCACACAGGAATGCATCCCGCTGCGCCAGGAATTCGTTGCCGGGGCTGATCTCTATTGCTTCTATCTTGCCAGGGACATTACCTCCGAATGCCACAAATCCATCACCTTGGGAAGTGAATTCAGTAATAAAGAATGATTCGCCGCTGACCATACGCTTAAAGCCTTTCATAAGACCGCCTTTGGCCTTGGCCTGCATATCCATATTACTGCTCATGTGGTTCATGGCACCGGCTTCGGCATAGACTGTTTCTCCTCCCTGCAGGTGAAGTGTTACCAGCTGGAGATTGTCTCCTGTTATTTCATATTCCATTATTTATATCCTCCAATGCGGTTTTTTTTGCGCATTGTATGTATTTAGTAGTATATATGGATTATTTTAGTAGTATATAGGGATTATTAGAGAAGTAACTGAACTGTGACCAAATTCCAGGTATATTAATCACGGGTTACGGCACTGGCGTAGGCACCCGCCACTTGTTATGAATGGGGCAATGTTTTCATCACAGTAACAGACGTTCTTCTTTTATTGGGCAAGGAATCTAATAAACATGAACCGCAGAGGGTATCGAGGTACACAGAGTATGGGAAAAATGCTCCGTGTCCTATGTGGCTTAAAAATTACACAAATTATAGTCAATTCGTATATGAATTCGAGTTGCGCCCAGGGGTCGTAGTTTATTGGTTCGAGGTGGGGAGCGGGTTTTAAGGTTGCAGTGCAATGAAATGTATTTCCGGCCATTTTTACCATCGTTGTCATGTTATGTATTTTTGATATCGCACATTAAATTTAACTTATGTTATGATGTTAAAACCCAGCTCACAGCAGCGATTATTAACCCAATGATAACACCCATCCCAATATTCCTCGAATCCAGCTCCTGGCAGCCCTGGTACTCATCATCCTCGGCATAATAGTCTTTATTAAGCAGGACATAGAATATTGACCTTCACTACCGACCTTGTGGTAAAATAAGAAATATGAGAGGACAATAAAATGACCGACACATCCAATGACGATGCCAAGGATTACCTTGAGATAAAAATGAACGCAGGGTGGTATATGACCATAACCCTGGCAACAAGCGAGAAATTTGATAAAGAATATGTAGAGATCGCAAAGGAGCGCAGCGGCCAGAAAAGAAGCAGGTTCAACCTGAACCCAAAATATACAAAGCAACTGGGAGAAGCATTGATAAAATTTGCAGATGCCAATGACCTGTGAACCGTGGATATCACATAAAATCTGCCAGACCCATCTGTTTTGAAACATCACTCTCGAACAGGGACTTGATCTCAAGATTGATCAGTTCAAGTCTCTGTTTAGTGTAATCACTTATTTCGTACTCATCTGCTACCTTAAGTGAAACATCCATATACTTCTTGACAGACCCCTCATGTACAGTAAGTACGATCTTACCGTTGCATTTCGGACATACTCCTTTCAGCGGCGTTCGCCTGAACTTCCTGTTACACTTCACACACCTGACCTGCTGGCGGGAAAAAGCCCTCAGGTTGCCGATCAGATCAGGAAGGAAATGGGATTTGATAACCCTTTCCGCCACGTCCCGTTCATCCACAGCCCTTATCTTACGTGCCAGTTCAAGCTGGGCCGTCATCTTTTCGATCATAGTACCCAGGGTCTTGTATGCACTGTTAGCCGGTCCCATGGCAATATCTGAAATATCATGGGTAAAACCCCAGCCTTCATACTGTCCAGGTGTGCCCAGCCTGCTGCTCACAGTATCAATGAGCTTTTCCAGGTCTTTGGGATTGGCATACTCCAGGGTTGCCTCATAGAACTCAAGCGGATACCTGTACAACAAATCGATATTATGCGCCTCCTTATCAACCTCCTTTGGGTCGATGCGCGTAGTAAGCACCAGCGGTGCATCCATCTGTCCGCCCCGTTTATCTGGCAGGTATGAGCGGGAGAAGTTCAAGAACCCGTCCAGCAGCAGCATGACACAGTCCTCATCACCATCACAGTTGCGCCGCTTGGCAGCATGAAAAAAGGGATGGGCATAACCCACCGAGGCACCTGTAAACCCTATGACCCGGGCAAGTACCCCGGCAGAGGTATGAGGTGCAAGCCCTATGACCATGGTCCCGATAAGGTCCTCCACCGATCCTGCCTTATAGTAGGGGTCCAGGCCGTAATACTTGACAAGCAGGTCGTCAATGAAATTGGCAGTCTTGAGCATGTATTCGGCACAGTGATTGGAAACGACAATGTCCTGCACCTTCAGTTCAACTACCTGCGATGCGTCCACCAGGTCTGCCCCATATGTGTCAACAGTGTATCCCAGCCTGTGCATAGTCTCTACGCTTACACCTATCTCATCAGGCCTGACATGGGTCAAAGGCATATCAGACATATCATAACGCACCGTTCCGTCCTTGAAGGTCACCACACCGTGCCTGGCGCGTAGTATTCCCTTTTCAATGGGTTCAGGTGTCTTGTGTTTGGATATCAGTCCCTGGACACCCTTGAACGTATCAAGATTGTCACGTTCACCCAGGTTTTCGAAGGCCCTTTTATACTCTTCCTTGAAATTAATTGTCAGTTTATCAGCCGACGTAGTCTCTTTGTGGCATTTGGGACATTCCGGTTCATTTGTCTCGATATTACATACAGGACAGTGCAATTTTGGCAGGGTCGGGCTGTTGCAGTCAGGGCACAAGTTCCTGAAGGTCACAGTACCGCAGTGGGTACATGCCCTGCAGTCCACCTCGATCTCATAGACACCCACATTTTCCTTGAACGACCTTGAGTAGTTTTTAGCATTGATGAGGGATCGTGTCCGTCCGCCTGCTTCACCTACAGGGAACAAAACATTTGGCGCCGGTTTCATCTCCCGCCTGTTAGATTTCTCTGGCCGTCCCATACGCGCTCCTATCCTGTAGGGTGCCCTTGCCCTGATCGTCAATTGGGACAGGTGGTTTACTATCTCCATGGGGTCGGGAAAATCGTCCTGTGAAGCGCTCCTGAGCCTTTGCAGTGAACCAGCAAGCCCAAGGCACCTGACCAGCGGTGCTGCCTGTTCAATTTCAATTCGCTGCTCTCTGATACTGTGCTGGACAAGCAGTGTTTCCAGTATCTGCTTGATTGTATCGTCAACAGGAATCAATAGCAGTTCACCATCGAACTCGCCATTTTGTTCAATGTATTTTGAAAGTGTGATTATTTCTCCTGAAGTAACATCGTGCCACAGGTAAGTGTACTGGGGATGGAGCGGAACATTGAACGTATCACACAACTCCAGTGCGGTCTGGCCCCTGGGTTCGGTTAGCTGTGAATCATCATATGGCACATCTTTACCCATCTTACCGGCGTTAGTATGCAGTTCCTGGACCCACCATTCAAAACAATATGATGAAGGGATAAGGATATGGTTATTCTCAAGGAAATCACCATAGTTGATAAGCAACTCCCCGATATCAAGGATACTGGATACCGAATCCCTTATTTTCCTTGCCTCGTCAATGGAATCCACTCTCAATACCCTGCCGTTGAACAACCGTACCGTAGGACCTTCCAGGCTGTCCACCGGCGCTATTCCAAGGGCTTTACCCGGTCTTTCAACTTTCATCTGGGTGCCGGGTGCAAGGAAATCATCCATTAATACCATGGTTGCCGGACTTACGCCTCCGGCTGCAAAACAGGTGTTCCGGCTGCGCCCGTACCTTAACCTGAAGCCGCCTGGCCTGGAAGGATATGAGAACACTGGCCGACCTGCAATGATGTCCTGCAGGTATTTATCCTTGGGCTTGACCTTGACAGCCCCATCATCATTTTCCTGTTCATCTTCATTATTTTTACTGACCCCGGCAATGAACTGGTCAAGCCAGTCCCAGCCGTCCAGTTTGAGAGCATTTACATGCTTTTTTATCTTTGGCGCTTTTAGTGCCAGCCCTTCGGCCAGTACCAGGCACATCCCACCTCTTACGCGGTTGGTTGGTATCCTGGCCAGGTCCCTGTGCCCTTCCACCTCAGCATCCTCGGTTGGTTCACCGTCAATGCATATGGGACAGTTCTCCACTATAAGGCGTATTTCCTCTTCGCTGGGTGTGTATTGCAGGTTGGCCACGCGCCTGTACAGCAATACCTCTTCCACATACCGTTCCACTTCTTCCTTACTGGGCTTGTACCGCTCAAGACCCATATTCTGCCTTACAACATCAGCCACCAGGACCGAAAGTGCCTGTGCCGTGCCGCCGGCGCTCCTGATGGGGCCCGCATAATAAACCCTGATGAACCTGGAACCATCAGTGTTATCGTCCACATCGACCCGCTCGATACCTTCGATCGGAGCCGCTACCACACCTTCTGTAAGCACCGCCACCGCCACCCTGACAGCCGCATCAATGGCCTCGGTCTCTGAATCGAATGACTGTACCTTTCCGGTGGCCACATCCACGCTTACCTGGAGAGCTGCTGCTTCCCTGCTCATTTTTGTTTCCAGTTCCCTGATGCAGGGTGCAACACCTTCTATCCCCATAAGTTTCTCAACTCTGTCAGCCAGGTCTTTAGCAAGTGGAATTTCGATATGTGGTTTTGGCTCAAGCCCTTTTTTCCTGGCCTTTGAGGCAATATCAATTTCGGCCTGGAGCGTTTTCTCCAGTTCGTCAAAGTATTCCTGCATCCTGTTGCTGATAGATGTGTCTTTCATAACTATCCCTGTATTGTATGTGAAATTGAGTTCATGGTAAATAAGATGTGTGAAATAGTAGTCATAGACCAATAACTATATTAATCATGAAATAATATTAAACAATAATCAACAGCAATAGAATAAAATAACATAACAATATTTATTGTAACTTAATTTAAATATTATTTATTAGAATTAACTATTTATATTATAAAAAAAAAATAAGCAATAATACATTAGGTGATGCTATATATGAGATCTTCTGAAGTAAGAGTTTTTGATGATACTGATTTGGAGTTTATTGATATTTTACGTAATTTAAATCTGTCAAGGAATGTGGCTTCAACTCTTGCGTTTCTTTCCAATGTTGATGAAGCAACTTCAAAAGACCTGGAACTTGGATCCCAGCTCAGGCAGCCGGAAGTTAGTATTGCCATGAGGGAGTTAAGGGATTTCGGGTGGCTGAATGAAAGAGAGATCAAGAAACAAGGCAAGGGCAGACCAATGAAAGTTTATAAGCTTTCTGTTCCGATGGGTAAAATTGTAGAGCATCTCGAAAATCAGACCAAAAAAGATACTCAGAGAACAATGAAAAACATTGAAAAACTGAAGATGTTGAAGTTTCAATTAAAGTAGATTGTTTTTTCCTGTTCTGCAAAATTTAAAACTATTTTTTGATTGTAGCTTATTTTTTTCTGTTGGTACCTGAATTACATTAGCAGTAGGTAAGAGGGAAAATTTTTTTTATTATGAGATACTTGCCCTGAAGATACAGGGTAACTCTTAAAGATACTACCACTAAAGGAGTATATATGGATCACTGGATCTCCCCCGAACCAACTAAATTCGAAAGTGAACACCCGCTATTCCTCTGTGTCCTGTCAAATACGGATACAGCCAGTATTCCGGGCATCTCTGCGGCAGGGAAATCGCCCGAGTTGATCGACTATACCCCGGCAGGAGATGCCGAATTAGTAACACTGGGCAAGACAGTGTGCAATGCCGAACCCCCGATGACGGACCAGAGTCCTACACCTGCCGTGATCACCAGGGCGGCATTGCAGTTGACAGGCATCCCTTTTATGTTCATAAACAGTGGCCTGAAGATAATCCCCAGCATACCACTGCTGGATGTTGGTGCCTTCCCTGGCAGGGATATCAGGACGGCACAGGCAGTGCCGGATGCGGGTAAGATATATGCGAATGCACTGGAGATGGGGCGCCAGATACGAAAGCTCTCGGATCTTGTTATTATCGGTGAAAGTATTCCAGGCGGGACCACCACTGCCATGGCTGTGCTTCAGGCAATAGGCATAAACGGCAGGGTGAGCAGTAGTAATTCCCTAAACCCCCTGGACATTAAATCACAGGTAGTGGGCGAAGCCTTTAGCATTGCAGGTGTCCGGTTTGGGGATATGGCACACGACCCCATGGGCGCAATAGAGCACTTCGGCGATCCTATGATGCCGTGTGTATGCGGTCTCATGGACGGGCTGCAAGACACAAGGATCGTACTGGCAGGCGGCACGCAAATGATGGCAGTACTGGCCCTCCTGGATGGTCTGGGTATAAAAGGCAATATTTCAATTGCTACTACTAAATTTGTGGCAGAAGACGGCACTGCCAGTTTTGTTGAAACTGTATCTGACATGGGCTTTGAATCGTATATTGCTGACCCTGGTTTTAGCAGGTCCAGGTACCAGGGACTCAGGATGTATGAATCAGGAGTGATCAAGGAGGGCGTGGGAGCAGGTGGTGCAATGTTTTTAGCAGGACTTATGGGGATCAGGCAAAAAGAGTTCAGGGAACAGGTAGAACTGGTGTGTGACCAGGTATTGTAAACCTACTAAGATTCCATTATCCCGGATTCGATATCTTCGATCATGGAGTTCATCTTTTCATACCAGGTATCGATATTCCCTTTTATCATTTCTTTTAATTTACAGGGATCAAGTGCTGAATAAACGTAATAATAGCCTCCACCCTCTATGGTTTTAGTCTCCCTGTACACCAGTTGGCATGACATGAGGTTTTGCAGGGACCTGTAGGCAGTGCTGCGTTCCCGCCCGAGCAGTTCACCCAGTTTTTCAGCAGTCATTTGTCCATGGGATACTAGTAATTTATAGGTTTCCATGTCCAGGTTCTTCAATCCAAGCACGCATTTGGCAATGTCTGAGCAATTGAAATTACCGTGGATCATTTCAGGTATGGAACTTGGAATTTTTTACACCTCGTTATTGTTATGCATGATTTATTCAGTATTATTGTGGCAAGTGGTAAGTGTTAAGTACAATATTGTATAGTTTGTACAAAACCATTATAATACTATAACTATTACAACTATTTATTTAATAATTTATCGATGGTCGAAATGGAGAACGATAGATATTGGAGAACGATAGATATATTGTAGTCCAGGGGTGCAGGAAATGCGGAAAATGTGACCAGGTGTGCCCTGTGGATGCACTGTACAGGGTTGACGGCGAGGCACGCATAGATTATGATAAATGCATCCGCTGCGGTAAATGTATGGAAATATGCCCGAATAAGGCCATAATTTACCTGGACTGACCAGCCAGGGCTTTGAGGCATCCTTCCAGCGTGCCGTTACCTGTTATATCGGGAACAATTCCATGATCACGCATCATGCTCGCGGTCTTATGCCCGATGGCAATCACTGTTTTACCTGCTGCATCCCCTGCCGATACACCGGACAGAGCAAATGACTTCCCGCTGGTAAATATGACTGCGTCCACGTCAGGCAGTATCTTCCTTAGATCGTTTCCGGTGGGTACCAACCTGTAGGCTACTCCTTCCAGTACACGGGCGCCTGAAGCAGTAAGCGACTCCACCAACCCTGGATTGGGGATATCTGGCCTTATTATTCCTACGGTCCTGCCTATAATACGTGAGCCAAGATGGGATGCAAAATGGTCAGATGAGAATGTGGGAATGGTTTCACAGTTGAGGCCTTTATCGATGACGGCTTCCTGTGTCCTGGGACCGACTGCTATAATCGTGGTAGTATCCGGGACACTGCCACACTGTTCAAAGAAGTACCTGACACCCATAGTGCTTGAGAAGATAAGAAAATCCACTTTGCCTGAGGCCACTTTCCTGCAAAGCTCATCCAGTGATGCAGGATTATCCGGAATTTCGGTCTTCATTGTCGGGACCAGTATTGCATCATGGCCGTACTTTGAAAAAAGTTCACTGGTACCGCCGGACTTTTCTTCCAGCCGGGTTACTGCGATTTTCATCTGGTTGAATATCTCTGGTATATGATTTAACTTCTTCCAATCATTGTTCCGGCCCCCATTGCCCCTGTCCTGATGTTCTGAGGTTTTCAAGTAAATGGAGAATTCCAGATATAATTTCCTATACGTAAATTACCTCGTTTAAAAATCATCATCCTGGGAATAACTACGCCCCAGTTTAATAGCCAGTTCAGCCTTCATCAATTCCGAGCCCAGGTAAGCAGCATGATCCAGTCTTGATACCAACCCTAAGTCCAGGGCAGTATCCAGCACCTCCTTTGCATTATCCCCTACAATGGTATATTTTGTATGCCTGGCAATGATCCTGCCCTGCCTGAACTCCCCGTCCCTGAAACATTGATCAGAGATACTTATCCTGAAACTCCCTGCAGGGTCACGCATCCACTGGTAGCTTTTTTCACTCTCTATGAATTTTTCAGGCAAGTTTTCAAAGGGCCTGAACCGTTTTTCCTTCAGCACAAGCAGGTCAAGTCCCAGGTCCTTGGGTGGAGTGCTGCGCCGAGTAGCCAGTGCCGTCATCCCGGCCGCCGTTTTAAGTTCGGCTATACTGCCCCTGGCCTTGTCGCTGTATTCGGGCGTAAACAAAATATCTGCACCCACATCACCTGCAATGGAAGTGAGCATCGCATTCACACCAACCGAATCGGCATCAATGAGTTCAGTGATATTACCGACACCGAAGAAGGTGGGGGTGTGGGGATGTGATCGCCTGAATTGTTTATATCGTGTCATGGATTCAACCATGCCCTGGCCTGGTGGGTCCAGCACCGGGTCTGCTATGATCTTTGAAATGCCTGCATCCTTTGCAGACTTGATGTTTGCCTCCAGGCTGTCCATGCCACCACCGCTGTCAGGAATAACAACCGCAGCAATATCCTTTTTGGAAATAACGGGTGCAACCTGCGTGATATTACCAGAATTCAGGCTCAATACCATATCAACACCAGATCCCACTGCTGCGACGATCAGTTCTGGCTCCAGTGTGTCAATACTTATGGGCACCGAAACAACTTCCCTGGCCGTTTTGACCGTGCGCCGAACATCAATTGCAGTAGCGGCCATGCCCACACCAAGGTCAATGATATCTGCACCTTTGGACTGGAAAAGATGTATCCTCTCAATAAGTTCATCACCGGGCAGGGCAGTAGCATCCACTATTTCTGCCATCACTTTTATGGTCGAATCCCCGCCGATCTTGAGGTGGCCCAATAATAAAGCTGGTGATGCAAAATCTTCCATTTCTGCAAGACTTGATAATGCAATATCCCGTCGCTGCTGTATTAGTAGTTCACAGGCGGGTATGGTGGTCGATAATTCAACATCAGTATAACTTGACAGCACGAATCCCAGGTCAACAGCATGTTTTGGACCCAGCCGAATTGGAGTTTCCAGTTGCTTTTCGAGCCTGGAAAAATCGGCAGAGACGAGCCCCGGTATGATAATAAGGTCAAATTCTTGTCCATTGAGGGATTTTTCAAGACGGGTCGGCGTTGTAAAGGCGGCAACATCAATATCCAGTACCAAAACCTCTGCCAGATTGCCCACAGACTTACGTACTATCCCTGCGGCCTTACGCCCTGTTACAACCAGTACTTGCATGTTATCTTAATTTTTTGTTACATGCAAAAAGGTTTGTTATCTTGAAAACAGGCGTACAATTCCAGGGTGGTATTTCGTCCTGCAAAATTCCTTGAAGAATATTTTGCAAAATACCTATTACCCTATATTCTTAATATCATTCATTTTTTCTGTTAAACGTGTAATGACCGATTCAAAACCCATAATATATTCCCTGGCCTCGTCAGTGGCTATAGCACCGGAGGTAGATGGAATTATCAAATTTTCATGTTCAAGCACCCTCAAAGAATACCGAACCCTGTGATTTGGTATACCAGTTTCCTCAGACATTCTCATAATTCCGATAGGCCCATTTTGAATAACAACCTTCAGTATGATAATATGACGTTCCAATAATTCAAGTTCGGATTCTACTCCATCAGTCAGCATTAACCAACCTCACAAATTAGTAAAAAAATTGATAGTATTTAGTTATTGTGTTATTAATCGAGTTATCGTTTAAATATCATAAATTACATAAGAATTTGATTGAGTAAATGGAATTAAATACTAACTGACAAGTATTGTATATATCTACAAACTGAGAAGTATTGTAATATCTACAAGATTTTATTAATAAAAATTTTTATCCGGAGAAAATATCCAATGGTTAAAGTGGATAAGTTTATTGAAAACGCAGTAAATCAATTAAAAACAAGTATTGACGGACCGACCATTATCGCACTTTCTGGTGGTGTGGACAGTTCAGTATGTGCCGTCCTTGCTCATAGAGCCATAGGGGACATGCTGACATCGATCTACATTGACACCGGCCTGATGCGAAAAGGGGAAACACAGCAGATCAAGGAAGTCTTTTCAGGTATGAACCTCCAGGTGATAGACGCCGGTGATAGGTTTTTAGGGGCATTGAAAGGACTTACTGACCCGGAAGAGAAGCGCATGGCTGTAGGTGAGACGTTCATCAGGGTATTTGAAGAAGAGGCAAGGGAACTCAATGCAAGATACCTTATCCAGGGTACTATTTACCCTGACAGGATCGAATCTGAGGGTGGGATCAAATCACACCATAACGTTGGTGGATTACCGTCCGTCATAGATTTTGACGAAATAATTGAACCCATCTCTGAATTGTATAAGGATGAGGTAAGGGAAGTGGCCCATGCCCTTGGACTTCCCGATGAGATATCAAAGAGAATGCCTTTCCCTGGGCCGGGCCTGTCTGTGAGAATAATCGGGGAGGTTACCGAAGAAAAAATAGCCGCTGTCAGGGAAGCAAATGCTATTGTTGAAAATGAACTGCTTGAGAAGTTCAAACCCTGGCAGACCTTTGCAGCCTTGCTTGGAAAAGGGACCGGAGTGAAAGGTGACCAGCGTATCCACGGCTGGATCATAGCAGTGCGTGCAGTGGAATCCAGGGATGGTATGACTGCCGTACCAATGGAACTCCCTTGGGAGACATTGAAAAGAATTGAATCACTAATAACCAGTGAGATCCCGGGTGTTGCCAGGGTAGTCTATGATATTTCACCAAAACCTCCGGCTACCATCGAATTTGAATAAGCAACCAGATAGATCTATTGTGATATAAAAAAACCAGAAAAAGGATAAAACATGAAAATAGAAATCCTGAAACGCTCATCAGATAACATTAATAACAAAAACCTGATCAGGCGATATCGGGCTATCAGGCAGATCAGTAGTTCAATAAATGGCGATGCTGACCTGCTGGACTGGTTAATTGATAATCACAATGATTTCCTTGAGGATATGGCAGGAAAACTGCGCCTAGTAATAAAAGAGGAAAAGGATGGTGTGATGATCGGTGAGGCAACACGGTCTCTTGAACTGATCCAACCATATATGAGTACACAGGAATCGGTCGTATCAGATAACCTCGTATGCAAGAATTGCCAGGGTGCCATTCAACCGGTGTGGAAACACTGTCCCGAATGCGGCCAGGATCTACAGCAGATCTATTGCACAAAATGCGGTAATAAACTGGATTCCTCGGGAAGATCTGCCCCAAATGTGGTACCAGATCAAGTTAGGCCAAAACCATAGCTATAAACCATAGCTGATATGTAGATTCCATGAAAAATAATATTTTGAGTGTTTTACCGTGAAAAAAAACCGATATTCTCCTGGTATGCCAGTAGCAGTCTGGACCGGACGTGACCCGCAGGAAGGGAGGGCCGTTGATTCATTGACAGTGATTTTCCGTACCATCGGGTGCTACTGGAGTCGTAAAAGCGGGTGCACAATGTGCGGATACTTCAATGATGCTGCAGATGAACCCCCATCAGAAGATAACCTGCTGTCCCAGCTCGACCATGCACTGGAGAAAATGGTAACCGGAACATCCCTGTTAAAGATCTTTACCTCAGGCAGTTTTCTTGATGAAAGGGAGGTATCCAAAGAGGTAAGAAATGCGATGATGGAAAGGATAGGAAAAACAGGTTCCATAAAAAAGGTCATGGCTGAGACCAGGCCTGAGTTTGTAAATGAAAAAATTCTTGGCACCATTCTTGACATACTTGAAAAATATGACATAAAGTTCGAGGTCGCAATCGGACTTGAGACAAGCAGTGATACCATACGCAAGGACTGTATAAACAAGGGTTTTACTTTTAATGACTTTACCAGGGCCTCGGAGATAGCTTCAAAGATGGGGGTATCCACCAAAGCGTACCTGTTGCTAAAACCTCCGTTTTTGTCTGAGAAAACAGCAATCGAGGATGCCCTGGCATCAATATCAGATGCTGCACCGTATGCCACTACCATTTCCCTGAACCTGACCAATATCCAGAAAGGTACACTGGTCGAAGAACTGTATGACCGCAGGGATTACCGGCCTCCATGGCTCTGGAGCGCTGTTTTTGTTCTTAGAACTGCAAAGGAGAAATTCCCTGGACTTACATTAGTATCTGACCCGGTAGCTGCCGGTACGAAAAGGGGACCCCATAATTGCAGGGAGTGTGACAGGGATGTGGCCCAGGCACTGCGTGATTTTTCTATCACCCAGGACATTGAGGCATTGTCCTGGCTTGACTGCGAATGTTATTCATTATGGGAAAAAGTGGTTGAACTTGAGGATTATGCCTTCGGCTCGTTTTTGGTAAAATAGAAATATAAAAAAATAAAAAATGATAATTCCGGTTAACACCGGAATATCGGTTTGTTGCTTTATACTTTAGATCAAGAACTTGATAAGATCTTTACTGAGCCTGGTTTCCATACCAAGACGGTCCAGTATCTCATCATTGGAGTTTCCTTCCTTCCTGAGATCCTCTATGCGGTCAAATATCTGTGGTTTGATCTCATAGTATTCATTGATGTCCTTCCTGTGACCCCATACATCGCCTTCAAGAAGGGCAATGTTCTGCATATCAAGGAACATCTGGATGGATTTTGATATTGTCTTGTTATACGAACTTGGTATATGGATTGCCTTCAGGTTATTGCATGTCTGGACAAGGGTGAAAATATCCTTGTTAGAAGGTCTGAATGCCAGATGGACAATCTCCTCTTCCCCGATAGTACTTATCTCGTCTTTTGAACTTACGACTCTAATTTTCATTTTATATCACCTATACTTTTGATCATATTGTAATAAATAATTAGTTACACAATCGTGATATAATTTATTACACAAACATGAAATATATATGTCAACAAATTATTTAAATATATTCCTTCATAATAATATTTCCTGGCATAATTATATTTTTCCATATTAAATTGCTTCTTGCTACATAAGTAATACCATTTATTAATTCCATAACACATAAACTGCAAACAGAATATTACCTTTGGTATTGATGCTGTTATTGCAAACTACAAGCTCATCCGTACTTAAAGATAAACCTTTATGATGTTACTTATAACATATAGAAATAATAACATAATAACTCTGTATTAACATTCGAGGTCCCTATGTACGACGATATTGAAAAAATATCCCAGGCATTCCACAGGCAAAGGTTCTATTACAAACTGGCAGATTTTATTACGCTCACCCTGATACTCTATGCCCTGTCATATTATTTCAATGTAGGTTCACTGTTCTCACAGTATATTGAATATTATATTGTTGATGCAGTTTCCCTTGACGAGATACTGGTAATGGCATCATCTATCCTGGTCTCAGCGGTGCTGGTCATTATACTGTACATAAGAAAACCTGCCATTGACACTATCGGGATGATCGAATCCAGGTATGAATGGATGCAAGAAAGGCTCAAGGCTGCCTACGACACCAGAAACGACGATAATTTGGTGGCAGTCGACCTCAGGAACCAGGTAACTTCAAGATTAAAGGCCGTGGATGCAGGCACATTCCTAAACCGACGGCATCTGCTTACTATGATGATAGCATCTGTCATGCTGACGATAGTGTCAGCCGGACTATTTACAACACAGACCCATGTAGACATTACCCCGGAAGATATTACTGCTTTGGTGGATGAACTGGGCGGTAAACTGCCTGACAGTACTCTTGCGTTAGGAGACAACCAGACAAGCTCCCCTGACGGAGGACTGGACGAAGAGATATACGGGGAAACATCAATTGCCAGCATCGAAGGGGAAAATGTGGAACTTGTCATAATTCCGGGTATCGGGACATCTGTCACTATACGGCATGCCGGCCAGGATGATGATGTTCAGTTCGTGCCGTCCCAGACCTATCCTGTGGATGTGGAATCCTCAAATGCTGCTGATGAGAGCTACCAGTTGCTCCAGCAATTGTCCAACACGGACAGGGCACTGATAAGGGAATATGCTATCCAGTTGAGTAAACAATAATAGGATTGATATATCAGATGAATATAGTTAAAAACCAAACAAATTAAACTTACTCTTTGCGCTCTTTGCGGTGGCAATATGTTTGAAAACAATGTCTTCCCACTATAATTATTTAATACCGCAAAGTACGCAAAGAGCGCAAAGTGGTCATATGATATGTGATGAATATTATGTTCTTGACTATAATAGGATTGATACATCAAATGAATAATACAATTGATATATGAAATGAATAAATAAAGAATGTAGCGAGGTATTGAATGAACAGAAACACCAAAGACCTGTCAGATACATACCGGCGTTCCAGCGACATATTCCAGTCGATCTTTGACGAGATGGGGAAAGTGATCGTGGGGCAGCGGGAGGCAGTGACCCAGATATTGATCGCTGTCCTGTGTGACGGGCATGCCCTTATCGAGAGCAATCCCGGGCTTGGTAAGACACTTACAGTCAGTACCCTGTCCCGGATACTTGACCTGAAATTCAACAGGATACAGTGCACGCCTGACCTGATGCCGTCTGACATTACAGGCACCTATGTGGTAGAAGAAAAGGGCGGCGGCAAGGAGTTCAGGTTCGAACCAGGGCCTGTATTTGCCAATATCGTACTTGCCGATGAGATCAACAGGGCATCACCAAAGACCCAGAGCGCACTGCTGGAAAGTATGCAGGAAAAACAGGTTACAGTTGGCAATGAGACTTATAAACTTGATAGGCCGTTCTTTGTACTTGCTACCCAGAACCCAATTGAGATGGAAGGAACCTTCCCCCTGCCTGAGGCCCAATTGGACCGCTTTTTACTAAAGATCAACCTGGACTATCCCACGTATGAGGAAGAAGATGAGATCGTGGAGAGATACACAAGGAATGTGGTTCCCAGCGTCAGCAGGATATTGACCAGGGATAAACTACTTGAACTCCAGACCCTGGTGAGGGATGTGCCCATTTCAGATGAAATGAAAAAGAGAGCCATCAATATTGTTATCCAGACAAGGAAAAATGCTGAATTTATTGAATTCGGTGCCTCACCCAGGGCCAGTATAGGGCTTATCCTGGCAGCCAAGGCAAGGGCACTGATCAACGCTCGCAACTTTGTCAGCGAGGAGGATGTGGTGAAAATGGCCTATCCTGTATTAAAACACAGGATCATCCTGAACTTCGAATCCCAGCGCAAGGGCGTAACCCTTGAACATGTGATCGACGGTATCATTAAACACGCCAAAATACTCTGATGAATAAGGTCCGGATCCTTTGACCAGCATGATATCGACCGATTTCCTCCGCGAACTTGAACGTTTCTCTTTTGTGGCACAAAAAAGGGTATCCAGCCAGTATACAGGAGCCCGGCGTTCCACAAAGGTGGGAAAGGGTACTGATGCCTATGGTTTCCGTGAATATGAAAGGGGAGACGATTTCAGGACAATTGACTGGAAGGTATATGCGCGAACCGAAAAGCTGTATGTCAGGCAGTTCGAGGAATACCGGGACCTGGTCACCCATATCCTGCTTGATACCAGTGGCAGCATGGATTATCCTGCCGAAGGGTTGAACAAATACGAATATGGTGCCATGCTGGCACTGGGATTTGCCTACCTGGTCATGAAGGATAACGAGAAGTTTGCCATTTCCACATTCACCGACAATATCGATATATCCAAACCAGGCAGGGGAAGGGTGAACCTGCTGGCATCCATCGACCAGTTGAATGCCACCAAACCCGGCGGTTCCACAGGACTTAACGAGCCAGTGCAGCAGTACAGCAGTGTTATTAAATCAAAATCAAGGGTCATTATCATTTCTGATTTTCTTGCACCGCTGGATGATATCAAGCCTGCCCTGTACAGACTTGGACGGCATGACCTGATCGTGATCCAGGTGCTGGATCCGGGAGAAATTGAACTGGCAGAACTGGGAGCTGTTAAACTGCGTGACCTTGAGACCCGTGAGCAGATGTTCACAGATATCAATACTGGCTTTGTTTTAGAATATGGCAGTGAACTGCAGTCCCACAATGCGGCCCTGAAATACGAGTGCGACAGGCTGGGTGCTGATTTCTTTACGTTCAGGACAGATCTGCCCATCCTTGAGGCTATCTACAGGACCATCCACGGGAGATGATATTGTTGGCTGCCATATCTGATATCCTGTTCTCCAGTCCGCTGGCACTGCTGGCCCTGGCCAGTATCATCCCGCTGATAATCCTCTACCTGCTGCGCCCCAGGACCATATATCTTGATATACCGTCACTGCTGTTTTTCTTAAAACGTGAGCAGCAGCGCAATAAATTATCACTGCTTCTAAGAAAGCTCATCCGTGACCCGCTGTTTTTAATCCAGCTGCTTGTACTGATTCTGTTAAGCCTTGCTGCTGCTGCCCCCTATATCATGGAGGAGAAAGTATCTGGCCAGCATACGGTTATCGTGATAGACAACTCGGCCAGTATGCAGGCAGGCGGCAGGCTGGATGAGGCCAAAGCCGTGGCAGCAGAGAGGCTCTCAGCTGTGAACAGTGTGGTATGGGCGCAGAATGTTCCTGTACTAGCCGTGAAAGAAGGTGACAAAACCCGGACAAAGGAGGTCATCGCCATAACACCCCAGCGGGCGATATCGGCTGATATCGCCGCCGCCATAACCTATAGCCAGCGGCTGGCAGGACCGGGCGGGACCGTTATAGTATTCTCTGACTTTGCTACATGGAGCGGGAATGACCCGCTGGTAGCCAAGGGTCTGGCAGAATACAACGGTGTAAGGGTGGAGTTCGTACAGGTGGGCGGGAAGGGTAATAATATTGGCATTGTGAATGGCTGGCTTGAAGTGAAGGATGGGGCATACAACCTGAACCTGGCTGTCAAGAACTTCAACGACCGTAAGGCTACGGTGTCACTGGATATCAGGACAGGGAATGAACAAAGAGGCGGTACCCTCAGCATCCCTGCCGGCAGCACCCGTGCATATATTGTGCAAAACCTGAAAACCGGAACAACCGAAATCACCATCACTGGCGGTGGTGAGTTGAATATTGATGATATTGCTTACGTTTATATCCCGGTGGCCGCAGAGGGACGAGTCTTACTGGTGGATACCAGGGAGCAGACTGCCACCGGGACTCGTACCAGGACTGCCACCAGGACTGCCACCAGGACTGCCCTGGAGTTGTTACTACCTGCAGGAGATGTTGAATACAGTTCATCCCTGCCGCCGGACCTGTCCGGTTACGGAATTGTTATCCTGGGAATGGTGGATAATAATTCCCTGGGTCCTGACCCGGCGGCCATACTTACCGGATTCGTAGACAGTGGGGGTGTGGTGATCGCCACTGCATCACCTGGCCTGATACATCTGGAAAGCGGCCTGCTGCCAATTAACATTACAGGCATGTCAAATGAGACAGACCTGAAGGTGGTCCGGGAGAACCCGATAACTGCCGGCCTCCAGGTGACAGACCAGGAGGAGGATCCGAAGGTGGATCTGGAGGTAGTACAACATATCAGGGGAAGTGCACCCGAAGATGTTACTGTATTGATGGAGGCTTCTGATGATTCGCCTATGCTCTCCTACCGCAGGCAGGGTGAGGGAACCGTTGTTTACCTGGGGCTAAACGATGTCACAGGCGATGATGCCTGGTCAGGGTTTGCAGCCATACCGCAATTCCCTATCTTCTGGAAGCAGATGCTTAACTGGCTGGGGGGCACTGAGAGTAGCGAGCACAATGTCAGGACAGGCACTGTTATCAGGATGCCTTCCACGCAGACAATTACCTATCCCGACGGCAGCACTCTTACTTCGCCCAACCTGTGGGTGGACCAGGCCGGGTTATACTATATCGGGACGCAGGTGATAGCTGCAAACCTGTACAATGCCCGTGAATCTGATGTGAATGAAATTTCCCTGGATGCAAGTACTGTCACCAGCAGGTACATTGAACGACCGGAAGTGGTCAGTGAGGACGTGAAAAAAGATATTACTCCCTATTTTATCTGGGCGGTACTGGGCCTGATCATACTTGAACTTATTATCATTAAACGCCGGAGGGAGCTGTCATGACAGCCTCTGTCCCGATAGCCTTTGAGAATATTGAATACCTGCTGGGTGTGCTCCCTGTCATTGTCATAGGCTGGGTCCTGATACATAAAGGGGCCAGGCGCAGCCTGATACTGAGCCGGATAATTATTGTATCCCTGCTGGTAGTTGCACTGGCCGGGCCGTATAATCCGGTGACTGTGACCGAGACCGACGAAACACCTACCATTACGTTGCTCTCTGACGAGACCGATAGTATGGACATATTCGAAAGCGGTACGGCAGAGGAGATATTTGATAAATTGCAGGATACCATTCCTGCCAGGATGGAGAAAATGGGGGGTTTACGGTCTGATATTGGTGATGAGATACTGGCATCATCCACTGGTGATGACCATATTATAGTGGTCTCTGACGGGAACAATAACTTTGGCAGCGACCTGGCCGAGACCATTGATTTTGTTTCTGATACCGGTACAGTCGTATATGCCGTGACCCAGACACCAGGGAAGAACGACCTGAGCGTTGAGATAACTGGTGCCAGGACAGCGGTGCTTGGTAACGAGAACCTTGTGGGTGTGGAGGTCAGGCAGGCTAAGAGTAATACTACTTACAAGCTGTCCATAGAGGTGGACGGTAGCCCTGTGTCCAGCCAGACTGTGACCCAGACCACTCCCATAAAGATTGTAGGTTTCTCAAGTACCTTCCAGTCGCTGGGACCACATTTGATAACTGCCAGGATATCCTCTGGTGATGATATGCGCTCCGGGAACAATGTGTTTAATAAGACTATCTATGTTGTACCCAAACCCAGGATATTACTTATCTCACCTGATGCAGATTCACCCCTATACAAGGTACTCAGGAACCTGTACGAAACGAACACTGTTTCCTCACTTGATAATGCCAACCTGACAGATTACAAGGCCGTGGTGCTGGATAATATCAATGATGGCCGGTTATCCGGCAGTTCCATCGGGAAATTGCGGGAATATACTGCCGGCGGAGGCGGGCTGCTCGTGGTCGGAGGCGATAACAGTTATGATTACGGTGACTACCTGGATTCGTCTATTGAGGCCATACTACCTGTGGAATCATACTCCAGTGCCTATGCCGGCAGCGTTAACGTGGTACTTGTGTTGGATATCAGCGGGAGTATCGACGCTCATGAGGCACTGGACGATGAGAAGGCCATGGCTATTAATCTACTGAAGGATATGGGCAGGGATACCAATGTGGGAGTGGTGGTTTACGGTGACAATGCCATCTCGGTATCTAAAGGCCTGCTGCCCATGTCCAGCCATGTCAACCGTGATATATTGGTGGACATGGTGTCAAAGCTCAAAATCCGTCCTGGTGGCTTAACAACATCAATGGATGAAGGTATTATCACTGCTGCCAGGATGCTGGATAACACCAGCGGCCAGAAATATATGCTTGTGTTCTCTGACGGGGCCATATTAAGCCGTTTTGAGGACAGCAAAATAAAGATCTCAGGCATGGATACCACTGAAACTGAAATGATATTCGTGATGATAAAGACTAATGTGGTAAAGGCACGGGATGTAAAGACCGATAATAACAGGGGTGATTTTTTCCTGAAAGTGCTTGCCGACCTGGCAGGTGGAGATTTTATCCAGCTTGAACTGGACCAGCGGCTTGACCTCAAGTTCGGCCAGGAAGCCCCGGATTTGCCTGAGGGAGAGGTTGATGCTTATACCATCGTCCGGCTGGACGAAGAGCATTTCATCACACGTTACCTGAACATCTCAGGCAGCGTCTCTGGTTACAATGACGTGACCCAGAAGGTAGGTGCCAGGCGGCTGGTCACTACAAGCCTGGGCAAACCCGTGGTCACGGTATGGGAGTTCGGCCTGGGGCGGGTGGTAAGCCTCAGCTCGGATAACGGCAACATGTGGGCCGGTGCACTATACTCGGGAGAGAACGCCCGCCTGCTGCCAAGTATGGTCAACTGGGCTGTTGGTGACCCCAGGCCCGAAGGTGGTATTGTGGTCTATTCGGGTGATATGAACCTTGGCTCCCCTGGAACCGTTATCATCCGGAGTAACGAAATGCCTGCTGTGGTCTTTGGCAAACAGGATGTGCCTGTCAGCCAGACCGGTGAACGTACTTACGAAGGGGTGATAGAACCCGATCACATAGGTCTGTTCAAACTGGAAGTATCGGCCGGTGGGATTACGCTGGAAGATACGGCTGCAGTGAACTATCCCCTGGAATACAGGGATGTGGGCAACGATCCCGATTTCCTTGAAGCTGTGAAGCACAGCGGCGGCGGGGTCTACAATGTTGATCAGGCAAGGTCACTGCTGTTTAGCGATATCCAGAAGAACTCGATCATGACCAGTGAGGAACATGTGAGCCTGAGCTGGCTGTTCCTGATAACTGCGCTGCTGGTCTTCCTGGGAGAAGTGATAGTGAGGCGGGCAAAGGGTATTATTGATATTAAGACGAGGCGCAAGGGTAGGGGGCGGTGATATTGTGGTCTGAGTCTGCTGCCTTACAATCAATAGAATATTAACCGCAGATAAACGCATATACAACGCCGCAAATCTACGTTTATCTGCGGTTTAATAAATTACATGAAAATTATATTTATGCAGCCATGCCCGCTGACCCCTCATCCACTGACCCCGACCAGCCCCCATCCCAGGGGTCGCCAGGGTTCGGGGTGGCGGGTGCGCTGCTGGGGATTGCGCTTGTGGTGCTGGGGAGAAGGATATAACTTTATTGCCCCCTACTCTGCGAAGCCCTGCACATGCTGGCCTGACGACCGGCTTCCACCCTGCGCCTGCACGCCATCCCGGAGAGTATAATAACATGTGTAAAGAGTCTACAAATATTTAACGAATATAGTGAATGTGGAACTTAATTAAATTCAACTCAATGGCGGTTAAAACAATTGATGATATGCGAAATTTGCAAATAATTATGTGGTACCAGTACATCTTGAACTGATATGGAATCAGATATCGAACTTCTTGTTAAGAAATACGCGCTCCAGAATGCTGTCAAATACGGCAAAGCCCCGCAGCAGGGTGCAGTCATGGGAAAACTCATGGGAGAGCATCCCGAGCTGAGGCAGAGGGCAAAGGAAATATCGCCGCTGATCGGCACATTTTTAAAGGATATCGCATCAGGGACACCGGAAGAATGGCAGGCTGAACTGGAAGCAATAGCGCCCGAACTGATTGAAGAACTCACGCAGCGCAAGGAACCGGATAAGGGCTTAAAGGAACTTCCCCGTGCCGAAGGCGGTGTGGTCATGAGGTTCGCACCCAATCCCAACGGCCCGCCCACACTGGGCAGTACCCGCGGGATTGTGGTCAACAGCGAATACGTGAAAAAATACGGGGGCCGGTTTATTATCAGGTTCGATGACACCGACCCCGTGACCAAGCGACCCATGCTGGAAGCTTATGACTGGTATCTGGAAGACTGCAAATGGCTGGGTGCAAAACCTGATGAAGTGGTAATGGCATCAGACAGGCTGCCTGTTTATTATGAATATGCCGAGAAACTTATCAAGGCAGGGCATGCCTATGTATGCACCTGTACCCAGGAGGAGTTCAAGAAACTAAAGGATAACAAGCAGGCATGTCCACATAGGGATACTTCGCCTGAGGACCACCTGCATGAGTGGAAGCGGATGCTTGCAGGGGAATACGAGGAGCGCACGGTAGTGCTGCGTATCAAGACCGATATCAATCATAAGGACCCGGCGCTGCGTGATTGGGGCGCGTTTCGGGTGGTCAGGACACCGCACCCCCGCCCGGAAGTGGATGATAAGTATGTAGTCTGGCCGCTGCTGGATTTTGAGGGTGCAATTGAGGACCATCTGCTGGGTATGACACATATCATCAGGGGCAAGGACCTGATGGACAGCGAGCGGCGGCAGAAATATGTTTACGATTATCTGGGCTGGACCTATCCCCATACCTCACACTGGGGCAGGGTGAAGATGCATGAGTTCGGTAAGTTCAGTACCAGCGGCCTGAGGGAAGCCATTGAGGCAGGGGAGTATTCCGGCTGGGATGACCCCAGGCTGCCAACCTTACGGGCACTGCGCCGCAGGGGAATCCGGCCTGAGGCACTGCGCAAGTTCTTTATTGACATGGGTGTGGGAGAGACCGATGTGAGCCTGAGCCTGGATAACCTGTATGCTGAGAACCGCAAGCTGATCGATGCTGATGCTAACCGTTATTTCTTTGTGTGGGACCCGGTCAGACTGGACATCTCTGGATCAGAGGTCACAGACGCGAAACTGCCGCTGCATCCATCTGTGGACAGGGGTTTCAGGGAGATTAAGGTGGGCAGCAGTGTACTGGTGTGCAACCAGGACATCAGTAATGCAAAACCCGGCGACCTGTTCAGGTTGAAGGACCTGTACAATATCAGGATCACAGGGCAGGGCACGGCCGAGTTTGCAGGACGTGACATTGAGACCATGAAGAAGGGCGGCGGGCGTATCATACACTGGGCGCCTGTGGATGGCATACCTGTGAAGGTGCTGACGCCAGAGGGTGAGGTCAACGGGATTGGTGAGCCTGGTATTGTGAGTGAGGTGGATAGGGTGGTGCAGTTCGAGCGGTTTGGGTATGTGAGGATAGATAGTGCAAACGGCGAAATTATCGCTTATTTCACGCACAAGTAAGATAGAGCAATGAAACGAATAAGAAGCCCCAAGTTCAGTAAACCGGTATTTACCTGCGGCGAAGGAGTGCGGTTCGCCACGCCCGAGGTCGTAGGGCGCTACCGGGCCGGGCGGCTTAAGTGCAGTGTGCTTGCCGATATTAGCTGCGGGATAGGGGGGCAGGCCGTTTGCTTTGCAAAAGAATGCGGCAGCGTTTATGGAATTGACATAGACGGTGAAAGACTGGAGTGTGCCCGCCGTAATGCAGGGGTGTATGGCATGGATAATATTACTTTTATTGAGGGGGATGCCCTGTCGCCGCAGGTGGTGGAGCAGGTTGCCGATGCCGATGCAGATGTTATCTTCAGCGACCCGGCCCGGCCCGCAGAGGAAGATGTGCGGCAGACTGATAGCCTGCGGCCTGGAATTCCTATGGTGATGGAGGCATACAGGGATGTGACTAGCAGTTTTGCTTTCGAGGCCCCGCCACAGATGCCGCCCGAGCGTATAGATTTTGATTGCGAGCGCGAGTACCTGAGTGTGGACGGGCAGTTGAACAGGCTGACGCTGTACTTCGGGCCGCTGAAACGATGCGAGAGGTCGGCTGTGGTGTTGAAAGGGGGAAGGCATTACAGGCTGGAGTCGTGCGTGGCCGCACCCGTAGTTATACCAGAAGTGGACGAACCACGGGTCTATGCCTTTGAACCTGACCCTGCAGTGGTGAAGGCGGGGCTGCTGGGGGAACTGGCCGGTGGGTTGGGTGGTAAGGTGGAACTGGTGAAAATTGATGCCAGACGCAGCCTGCTGACATCTGATGTGTTGCTGGAATCGCTGTTCTTCAAGCACAGGTACAGGGTGCTGGACAGGGTGCCATTGGACTGTGGGAAGGTCAACCGCTCGTTAATGGGGTATGGCATTGGTAAGGCTGTAATACGGTTCAGGATAGCGCCTGAGAAGTATTGGGATGCGCGCAACCGGATAGAGAATGGACTGATGGGGGAGGGGGCAGCGCATCTGTTTGAGATAGCAGACCAGGTTTATGTGTGTGAAAAGATTTGAAAAGTAATAATTGTTTTGCAAATATTGCATGCTGTCGGATTACTTACTGTACTTTAGTAATCACAGTCTGACAGCAGGGCGAGGATGAGGATGTCGGCGGAAAGAATATTCAAATCTTGCGGTTAATAAAATTATACAGTTTACAAGTTCAGGAACTCAACCAGGTCCAATGTCCTGTAGACCTTCACACAATTCTGCCGCTGAAACCCTTTATCTTCACTCCATATCCCATCCACCTTTGTCTTCATCGCAAGCGCCAAAAATGGTGTGTCATCAGGGTCAATATCCTTCATAATCTCTTCAGCCAGTGGATAGCAATCAGCATATTCTTCATATGGGTAAATAGAAATCCTTGTGAAAAGCATATCCACGACATATTGAAGGTCATCTGAAGTCAGTTTTGCCTTTTTTTTTTAATAAGGTTGGCATGTTTCATGATCTCGGTGAAGGTATATTCCGGCGCCATGAGTTCAAAACCTGAATCCATAAGGATGCTGCGCCTGACAGAATTGGGTATTAGTGAGGAGATGATTATGTTGGTATCAATAACAAGCCGTATTATGCCGTCCCACTTGATTTATTTTCATTGTGTTCGCGTATGGACTTTTTTACAAGTTTTGAAATCTCGTCAGCATCCATTTCAGTGAGTTCGCTTTTTTCAAGAATGCTATCAAGTATCTGGACTTTGCTTGCATATTCCCACATGGCATTTCGGGCTATAACACTCCATTTCACTTCATTATGATGTTTTATGACCTTGTATAGGTCATCCGGGACTGATAGGGTCATGGTGGCCATATACATAATTATGTATGTACACATACTTATGTGTATTTTCGGAAAATAAGGAGTTTTGCTTCCTATCAGCACGATTGTGATCCTAGTCGTTCTTCTGGTTCTTATTACAGTTGTTTTGATCCTAGTATCTCGCGGCGGGAGCAATTTCACTGACTTCGGAGAGGATAAGATTTTGATTGCAGGAGATACGAGCGAGTGTGAGTTGAAATGTTATCAGTGTTGTAGAATTGATACTGTTGAACATTGTAATGATCAATTATATCATTCAGATACTACTGGTTGTAATTGCATTTGTTGATTATTGTATTTTTGTTATTATCATTTCATACATATAGCCATTTAATGCAGCACCTTTTCTATAATCAGTCTCAAACTCCAGAACACCTTTACTCCCCCCATACCTCACAGCGACCATGTACAGTTCGCCGTCGTCGGTGGTGTCTACCTGCTCCATTATGAGTGATTTCATGCTGCCGTACTGCTCCTCAAGCGCACGGGCCTGCTCTGGTTCTATCTGTGCAGCCTCCCGACAGCAGGGCGAGGATGAGGATGGCGGCTGTCAGGGGTTTGATGAGCGGGTGCTTAGGAGCGCACACTGTGTTAAAAATATTCAATTGTTGCGATTAAGTCTGGTGTTGGTTAGGATATGTTCATACACATATTCCGGGTTGCATCGTCTGTGTACATTGAGTGTGGCCGCCGCCAACAGTTAAAATATAAAATTTGAGTTGTGACCTCAATCGTTATACCCCGCAGCTCTGCTGCGGTTGGGTGTGCCTTCGCAACGTTTGACTCTCGTATATGATTGAGGAAAACAAGAAACACAAAAAACGCAGGACCAGCTCACAACGGGATTGCTTTTTAACAGTTAGGTCCAGTTCAATCTTATACTCAAGATCAATGACCTGATGGTCAATAACCTGATAGTTCCCCTGCTGACAAATGAACCAACAACAATGGTTTAAACCTCACCGTAGAATTATAGTTGATGAACGATCCGGATATTACCATACCCAAAGGCAGTGGTATCTATTCGCTGTTACTGGAACTGGAAGAAAATATGTGCATAACAGTAGGGGCACTGGGAGAAATCAAGTTCCCTGCCGGTTATTATTCATATACTGGCTCGGCAAGAGGTGGTGGCGGTTTTAGCAGGATCAGGCGGCACCTGGACGTGGCAGCCGGACGTAACCCGACCCGGCGCTGGCATATAGACTACCTGTTGCCGCATACCATTCCAAGAGGTGTGGTGCTGACACACACCCACCAGGACCTGGAATGTCAAATATCAGAAACGATCGGATCACATACTGAAACGATACACAGGTTCGGGAGTTCCGATTGCAGTTGCATCGGTCACCTGCACCTAAAAAGAGATAAAGAAAAATTGGTACGTATTGTGACCAATGCACATGATATCAAGGGATTATTCAAAAACTTTATTCCATTTAACAATCATGTATGATACATAGGTGCGTTATGAATAACATATTACGAAGAGGACGCCTGGGATCAAAACAAGATCCGGATGTCCTGGATTATCTTTCTTCCATGGATGCGGACAGGATGATATTCGATGCAGACCTGTTAGTAGACATGGCTCATGTGGTGATGTTAAGCGAAGTTGGGATCATAACCAGGGATGAATGTGTACTGATCCTCGGAGCCCTGGATACTATTAAACAGGAAGGGTTTGAAAAGCTTGACATGTCATACGAAGACATACACATATCCATCGAAGCAAGGCTAATAAATCTGGTCGGCGAGGATACCGGTGGAAGAATGCATTCCGCCCGCTCCCGAAACGATGAGGTCGCTACATGTATCCGCTTCGGATTAAGGGATGAACTGCTTACATTGATGCATGAGCTCATCACCCTTAGAAAGACCATGCTGGAGATCGCCCGACAGCATACAAAGACCCTGATGCCCGGATTCACACACCTGCAGCATGCCCAGCCCACTACCTTTGCCCATCATCTGCTTGCCCACCACGATGCCCTCTCAAGGGATACCCAGAGGTTACTGGGTGCATACATGAGGACGAACATGTCCCCGCTGGGAGCTGCAGCATTCGCATCAACCGGATTTGAGATCAACCGTGAACGTACACGTGAACTGCTTGGATTTGACGAAATCGTTGAAAACTCAATGGACGCTGTAAGTACCAGGGATTTTGTCCTGGAATCCATATCCGTATTTTCCAACATAATGACAAACCTGAGCCGGATTGCAGAAGAGATCATTTCCTGGAGTTGTGAGGAATTCGGATTTGTGGAACTGGATGACCAGTATGCTTCCACATCATCTATCATGCCCCAGAAAAAGAATCCTGATTCTGCTGAACTCCTGAGAGGGAAGACAGGTGCGGTTTACGGATGCCTTATGTCTGTGTTGACCATCACAAAAGCACTATCTATGAGCTATAACAGGGACCTGCAGGAGGTAACTCCCCACATGTGGAGGGCGGCTGATAATACCATCAGTTCAGTAACAATAATGGCAGGTATGCTTTCCACTATGAAAATCAATACAGAAAAAATGGAATCTGCGGCAGGCACCGGTTTTTCTACAGCTACAGAACTTGCTGATACGATTGTCCGGACAACTGAAATTCCCTTCAGGACCGCACACCAGATCGTGGGTATGCTGTCAAAGAGTGATGTCAGGACACTTGAAGAGCTGGACAGGATCGCACTTGAGATAACAGGCAGGAAACTTTCGGATGAGGGGCTTAGCCAGGAGATGTTTGACGGGGCTCTTGATGTCATGGAGAATGTAAAACGGCGTAATGTAGTCGGAGGTCCCTCACCAGTTGAAGTAAGCAGGATGATAGAAGAGCGCAATTACCAGTTGTCGCTGGATATTGATACGCTTGTGAAAAAAGTCAATTTCGTCCAGGATGCCATGAAGAAGCTTAATAACATGAAGGCTTCATTTATTGAAAGAGGTAATGCATGAAAGTAGAAGAAGGGGACAGCGTACTGGTAAAACAGGGTGATCGCACTTTTAACGGTGTACTTATGCCCTCAACTACAAGCAACGCTGTCATTAAATTAATAAACGGGTACAATGTGGGATTTGATCCTCACAATGTTACCATGGAGCTGGCTGGGAAAAAACAGGATATGCGATCTGCAACAGTAGAACTGCCTCCCCATGATCCCGACCTGCCCAATGTATCCATCTTATCCACAGGCGGGACAATTGCCAGTAAGGTGGACTACAGGACCGGGGCCGTGACCAGCCAGTTCACTGCAGAGGATATTTTACTGGCCATTCCTGAACTTACTAAGATCGCTAATTATAATGCCAGGGTTTGCTACAGTATCTTATCTGAGAACATGCAGCCAGAATACTGGGTCAGGCTGGCTGAGGAAGTCTATAATGAGATAAAGGCCGGGGCCGAAGGGGTTATTATCACCCACGGCACTGATACCATGATGTACACGGCAGCAGCCCTTGCGTTTATGATCGAGACGCCGGTACCGGTTGTTTTCGTAGGCAGCCAGCGCAGTGCTGATCGTCCCAGCAGTGACAATGCCATGAACGCTATCTGTGCAGCAAAGGTGGCTACCAGCGATATTGCCGGGGTTACTGTGGTCATGCACGGTACAACCTCGGACGATTTCTGCCATATCCACAAGGCAACGAAGGTCAGGAAGATGCACACCAGCAGGCGTGATGCGTTCCAGTCCATCAACTCAAAGCCGCTTGGCAGGGTAAACTATTCGTCCGGCGAGATCACAACCTACCTTGACCATGCCAGACGTGGGGAAAAGGAACTGGCAATTAATTCCAATATTGAGCCCAGGTGCACGCTAAT
>SWBW01001502.1_pt1 | contig 30125 bp, 20 predicted proteins | sample 4693041 | NCBI WGS metagenome assembly SWBW01 (sample SAMN10267271, study PRJNA491770) | bioreactor metagenome | isolation source: DHS bioreactor inoculated with marine methane seep sediment | place: Japan: Omine Ridge, Nankai Trough | collected 2006-05-06 | reverse complement strand
GGGACCTTCTACCTCGGTGGGACCACCGATTTCGTGGCGATCACCGCTGCCCCAGCCGTCGGGGATTGTGCCACCAAACTCATCAGCCGCCGGAACGTAACCCCGCGAAACCTCGACCTGACCGTCGTAAACCCGGACTGAGGTGCTGGTGTCCGCGCTGACGTTGGTACGGAAGATGGTTCCCCGCACGGCGGCGGTGGAGGTGGGAGTTTTCACCACGTAGGAGCTTTCGCTTCCCTCTTTGAAGGGGATAACGTTGCTCCAGAGCCGCCCGCCGGAACAGGTCAGCACGGTGCTGGTTCCCAAGCCGGAGGACTCGGCACAGTTCACCGTCAGTTGGGAGTTCGACGAGAGCCGGACGACGGAGCCATCGCCAAAGGTCAGCTCTACCTTCGAGCGGTCTCCGGTGTGGACGATGTCGCCGTTGTTCAGCTTGGTGTTGAGGCTGGCTGTATAGGCGGTTCCGCCGCGATAAAAGGTAACGCTGCCAACGGCATAGGTTACCTTTGTTCCGGCGAGAGCGGCGAGGGCGATAATCAGCAGGAAGAAAGTGATTTTGCGTAACATGGGAATCTCCTGAGAGATATTGGCATGACTGGTTGAAGAGGTAATCTTGCCCCTCACTCCGTCCCTCTCCTTTGCGGGGAAAGGGAGAAGAGGTTTTCTGGGCGAAGGTCAAGTTATCAGGTGCGGTGCTTAACGATGCTGTCCAACTCAAGGTTGGTGGATGGTCAGGTCTTCCTGGGAGAAGCTGCCACCGGAGAGGGGCAGGGCGTAGGATTCAGTGGCGGCGGTGGTTTCGATGACAACACTGCCTCGGCGGACTCCTCGTTCTCCTGGGGTTTCCGATGGTGAGTAGATGATAAAGACATCGCCGGTTTGCGCCCCCTGCTCGTATCCCAGGGGAAGGAGGACGCGGTCTGCGCCAGTTACCTCGCTGACGAATCCGCTCCACGGGCTGGCGTTGATGGTGTCGGTGAGCTTATTGAGGAGCTTTTCAATTGCTCCCAGCGCGGCACGACCAGCGAGGGTTTCTCTGAACTCTGCTGTTGCCTCGACGGTGTCGCCAGTTTTGAAATGCTCGTGGGTGGCGGAGACCGAGGTCAGCAGCTCCCCGCTGGTGGAGAGATAGAGCCGCAGGGTTAGCTCAACGGTTGCCAGCTCGCGGTGAAAGCCCATTCGTTCGCCGGGGGCATCGTTCTCTTCGGTGGAGATGGTGAAGTTGGTCAGGGTTCCGATCAGGTAGAGCTGGGTGCCGAGGGAGTCAACCTCCGCCGGGGTCAGCAGCGCGCCGTTGTCTTCTTCGGCGAGGCGGAGGGTTCCTCCGGCTTCCTCGGTCAGTTCGCTTATCGTGCGAACCTCCAGAGCGGGCAGCTTCGCCAGTTCTGAGCGCAGGAGGTGGGCGACCTGCTGGGTAGCTCCCTCGTCCACCTCACGCCCCGGGCGCAGATCGACAATGAGAGTACGCTGAACTGTGGGGATTATGACTTCAGATTTGGGCAGGCAACCCGCCAGGGCTGTCAGGATAATCAGCGACAGGAGGGTGATTATGATTCTGCTTCTAAACAGTATTGATGGTTGCATAACTCAACTCAATTGAGACCTTTGCAAAAAGTTAGATTTTTTCAGATCGTGGGATAAATCCCCTCTCCAGATGGGAGAAGGGTAGCGACCAGCGGGAGCGGTAAGACGCGGAGATGAGCATAATTCGTTGTAAGAGGATGGTCGCGAGTCTGTGTCCAGCTTCAAGCTGACCCCTCACCCCGACCCTCTCCCCAGAGGGGAGAGGGGGGATAAAGGAGGTAGGTTCTTCTACCAGGCTTTTTCTCGAACAATGTCTCCGGCGGAGAATCCAGCTCCGGAGACCGCGCGGCAGATAGAGTATTTCTCTTTGACATCCATCACCTGAATAGAGCCGATGGCGGTTTCCTCGGCACCCAGAGAGATGCCGGTAACCGGGTCAATCAGTTCTTCGCCTTTTTGATAGACGCGGAACTCCATCCCGACCTCAATACCAGAGTCCATTCCGGCGTTGAGGTAAACCTTCTCGTCGTCGGCCTTGACCACGGCACCCATCCAGGGGGTGTCCTTCATCTTGATTATGATCGCGTTGACGACTTCCTCGATCGCCTGGTTGGCGGCTTTGGCTTCGAGGGTGTTGTCCCAGGCACTGCCAGCGGCGATGACCATGCCGGGAACCAGTAACGCTCCTCCGACCTCGGACTCTTCGCCAACGGCCTTGTGGGCAATCAGGATTTCTCCCGTGGTGGTATCAATCAGGCGGACATCAATCCCAACCCGGGCGGTGTAGCGGCTGAAGCCGATACCACCCATCAGGGTTCCCAGACCGACAGAGTCTTCCTGAGCGGAGAACTCGGTAACGGAACCGTAAACGATTGCCTGGACACCGAGGAGCTTGCCGATTTCCGGCGCGGTCTGCTGAGTTACCAGCCCGCTGCTTCCCAGAGCCTGCTCTTCCATGACCCGGGCGAGCTGCTCACGCTCGAAGACCTGGAACGCGCCAGTGTTGACCAGAGCGGTGGTGAGTACATCGGAGAGACCAGTACCGACATCGTAGGAGCTGCCAGCCTTGTCTTCGAGGGCGGCAACGGCGATTCGCTTGCGCATTTCCATTGCTCCGGAAAGCGAGGCGAGTGCCAACAGCAGCACCACAGTTAACAGAGTGAACTTACGCATGTTAGGAACCTCCGGTTTGTTTGTTTCAAAAGCTAAAACGTACCTTACTTTAATTTTGTTTGTCAGGGAGTTTTGGGTAGATCAACGCTTCTCGTGGCAGATGGACTTCGTATCTAGTGGGCGGGTGTAGACACCCGCCCCTACGGGTTGTTGGAGGTGTTTCTCTTTACTCTATGAGTTCGCCCTCTTCGGGTGGTTCTTCACCACGCGGGGCTACGGAGATGTCAACGGTGTTGCGGGTTTGTCCCCAAAGGATAACCTCGAAGTCGCCCTCGCCATCGCCTTTGTAGCTGATTTCTTTGGCGATCTGAGAAGCGTCGTAGTCCGAGGCAACCTCCAGCTTGGCGGTCAGACCAAAGTGGCTGCGAACCTCGATACCCTCGATACCACGGACGTGGTCGCGGAGCCAGGACTGGAGGCGAGTCAAAGTTGCGCCGTCGCAGTTGTAAACGGTCATCTGCACGGTGCTGCCAATAGCGGCGCGTTTTGCCCAGTCTTTAAGAATCTGACGCATGATGGTATCAGCGGCAGTGTTCGAGGCCTTGCGCAGGGCTTCGTTACCCCCGGTCAGGTCGTCAATGTGGGCGTGGGAGGCACTCTTCGAGGTCGAAGCCACCAGAGAGGCAGTGTCGGTCTCGTAGGCCTTGATGTTAACCGTTGCCTGGAAGGAACGCATCCCCGAACCAGCGGTAACCCCGTAGGCGACGATGTCGGTTCCCTTAACCACGGCGGAGCCAGTAACCACGTACTCGGCTCCGTACTGGAGTCCGATTTCGGCGGCAGCCAGCGGGTCGCCGGTGAGGGCGGCCTTGACCATATCGCGCTCGATGTTCCGACGCGCCTGGTCGGCATCCACCAGTTTGAAGCCCTCGTCGAGGAAAATCTCCTGAAGGGTCATCTCCGTGGTACTCATGTCAATGCTGACCGTGTAGTCCCACCAGTAGTAGTTGAAGCCGGTTACGAGGTTCTTTTCTTCGACGATGATCATGATTCGCGGGTTACCGATCAGGGGCATCAGAGCATCTGGGTTCAGCTCGGCGATTTTCTCCTGAAGCAGCCCCCGGGCGATGGTGCATTCCACGGTTACTTCGTAGGAGTTCTCGAAGGAGCCGTAGCCCTCGCTGACGACCCGATAGTCGGTAACGTAGGCGGTGGCGCGGGCGTAGATGGAATCCTCAATGGTCTCGAACATCTCGATCATGGTCATCGAGTCAATGAACATTCCGGTCTGCTGTTCCACTGCCTGACGGATGGCATCTTTGATAGCGTCATCGCGGGCTTTGGCAACGTCGCCGTCGTAGATAACGCCAAGTCCGCGACTCTGCACGGTTACTGTGTCAGCAGCCAGAGTGCCACCGGCCAGCAGCGTCAGCAGCAGGGCGATAAGAAGGGTTCTGCGCATGGTTCACCTCGGTAGTTTTAGAAACTTTTGCACAGCTGTCGCGCGTCCGGCTTGGCTAAAATCGTTGGTATCTCGTAACAACTGGTATCTGTTTTGGTTATAGATGACCCAACAATCCAACGGCAGCCTCCCTGACGGGCGAAAGGTCTAGTTCGCTGAGTTACGCAAATGCCTCTTTAGTTTAGATGGTCGAGTTTATGGAGAGTCTCGACTCTGCTTTATGTTGGAAAATCAGTGCGGGTCTTAGAGCCGTTATCTCAAAAATAAGGAGAGGGACGGCGGGTTTCACCTTAAGGGGGAGGTTTTGGGTGTCGCCCCTCTCCTGGACAAAACTTTTTACTCATGGTTCTTTTTACTTCAGCTACTTTAGTAGCTGGCGAGGATGGTCTCGACGGTGCGGACGGCGTTGACGGCATCGGTGCCGGAAACGTAGTCCAGGGGCCGGAACATGCCGTCGGCATCGGCCTTGAGGATTCCCCGGGTGGTGCAGGCGATGATGGAGCCGTAGGCGAAGTTATCGGCGCGGACATCACGGAAGCTGCTTTCGCTGCCCATGCCGCGAATCATCAGCTCGGCATCTCCCGTGGTCAGCGAGAGAACCTTCGCCGCCAGGACGGAGAACTCGGAGCGATTGAGCTTGGCATCGGGCAGGAAGCTGCCGTCGGGGTAGTTGTCCATGATGCCGGTCTCGATCATCAGGTTGATCTCACTGATAGCCCAGTGGTCGGCGATGTCGGTGGCGTAGATGGTTCCGGCACCAGTTGAGGTTTCTCCAGGACCGACAAAGGAGGAACCGCCAAAGCCGCTCATGCTGCGACGCTCAAGGCGGGAAAGGTCAAGCTCACGGGCGAACAGAGCCGCCGCGTCGGCGCGACTGATTCTGTAACCAAAGGCGATAGCCTTGTAATCCTCATCAGAAACTCCGGTCATCAGGCGTTGTGCCAGGTCAAGACGATCCTTGGCATCCTGAATCTCCGGGTTGGTCGGCTCCAGCTTCAGTGCTTTCTCGAAGGCGTAATCGGCCTGCTGGAACTTACCAACCTGACCAGCACCGATTCCCCACCACATCAGAGCAATGGGATCGTCCGTGTCTTCGTGGGCGGCTGCCTCGAAGAGCAGACGGGCGTTACGGGAATCACCCTGCTCAATCATCACCAGGGCTTTGCCAATCTTGCCGTAAACGTCGTTTACGTCCAGCCCCATCGAGCGATTGAACTTTCTCATCGCTTCGTCGAGGAGGTCAAGGCGGGTCTCGCCAGTGGAGTCGAAGCTCTTCTGGAGATAGACGAAGCCGATGCCGGAGTACGCCGGGGCGTGGCGGGAGTCGAGGTCGATCGCACGCTCGAAGGCGACGATAGCCTCGTCAAAGCGACGCTGCTGGAGGTAGTTGTGTCCGGTGGCAACGTGGGTTTCCGGCGAATCCATTGCGGTTTCGCCATTCTTCTTACAACCGCCAATCGTGGCCGCAATCGCTACCACAGCCAGGATAATGAGTAACTTTTTCATCGTGGTTCCTTCCGCAGGGAATGTGTTTGGCAGCGTGGTACGCTGCACCACAGTACCGGGCTTCGCCCGGAAAATCTCAAGAATGTTCAATGCCCGCCGTAGGGGTGTATTGCAATACACCCCTACAAACATCGTCGCCTACAATACGATGACGACTTTGCACTCGTTGATACCACTGACGTAGGGCAGGCGGGAGGCATCCCCGGAGCTGATAATCAGATCGCAGTTCGCACTGCCTTTCGCGCCGATAGCGGTAATCACCATGGGGTTGTCGCCGACGCGATCCTGCGCCTTGGCATCTTCAACACTGCGGACGTAGCCAACAACACCAATTTGCACGGCGTAGTCCCGCGTAACGTTCATCGGGCCATAAACGACCTCACCGGAGTCGCTGTAAACCACCGGGGACATGGCTGGCATAACGCCAAGTCCACGCGCGTCGATAACCAGACCGCTGGAGTCTCCACCACCGGGGTGGGGAGCAACCGAGTAGTCCTCGACCAGTACGGTGTCGGAGAGGATACCAGTCATGCTCACGGCGAAGGTACGCTCGATGCTGCCGTCGCTCATATAGCGGGGGTTGCCAATCTCGTAGGCTCCCTGAACAACGCCAGAGACCCGGGCGATGATGGTGTCGTTAATCGTCTCGAAGTTCTGGATGGTGGTGGTGGAGTTAATCTGCACGCCCTTGACCTGCTCCAGCAGGTCTCGCAGAGCGACGATCTTGGCGGCGCGCATGGCGTTGGCACGCTCACGGGCGGCATTAACCGGGTTGTCCGAGACAACGCCGATTCCGGTGGCGGAGACAGTCTGTCCACCCCAGTCGGTAACGCCAATCCCGCCACGGTCAAAGGTTGAGCTTGCCTCGTAGGTGGTACGCTGAACGCCGGCCCAATCCTGGGCGCCGACCAGTGATACCGCGATGAGCAGGCTCAAAATCACCAGGTGCTTCTTCATTGTTCCTCCGTTTTGTTCTTTGGTTTATCTGATCCGTTTCATCCGTAAACGAGGAAATCGAATCAAGTTATCGCTAAAGACCCAAGGGTTAAATAGTTAAGGGAACTTCAAGAATCGCTTCTTGCTGAAAAGAAGCTCAATCAAATTAGGACAGTATAGCATCGTTTTTCCGTTACAACAAGTTTTCTCTGGTTTTTTTCAGGAATAACCCGCTGGCTTCTTTCGCCAGGATATGCTAGTCTGTCCTGAGGTTGGCGGGGTTAATTCAGTGGTAGAATGTCAGCTTCCCAAGCTGATTGTCGCCGGTTCAAGTCCGGTACCCCGCTCCATTATATATAAGGGCGGACCTAATCTATGAAGATTGGTGTCCGCCTTTGCTGCTATGATAAAGGGCGCAGCGTGCTGCGCCCCTACGGATAAATCCCTCGCTGTTTAGCTACCCTCTCCCCTCTGGGGAGAGGGGCTGGGGGTGAGGGGTAGAACTTCTTCCCCCTTCGCGGGCTGACCTAAAGGTCGACCCCTACGTAACACCTTGCGATTGTTTAGAATACGCTGGCAGGGGCGTACCTAATCTATGAAGATTGGTGTCCGCCCTTTTCCGAATACGAAAAGGACACGGCATGCCGTACCCCTGCAAAACCACCAACAACCATTGTTAGCGGGTTTTCACGTATTTTGTGACAATTCCACGGCGGGCATTAAAATGCCCGCCCTACATTTCGCCGTTAGCGAAGTTCTGAGTCGTAGAGGTGTACCGCATACGTTCCTGCAACCCTTCCTAAATCAATAATCCCTCCTCAAACTCAGACTGGAAACTTTTCTCAGCTTAATCTATACTCTCCGTGCAGTGGTGAGATAGACTATCTTCCAATACTTCGCAGGTACGATAAACCACAAGCCCAACAATCACAAACCACAAGCACAAACCCCAAGAAGGAGCCTGATGAAACACGAACTCCTGTACAAACCAAACTTTACCCTGGCTCGCGTGATGCTCGATCCCGGCGAGGCTGTTACCGCCGAGGCTGGCGCGATGGTTACCATGTCCGCCGATATGGAAATGAAGACCAAGGGTCGTGGCGGCATTGGCAAAGCCCTCCTCCGCAGCATGGTCGGCGGCGAGAGCTTCTTCCAGAACACCTTCACCGCTGGCTCCAACGGTGGCGAGGTTACCCTGGCTCCGAACTATCCCGGCGACATTCTCCAGGTTCCCCTGGATGGCAACGCGGTGATGGTACAGTCCGGCTCCTACATCTTCGATACCGGAGACATCGAGATCAGCACCAAGTTCGGTGGCGGCAAGATGTTCTTCTCTGGCGAGCGGCTCTTTATGCTCAAGATCAGCGGCCACGGTGAAATCTTCATCAGTGCCTACGGTGCCATCCACATGGTAGAGCTGGGCGCGGGCGAAGAGTACATCGTTGACACTGGTCATATTGTTGCCTTCGACGAGACCGCCAGCTTCAAAGTTACCAAGGCGGGCAGCATGAAGTCCCTCTTCTTCTCTGGCGAGGGTTTCGTCTGTCGTTTCAGCGGTCCTGGTCGCGTCTGGATTCAGACCCGCAACCCGGCGATGTTCCTGATGGCGGGCCGTTAAACCATCATGGTTAACGGCTGATTGCTAAATGTTCCGAATGGAGGAGGCGTTGACGCGCCTCCTCTTTATGAACCCCCGCCATAAACCCCCATCCCGTGCGTTGACAGCATACCCGCCCCGTGTTATAAATGCCTTTGAGCTAAGGGGTTTTCCCAGGATACAGGAACCTCCCGCTCCTCAAACTCGTACCGCTATACAACTGCCCTTAACACTTGTCTTTCACAAGAGGTGAACGTTGCGCCATAACTACGCCATCATTACTATCATTCTGCTGTCCCTCGCTATGCTGATGTTTGTTGCCTGCGAGGAAGAGGACGACTCCGACGGAATCATTGCCATCGTCGGCGGAAAAGAGCTGGTGGAAGAGGATGCCTGGAAGCTGATGGGAGCCGACCCGGGTTCGCCTATTCCGGCATCGGTCGTTGAGCAGCTTATCCGCCGGGAGCTGGTGCTTTCAGAGGCTCTTGACCTCGGCGTTACCGTGTCCGAAACCCGCGTCGAGGATGTTTATCGGAACCTTGCCGCCCACGACGAAGTGATTTTGGCAGGTGGTACAGCGGCGAAAATCCGCGAGACCGAGCTGCGCGAGCAGGTACGCGACGATCTGCTCTACGAGGCGATTGTAGAGCAGGAGGTCATCTCTCGGGTCAGTGTTACCGAGGCGGAGATCGCCGAATACTACGCCGAGCAAAAAGACGAATTGACCCTCACTCCGCTGCGTTTTAGTCAGATTGTTGTGGCGGATCTGGAGGCAATCGAAGAGGTTCAAAACCGTCTGGACGAGGGTGAGGACTTTGAAGACCTGGCAGCCGAGTTGAGCCTGACCCCCGAAGGCGCGCGGGGTGGGCTGGTTGAGGTTGACCTGGCGGAGAGCCTTCCCGTCGCGATTGCCGATGTACTGGCGACGCTTGACGTGGGAGAGATGTCCGACCCCGTGGAGACCGACTACGGTGTTCACCTGCTGATCCTTGAAGAAAGCAGCGAAGAGCCGTTTACTCCGCCGCTGGAAGTGGTTCGCGATGAGCTGCGCCAGCAGATGGTTGACGAAACCTCCGCCGTGGAACTGGAAAACTGGCTGCTCTCCCTTGAAGCCAAAGCCGCCGACAGCATCTGGCGAGCCGAATTAGAAGAACTCCCCCAGGTCGAAGAAGAGTAGTTGAAGGAAAGCCTGGTGGGGGCGGGCTGCTGTCTGTGATGCGAACAACCGTACCGTAGGGACACGGCATGCCGTGCCCCTACAAAACCACGCCAAACCATGACGATTCGCAACAACCTTTTTCATTACTTCGTTTTCGTGAAAGAATCTCTATGAAAAGACGACATCTCAGTCTTGTTCTGTTGCTTTTGCTGGTGCTGACCGCTCAGTCTGCCGAGCTGGTTGACCACATCATCGTGGTGGTGAACGACGACATCATCCTCGCCTCCGACCTGTCCGGCTACATCAACAACTACATCGCCCAGTCTGGTCGCGCTCCGGAAAGCGAAGATGAACTGACCCAGATGACCTTTGCCGTCTTCTCTCAGATGGTTACGACCAAGGTGATGGAGCAGGAGGCGCGGCGCCAGGGGTTGAGCGTAACCTACGCCGAGCTGGACGCTATCGTGAACGACCAGATGGTCTCCTCGGAAGCGATGTATCCCAGTCGGGACGAGTTCCTGGCGGCTCTCGCCGAGGCAGGAATGAACGAGGGGCAGCTCGAAGATATGTACCGCGGTCAGGCACGCTCGCAGCTACTCATCAACCAACTTCTCCAGTGGCGATACTCCTCGAACATCAGTGTTACCGAGGAGGAGATTGACGACTACCTGGCGGAGCATAACGCCTCCACCGAGGCGCGGTTGGTCTTCGACCTGCGTGATGTAACCGCCTACCTGCGGGTAGGACCGGAAACCGAAGAGGCCGTTCGGGCGGAGGCTGCCCGGCTGGCAAGTCAGGCACGGCGCGGTGGCGACTTCATCGCCTTCGCCAATCAGCACAGCGACGCTCTGGTTGATCTTGGAAATATGCGACGGCGGGATCTTGACGAAGCACTCACGGAAGCATCCTTTAGTCTGGGCGAGGGGCAAATCTCCGAGCCGGTACGTACCTCGCTGGGCTGGCACGTTATCAAAGTTCTGGAGCGGATTGACGACAACACTCTCCATCTGGCTCAGATTCAGCTTTCCGTCGAACCAACCGCCGCCGATGAAAAACGAGTTTACGAGGCTCTGGCGGCGGCACGAGAGCTGCTTTCCGAAGACCAGAACGCCAAACTTTCCTTCCTCGATTACGACGATATTCTGAACGCGGACAACCGCTCGATTTCGTTTAACCTGCTTGAATCCAGCAACCCCGGTCTGGCGGTGGAGCTAAAAAATCTCCCCGCAGGCGGCATGACCGACGACTACACTATTACTGGCGGAGTGCGCTTCTCGGTGCTGTTGCGTCGGGAAGAACGCAGCGACCGAAGCCGAGAGGACATCCGCCTGGCAATTTTCAACGAGCGGGTGGACGCGAAGCGGGATGAATGGGTCGAGGAGCTAATCAGCGTGTCCTGGATTGAGGTCCGGCTGGAAGAGCTGAAGGGGCTGCTCCCTGATGGTCCGGGCAGCCGCTAACACCATCTGGACACAGGACTGACCGGCGGTCAGAAACACCCTGAGAAGTCCACCGCTCCCGCTGGTCGCTTACCGTGGCAACGCAACAGTGATATTTCGATACAGTCTTAACACTGATAAACAAAAGACCAGCTTCGGCTGGTCTTTTGTAGTAAATGAGACCTTTGCGTAAGTCATTGATACCGTTTGTTGGGACAAGGGGCTTCAGCCCCTTGCGGATTCAGAACAGGTTATCCTGATTGCGCGTCAATCATATTTTGCGGGCCGACCTAAAGGTCGGCCCCTACATACACCACGAGAATGTCAACCGTAGGGGCGGACCTATGTGTCCGCCCTCTTTTGCGCATCAATCATATTTTGCTGGCAGATCGTTCGATCAACCCCTACAGCATTAACATAGAAGTAACGAAGCGGCCAGCGGGAGCGGTAAGACGCGGGAATAGCCGTCATTAGTCTATGTCATTCAGACGCGAGACTGCCCCCTCAAGATGAGGGGGATGGGGGAGTTGAGGGAGGGGCGAAGACGCGGGTCAGGAAGAGGTCGTCGAGGTAGAGGGTGAGTTCGTAGCGACCAGCGGGGAGTTTGCTTCCCATCGCTGGTTGCAGGTGGAAGAAGATTGTGGCGGGGCTGCTTTCCAGGACAACGGTGGAGGTGGCTTCGGGGAGTAGTTCTCCGTTGAAGAACCATTCGGCGCGGAGGGTATCCCCGATCAGAGCGTGGCGATAGGTAACCTCGGCTCGAAGTCCGCTCGGCTGCCAGGTTAGCCGGGGATGAAACTCGAAGGAGCGGGGCGGGAGGTAGAGAACCTTCGTCGCCAGAATCTCTCCCCAGGGAGCGAGGAACTGGATTTGGTGATTGCCCGGCGGCAGCTCATCACCGCTCAGGCGAAAACTGATCTCGCCATCCCCCGCCTCAAGGGACAGGGTTTCTGTGAAGGGCTGGCTGGCAGGTGCGGCCCAGCTACAGATAATCGTCTCGTCGTCAAAAGCGTTTTGATAGAGCAGGCGCAGCTCCAGATACTCCGGCTCCGGCAGGCTGGTGTGCGGGGCGGTAACCTCGATCACCGCCACGCGGAGACCTCCGGTGAGCAGGTACAACCCCCCGGCGGCAATGACGCAGCCGAGGGCAATGGCAACTGGCAAGAGGTTAGCTCTTTTTGCGGGCATGGATTTCAGCACGGATGGTGGCAATAATCAACAATCCCACACCAACAACAACGCAGGAATCGGCTATGTTGAAGGTGGGGTAGTGATAGGTGCCGAGGGTGAAGTCGAGGAAGTCCACCACGCCGCCGATGAAGATGCGGTCGAGGAGGTTGCCGATGGCACCGGAAAGTACCAGCCCCAGTCCCCAGACCATTCCTTTGGTTAGGTCGCGTCCCAGAGCCAGCCAGCCGATGAGCATCAGAATAGCGAGGGTTGTGATTGCCATGAAGGCGTAGTTGATGCCGGGGACATCGCGCAGGAACCCCCAGGCAACGCCCATGTTCAGGCTGTGGACGAGTCGGAAGTCTATGAAGCCAAAGACCTTCGTGGCAACGGTAACGCCCATGTGGTAGGGAATGGTAAGCTGGATGGCTATCTTGCTCGCCTGATCGGCAACCAAACCGACCAGGGCGATCCAGAGAGCCAGCTTCCGGGTGCCAAGCTGAACGAAGAAGCCCTTCCAGCCCGGCCAGAGTTTTTCCTTAACCTGTTCCACTATTTGCCTTCCAGTTTAAGTTCTGTTGCGCAGCGTTGGCAGACCGGAGCCTCGTTGGGCAAGCCGATGGTCAGCTCTTCGACATGCCAGCAGCGCGGACACTTCTCGCCGACGGCTTCCTCCACGGAGACAGCCACTACAGCCTCATCGGGGAGTTTGTTCACCGGCGCGAAGCCCACACCGGAGACGATGAAGAGGTCCTGAAGCCGATCTGTGCCGTAATCGGTGAGGAGCTTCGCCGTTGCCTCGTCCGCCGGAGTGAGGGTCAGGGTCGCGTCGAGGGAGTTATGCCCTTCAGCTCGGAACTTCTCCAAAACAGAAAGCACCGTTTCCCGCACCGCCAGTAGTTTGTCCCAGCGTTCGCCGAGGTCGTCGTCGCGCCACCGCGAAGCGTCAGGCCAGTCGGCAAGATGAACCGAGGCGGCCTCTCGTTCGCCGGGCAGGTAGTCCCAGACCTCTTCAGAAGTAAAGGAGAGGATGGGCGCGGCAAGCCGGGTCAGGGTGTCGGCGATATGATAGAGGACGGTCTGCGCGGAGCGGCGTTTGGGTGAATCCGCCGCCGAGCAGTAGAGCCTGTCCTTCAGTACATCGAGATAGATCGCCGAGAGGTCCACGGCACAGAAGTCGCCCAGCAGGTGATAAACCCGATAGAACTCGTGGTTCTCGTAGGCTTCGGTCAGCTTCTGGGTGGTTACGGCGAGGCGATGGAACGCCCAGCGGTCGATCTCCAGGAGGTCTTTGTCGGCGACGCTGTCCTTTGCCGGGTCGAAGTCCGCCAGGTTGCCCAGCAGGAATCGCCAGGTGTTCCGCAGGCGGCGGTACATGTCAGCATTGCGCTGGAGGAGCTGGTCGCCCAGCCCGATATCCCGGCGATAATCAGCCGAGGTCGCCCAGAGCCGTAGGATGTCGGCACCGTACTTCTTGATGATCTTCTCCGGCTTGACCACATTGCCCACGCTCTTGTGCATGGCGCGTCCGGTTTCGTCCACCACCCAGCCGTGGGTCAGCACCTCGCCGTAGGGCGGTTGCTCCCGCATAGCCATACTGGTGAGCAGGGAGACCTGGAACCAGCCCCGGTACTGGTCGGAGCCTTCGAGATAGAGGTCTGCCGGCCAGCGGAGACCGTCTTCCTCCCGCTTCAGCACCGCCATGTGGCTAACCCCGGACTCGAACCAGACATCGAGGATGTCGGTCTCACGGCGGAACTTAGACGCATCGGCATTGCCACACTTAGGACAGGCGAAGCCATCGGGGACGAGGCTTTCAATCGGCTCGGCGAACCAGGAGTCGCTGCCCTTCTCTGCTGCTAAGTCCCGCGCCCGGGCGGCAATACGCTCATCGAGGCAAAGCTCGCCACAGTCTTTACAGTAAAGTGCGGGGATTGGCACGCCCCAGTATCGCTGTCGGGAGAGGCACCAGTCGGGACGAAGCTCCAGCATGTTCGCCATTCGCTCCTCACCCCACGCCGGAACCCAGCCGACATCGTGGATAACTTCGCCAGCCCGCTTCCGCAGCTCGTTGTGGTCAACCTTGACGAACCACTGCTCCGTGGCACGGAAGATAACTGGCTGCTTGCATCGCCAGCAGTGGGGATAGGAGTGTTTGACCTTGCTGTCGTAGAGCAGGCTGCCGTTGGCTTTCATGTATTCGATGATGGCAGGATTTGCCTCGGAGACCCGCTGTCCCTGCCACTGGGGAACCTCACTGGTGAAGCGTCCCTGATGGTCAACGGGAACGATGACCGGCAGGTCGAACTCTTTACCCTTCTGGAAGTCCTCGGCACCGTGTCCCGGCGCGGTATGCACCAACCCGGTTCCCTGCTCCAGCGTTACGTAGTCCGCTGGCACAAAAACCGAATCGCGCTCGATGAAGGGATGGCGACAGACCAGCTTCAGCAGCTCTGTACCCTTGAGGGTCTTCAGCGTCTCAACCTCGCTCCAGCCCAGCTCTTTGAAGACCGTCTCCGCCAGCCCCTCGGCAAGGAGGTAGCGTTCGCCGTTGTGGCGGACGAGGAGGTAGTCAAGCTCAGGATGCACTGCCACGGCGACGTTGGCGGGGATCGTCCACGGAGTTGTCGTCCAGATTACGGCGTAGGCTCCGTTGAGGTCGCCGTCAAATATCCCGTCGGGGTCTCTGGTAACACCAAAGCGGACGTAGATGGAGTGGCTGGTGTGGTCGTGATATTCCACCTCGGCATCGGCGAGGGCGGTTTCGCAACTGCCGCACCAGTAAACCGGGCGCAGCCCCTTATAGATGTAACCCTTCTCCACCAGCCCCCGGAAGGTGTCCAGGGTGGTTTCTTCGTAGGAGTGATCCAGTGTCAGGTAGGGCTTTTCCCAGAGTGCCAGCACTCCCAGGCGTTTGAACTGCTCGCGCATGGTACCGACGAAGCGCAGGGCGAAGTCCCGGCATTCCTGGCGGATTTCAAGGCGAGTCATCTGGTGGATTTTATCGCCGAGCTGGCTGGCGACCTTATGCTCAATTGGCAGACCGTGGCAGTCCCAGCCGGGAACGTAAGGCGCGTCGAAACCCCGCATCGTCTTGTACTTGACGATGACATCCTTGAGGATTTTGTTCAGCGCGGTGCCAGCGTGAATCTCTCCATTGGCGTAGGGCGGACCGTCGTGGAGGATATACTTGGGCTTACCCGCTGACTTCTCCCTAATCTGGTGATAGAGCTGGTCAGCGTCCCAGGTTGCCAGTCGCTCCGGCTCCCGCTTGGGCAAAGAAGCCCGCATGGGGAAGTCGGTTTTGGGGAGGTTCAGCGTCACTTTGTACGCCTTTTTGCTACTTGGTTTTTCGACGTTCGTTTTCTCACTGCTCATGTTTCGTTCCTGTCTGCTTGCTCAACGTGGTTTTACTTGTCTGGGACAAGGGGTTTTAACCCCTTGTTGAGTTTGTAACATACTCCATCTTCGCAAGGGGCTGAAGCCCCTTGTCTTTTAACATCAAACACTACCCCAGCTTTGACCGTTAAATAAAAGCCCGCCAGGGAGCGGACTAACTGAAAAAGGGACGATTACGGCACCGTTTTCCGCTCTTAGGTAGAAACATAGCTGGAGCCGATAATTCGCCGCATCATTCCCCTGAGTTTGAGTGAGAGGAACTTACCAGCCCCCCGGTGTTGTTGTCAAGTGGCAAGACTTTGCGTTCTTCTTCGTAATTGCCGCTTCGGCGGGTCGACCTAAAGGTCGACCCCTACGTAACACCTTATAGATGTTTAGAATACGTTTGTAGGGGCGGACCGATTCCACGGGGATTGGTGTCCGCCCTGGCTAAACCCTATCCTACTACCGCCAGCTTCTCTTGTTGTCGTCGCTTCTTCACCGCGTCGGCAACGAAGGAGCTGAACGCCAGCATCAGGAAGAAGATTCCGGTCTCCACGGAGTGTCCTCCTATGACGATTATCGAGTCTATCAGCCCGTGGGTGAAGATATGAACGAAGACGGCGGCAAGTCCGATGGCAAGATAGCTGATCATGGTTCGTCGGTGGCGAATCCCGCCAATCAGATAGCGCAATAGCTGGATGATAATGGCAATCAAACAGCCGAGACCGATTAAACCTTCCTCTGTCAACGTGTTGATGAAAATATTATGAGTATGGGTAATCATGTAGAGAATCGTGGATAGAATATCTGGCGCGACGGCGTGGAAGCGGAAGAGAAAATTGTGATGCCCGATGCCGATCAGTGGGCTTTCGCTCCAGAAAGAGAGGGCGTTGACCCAGATAATCGGACGAGCCGCGAAGGAGATGATGTCGTTGAGAGCCTCCTCGTCCCCGGTCAGCATCGCCGTTTGGATACTCCCCTGGATGTTCTCCATTGAGACACCCAGCGAGCGTTTGCCGCCGACTCCGGAGGTGAGGAAGACCACTCCGGCTCCCAGCACCATCGGGATGATGATCATCCAGATGATCAGCTTCTTCCCCGGTGGAGCCAGGGCAAGCAGCATAAACACCAGTCCGCCGGCAAAGCCAATCAGCCCACCCCGGGAGAAGGTGTTGATCACCAGCAGGGTTCCGGAAAGAAAGAAGCCCACGCTGACCAGCTTCCACTTCCAGTCCTTCCAGTGGAAGAACAGCGGGGCAAAGAAAAGCGCGCCAATTCCGGCAAAGTAGGCGTAAGAGTTGGCGTTGTCGAAGGGACCCGTTGCCCGCAGGTCAGTGCCAAAGTCAGCGGTGATGTTGCTCTGCCGGAAGAGCGGACCATAGAGATGCCCGGTCTGAACCTCCATCAGCCCGATGAGCAGGGCATAGCCAACGCCGACGGCAAAGAACTTAATCAGCCGCTCGACCTCCTCCTCGCTCTCGACGTAGTTGCGCAGATAGGCAAAGACCGAGCCAGCCAGCAGCAGAGGGATGAGATCCATAAAGCCGTAGTAGGGTTGCCGGGAGAGGGCGGTGGAGAGGACGATTACCGCGAACCAGATGAGCAGCGGCCAGCGGATGAACGACTTGCGCTTTGGGCTTCGGGGAGTGCCAAGGAGTTTATCCGTGATGATAATCAGCAGATTGATAAAGAAGATGAAAAGAGCAAAGTTGACAGCGACAACACCCAGCTCAAACTTGACGATTAGCCCCATTGGCAGCAGCGCGACGTTGGCTCTGCCCCACCAGACCCGGAACTTCGCCTCGGAGAAGAAGATGATTACGCCGATTGGCATTAGCAGAGCCAGCCCGGAGACAAAGCCCAGCAGAACATTACCCGCGTAAGCAACGGTTACAAAGACCAACGCCGCCACCAGACTCAGCGCGAGAACCCCCAGCCAGCCGAGGGTTTTCTTTAAGCCATTTTTGGTAAGCAGGGCAATTTGCATGAATGTTGACTTCTCGTGTCAGGGTCGGAGTTGCCCTCAACCCGTTGATTATCGACTTAACTCGTAAAGGTACAACAAGATGTGCCTCATCAGAAACACAATTAATTGTACAATATTTTGGGGCAACAAGCAAGCCGACCGCGCTCTGATTGACGATAGACCCCGTGGAGAGATATAATCCCCTGATTGACTCAGCAAACGAACGCCCACCTGGGGCTTTTTCAGGATTGAGTATGACCGCAAAACACGCTAAAGATGGATTCTTCGCAGGACTGGGTAGCCGCTTTGCCAACTGGCGAGCGAAACGCAAAGCCGCCCGTGCCGACAAGGTCGAGGCGTTCTCCTGGCACATCGCGATTATCATCATCGTCAGTGCCTTCTTCTTCATCACTGGTATCGGGCTGGGGATGATCGATTCCTTTACCGAGGAACTGCCGAAGATCTCCGGGTTGTGGGAGTTTGAATCCTACCTGCCCACCGAGGTTTACGACGACAACGGCGAGCTGATTGCCAGCTTCCTGGTGGAGCGACGCTACGTCATCCCGCTTAGCGAGATGCCCGATGTGATGATTCAGGCTCTGCTTGCCGTGGAGGATCAGCGGTTCAGGGAACACTGGGGAGTGAACTTCTACCGCACCCTTGACGCGGCAGTGGTTGACGTACTCTCCGGCGAGGCGCGGCAGGGAGCCTCGACCATCACCCAGCAACTGGCGCGAACCTATTTTCTTTCTCAGGAGAAGACCATCTCGCGAAAAATCCGCGAGGCGATTCTCTCCGTGCAGATTGAGCGGCACTACAGCAAGGACGAGATCCTCTACTTCTATCTGAATCAGATCTACTTCGGCCACGGTTGCTATGGAGTAGAGGCCGCCGCCCGAGTCTATTTTGGCAAACATGCCAGCGAGCTGTCTCTGCCTGAGGTTGCCCTGATTGTCGGGTTGCCCCAGAACCCTGGTGGCTACTCGCCCTACTATCATCCCGATGAGGCAAAGCGTCGCCGAAACACCGTTCTGCGACGGATGCGCCAGGTCGGCTATCTCACCGAGGATGAGCGCGTCAAGGCCGCTGCCCAGCCAATTGAGCTGGCGCAGCGCAAGCGTACGCGCCAGAACGCGCCGTACTTCATCGAGTACATCCGCCTTGAGCTAGAGAGGGAATACGGCTCCAACGCCGTTTATCAGGCGGGGTTGCAGGTTTACACAACCCTTGATATGTCGATGCAGGAGAAGGCCGAATATCACCTTCAGCGAGGGCTGGAGCGGGTGCAGGATCGCTGGGACTACAAGCCTTACCGGATGTCAGACGATCTGGAAATTGGCGACCTGGCGATTGGGCAGATTCGCTCCGGCATCGTAACCGAGCGCGACGAGGAGTACGCCTACATTGACCTCGGTGGCGACCTCGTTGGCAAGATAGACATCACGCCGCTCTACTGGCACTGGCCCAATCCGCCAGAGGTCGAGCTTCAGGTCGGCGCGGAGATTGCCGTGAAGGTTACCAGTTTGGCTCGCGCTTCCGGGCGAATTGACCTGGTGCTGGAGAAGAAGCCATACCCCCAGGGCGCGTTGATTACCATTGACCCCCGTACCGGATTTATCAAGGCGATGGTCGGCGGCTCGGACTATGATGAAAGCCAGTTCAACCGCGCCGTCAATGCCCTGCGTCAGCCCGGCTCCGCCTTCAAGGTCTTTGTCTATACGGCGGCGATTGATAACGGCTACACCGCCGCAGACACGTTGCTGGACAAGCCCTTCGTCGTCAATGCCGACGGCGTGGTCTGGGCTCCCCACAACTACACGATGGGCTACTCCGGCAGGCCGATGACCATTCGCACTGCGGTTGCCATGTCCATCAACCTGGTGGCGGCACGGCTGATTCTTGAAATTGGTGTAGAGTCCGTCCGCGCCTACGCCAAACGGATGGGTATCACCACTCCCATTGCCAAGACCTACTCCATTGCCCTCGGCTCCAGCGAGGTTACGCCGCTGGATATCGCCTCCGCCTTCGGCTCCATCGCCACTCTGGGAGTTCATGTTGAGCCGATCGCCATCAAGCAGATTAAAGACCGCAATGGCAACATCATCAAAGAGAACATCCCCCGCGCCGAGCGGGTTCTGCGCACCGAGACCTCGGTCATCATGCGCTCGCTGATGCAGGGAACGACTACCGGAGGAACGGCGGCCCGCGCTGGTCGAACGCTGCGCCGGGACTGCGCCGGCAAAACCGGAACCACCAACAACGCTGGCGACTGCTGGTTCATCGGCTACGTTCCTCAGCTTGTAACCTCGGTCTGGACGGGATTCGACGATCACACCACCCTGGGCTACAACGCCACTGGTGAGTCCCACGCCGTGCCAATCTGGGCTGACTACATGGCGGATGTTCTGCAAAACTATCCCGTTGAAGATTTCACCATCCCCGAAGGGTTGAGCCTCCAGCGATATACCGTTTGTGGAGATTCTGGTCTTCTCGCCAATCCCGAATGCCCGATCAAGGTTTCCGAGGACTTCATCGCTGGCACCGAGCCGCTTGCTTACTGCGACATCCACGGCGAGCGAGCGATGGACTTCATCGCCGACGATGCCAGTATCAGCTCCGGTGGCGGACGGATAGAGTACCGCTATTACACCGACGAGGACGAGTAGAAGGCTGCGCTATCGTGGCGTAATATACCTTATCCCTCCGCCAGAGCATGAAACTGTTATCTCCGTACTCCCTCTCCCCTTTGGGGAGAGGGCTGGGGTGAGGGGCTAATATCGGTGATATGAACGTCGTAAAAGTCTTAAAATAACAACGGGTTAACCTCTCTCCCGGCAGATGAGCTGCACTCATCTGGTGGGCGGGTGTGGACACTCGCCCCTACAGCGTGCTTGAGTTTGGTTGTAAACTCTGGTAGGGGATTAAGAACCTTTATCTTCGTCAGAAGAGATTCTTATGCGAAAATCTCTCACAGCCCTTCTGCTCGCGCTTGCCTTCCTGACCTCCGCCGCCACAGTGGATGTGGTCTCCTACGACCCCGCCGACCGGGTGGTTGAGGTTCACCTTGATGGCGCGGTCGAGCCGAGCTACAGCGACTTCGAGCTGACCGACCCCAGCCGAATTGTGCTGGACATCAGCGACGCTCACTTCCCCGGCAACAAGTTCGAAGCCCCGGTGGGCGACGGACTGGTCAGGAACCTCCGGGCGGCGCAGAACACCATCGACCCGCCGCTGACCCGGGTTGTCGTTGACCTGGAAACGGGAGTCGCTGGCTACACCATTGCCGTTACCGGCTCTGCGGGCGACTGGACGCTGAAGCTGATCCTCCTGCCACCCGGTGAGGTTATCTCCGCTGAAGAGGCGGGGAGAGCCGTCGAGGTAGAGTTGACTGGCGAGGAGATCGTTGGCACTGCTATCAGCGGTAACCTTGAGGTCAGCGGCTCGGTGGATACGACTCCTGAGCGGAGTTTCGCCGTTGAGAGTGGTCTTGTTTTCTCCAAAAGTCCCACCGTTGTTTACGAAGCCCCCAGTGCTGATTCCCGCCGCATTAGTGAGGGACTGGCAGGAGAGCGAGTTGAGATTGCCGCCGAACTGGGTAGCTGGCGACTGGTCATCCTCTCCGAGCAGAGCGACCTGGCGGGCTGGGTTGAGTTCTCTCGCCTGACCACCGAAGGCAGCGTGGAGCGGGACGACGGCGCGGTGCGAGCGGTAGCCAATCCTCGTACTCCACCAACAGGAGTCTCGCAGTCCCCCCAGTCCAATCGCGCCCCGCTACGAACGGAGGCATCCGACGGCTCGGCAATCATCGCTCACCTCGGTGGCGGAGAGAGCTTCCGCGCTTACCGACGGCGGGATGACTTCTACTTCGTTAAACTAGACGATGGTCGCGCGGGCTGGCTGGCGAAACGCTTTGTCGAGCTTGAAGGAACCTCCTCAAGTTCCGGTTCTATGAGCGGCGCGCCGTGGCGGCAGTCCATCATTGCCACCGCCGAGACCTACCTCGGAGTCCCCTACGTCTGGGGCGGAACCTCCCGCTCCGGCTTCGACTGCTCCGGTCTTGTCTGGCGGGTCTTCAAACAGAATGGAATGGAGATTCCCCGCACCGCCGGACCGCAGTACCGCGAGGGCGAAAAGCTAAACCGAGGCGACCTGCTTCCCGGCGACCTGGTCTTTTTCTCCACCTACACCTCCGGCCCCAGCCACGTTGGCATCTACGCCGGCGATGGTCGCTTCATCCAGGCGGAAAGCTCCGACCACGGGGTGCGCTATTCCGAGCTGGACGGTGCCTACTGGCGAGATCACATCTACGGTTTCACCCGCTGGCTGCCGTAGCAACGCAGTGCGTTGCATCACAGGACCGGGCTTCGCCCGGAAAACCCTGGCATCGTCCGCTCCCGTTGGTCGCTGGCTGATTACTAACGATATAACAACAAAGTCTCTGAGCGAGCAGCTTCAAGCTGGCAACGCGGTGTGCTGCATCACACTTTCGCGATTACAAACTCAGCCTGACAATCATCATTCCCGCGCACACGCTCCCGTTGGTCGCTGCTCTATTTTCCTCCCCTTTCTGGGGAAAGGGCTGGGGCGAGGGGTTAATACCGAAGTTTCAGGGCTGCGCGAGAATTTCCCAAACAATCTCCGGCACAAAACCAACACTTACGCGAAGTCATCAATGAAACCTCTTTTCTTTATCTCTATTCTCTTGCTGCTGGTGGTGTTACCCGCTGCTGGTGCGATAACAGAAATCGATGAGAACACGATTAGCGAAGAGATTATTAAGGAAACAGAGACCACCGAGCCGGAGGCTAGCGAGTCAGAGACTGTGGCTCCGGTACTTCCCTGGAAGCCAGAGCCGACGGAAGCCCTCTGGCGTTCCGGCGTACTGGCTGGCTGGGGGCAGTTCTACAACGACGAGTGGTTTAAGGGCGTGCTGATGCTGGGAGCCGAGTTGGCTACCGTTTATGGCATCGTCTATCACGCCGACCAGGCGGCAATTGAGAGACGCATTGCTGAGAGCTACTTCAACTCAGCCAGCACTCAACCGGACTCTGAATGGAACAGTCGGCTGGGGAGTGAGCATCTGCAGAACTTTGAAGACCACCGCGTCGCCTACGAAACTCACATCTGGCTAACCGCCCTCGTTGTTGTTTACTCCATGCTCGATGCCTACGTCGATGCCCACCTCTACGACTTCGAGGTCGGCGAAGAACTGGGCAAAGAGACCGTCTCTTACTCGCTTTCCCCTCGGTTGCTACCGGATTCACAGGGTGAACTGAGCCTGGGACTGGAGTTCTCGTTAACTTTCTAGTGGCTGTAGCCAGGACGGCTTCCGCTGGCGTATTTGTCCCTGACAACCTCAATGCCCTGTTCCTAAACCCTCGGCTTCGGTTTATATTTCTCAGCATTACACACCCTCAACTTTGGTGATAACCTATGTCCCCTGAACAACAAAACTACAACGCTGAATCCATCAAGGTCCTCAAGGGACTCGAAGCGGTACGCAAACGCCCCGCCATGTACATTGGCTCAACCGGAGACCGTGGGCTGCACCATCTGGTTTACGAGGTGGTTGATAACTCCGTGGATGAGGCCCTCGCCGGACATTGCGACAAAATCGAGGTAATCATCCATCCCGATAACTCGATCACCGTAACCGATAACGGGCGCGGTATTCCGGTGGGACACCACAAGCAAGAGAACCGCTCGGCACTGGAGGTCGTGATGACCGTCCTCCACGCCGGGGGTAAGTTCGACGACAAATCCTACAAGGTCTCCGGCGGGCTGCACGGTGTCGGTGTTTCCGTGGTCAACGCCCTGAGTGCCTGGTGCGAGGTTGAGGTCAAGCAGGACGGACAGATTCACCATCAACGCTACGCCACTGGTGATCCCCAGGGACCGGTGAAGGTCATCGGCAGCACCAAGAAAACCGGAAACCGGACGACCTTCCTGCCCGACCCCAATATCTTTCAGGTCTCCGAGTACAATGCCGACACCCTGGCACATCGCCTGCGGGAGCTGGCCTTCCTCAATCGGGGGCTGCTGATAACCCTCTACGATGAGCGAGACGGCAAGCGACGGGAGTACAGGTACGACGGCGGAATTGTGGAGTTTGTCAAACATCTCAGCGCGAACCAAACGCCTCTTTACGCCAAGCCGATTTCCATTGAAGGTGAACGGGACGAGCCGTTCTTTATACGCCTGGAAGTCGCCATGCAGCACACCCTGGCATATGCAGAGAACCTCTTCAGCTTTGTTAATAACATCAACACCGAAGAGGGCGGAACCCACCTCTCCGGCTTCCGCTCCGCGCTGACCAGAGTAACCAACGACTACGCCCAGAACAACAACCTGCTCAAGAAAGACGACCCGTCGCTCACCGGCGACGACATTCGCGAGGGACTGAACGCTGTCATCAGCATTCAAATCAGCGAGCCGCAGTTCGAGGGTCAGACCAAGACCAAGCTGGGTAACTCCGAAGTCAGGGGAATGACCGAGCAGCTTGTTGGCGAGGGGCTGGCGACTTTCTACGAAGAGAACCCCGCCGTAGCAAAGATTATTGTTACCAAAGCCCGTGAGGCCGCACGGGCGCGGATGGCAGCTCGCAAGGCTCGTAATCTGGCTCGACGCAAAAGCGCGTTGGATGGTGCCGGAGCGTTACCGGGTAAGCTCGCTGACTGCTCGGAGAAAGACGCTGAGAAGACAGAGCTTTATCTGGTTGAGGGCGATTCCGCTGGCGGTTCCGCCAAGCAGGGACGAGACCGCCACATCCAGGCAATCCTTCCGCTGCGAGGAAAAATCCTCAACGTGGAGCGGGCGCGGCTGGACAAGATTCTCTCCAACAAAGAAATCGTTGCCATGATCACCGCCCTGGGAACGGGGATTGCCGACGACTTCAACATCGAGAAGCTCCGCTACGGTAAAATCATCATCATGACCGATGCCGACGTTGATGGCAGCCATATCCGCACGCTGATTCTCACCTTCTTCTATCGCCAGTTGAAGGAGCTTATGTTAGCCGGGCATATCTACATCGCCCAGCCGCCGCTTTATCGCATCAAGCGTGGTCGGGAAGAGTTTTACCTCCAGAGCGAGGCGGAGCTTGACCGCCTGCTGCTGGAGTTGGCTACCCAGGAGGCTCAGGCGGTTATCGAGATACCTGATGGCGAGAAACAAGTTGTGGAAGGCGCGGAGTTGCTGAAGCTGACCTGGCTGCTGCGTCGTCTGGAACTTAGCCTGACACGGCTGACCCGGCGGGGGATTGATCCCAAAAAGTTCCTCTCTATCCAGCGTGAGGGCAGCCTGCCCCACTACTATCTAGTTGATGGTGAGGGCGAGGTTCAGTTCGCCTACACCGAAGAGGAATACGGGCAGCTCGAAGAAGAAGCGGAGCGTCAGGAAGAACTGGCGGATCTGCTGGGCGAGTCCGGTGGCGCGTCGGCTCCTGAGGAACTGGGCGAGGCTACCGAGCTGGAAGATATCGCTCCGAAGCTGCTGGAGTACGGGATTGACCTCTTCTCTTCGCCACTGCCCGCTATCTCGCTCCAGCTAAAGAAAGACGAGAAGCTCACCCTCGAAAACCCCCTGGAACTGATTGAAGCACTGCGCAAAAGCGCGACCAGCGAAATCAAGATCCAACGCTACAAGGGACTGGGCGAGATGAACCCGGAACAGCTTTGGGAAACCACCATGGACCCCAGCAGCCGCACTTTGCTCCAGGTGAGCATCGAGGACGGTTTCGAGGCGGAACAGGCTTTCTCGGTGCTGATGGGTGAGCAGGTCAAGCCCCGCCGGGACTTCATCCGCGCCCACGCCCTTGAGGTTACGAACCTGGACGTATAGCAAAACGGCCACCTTTTTCTCCTTCCCCCCTTTGGGGGGAAGGTCGGGAAGAGGGGCTTATCAAAAGGGCGTATCGCAATACGCCCCCTACAGGCATGAAAATATTTATTCTCAGGTCGGACATCCCCTGTCCGACCTCTGTGGTACTATCCGGTTTCCACTCACTCTAATCATCCTGGGAGAAGCTATGGATATCGTGATCGTAGCATTACTGGCAATTACTGTCGCTTTGCTTATTTTCCTTTTGACGAAGAAAAATATTAACCCGAAAGCGGACGCTGATTTTAACGTTCTAAAAACCCTCAATGAAAGACAGGCAAGTGAGATAAAAGAGTTGCACAAGACTCTTGGCGAGTCATTAAGCAGGCAGAGAGAGGACTTGGCTGACAAGATTAACAATCTTAAGCAGGGTATGAATCAAAAGTTGTCTGATCAGGAGGTGAAGTTACTTAATCAGTTGAGTCAGGATAAGACAAAAGCCGATGCTTCCCTTGCCGAGCGGGGGAAAGACTTAAAAGATTTCTTCGGTGATGTTAATAAGCAACTGGCAATCGTAAATGAAAAGGCAGGCGAACTTACCAGTCAAGCCAAAGTTATTGGAGAGCTTCGGGAGATTCTCCGCTCTCCTAAACAGAGAGGTACGCTGGGAGAAAAGGGCTGTGAAATTGTTCTTGCCGAAAACCTTCCAGCCGAAAACTGGGCGAGTCAATATCGTCTCGATGAAGGCGTGGTTGATTTTGTGGTCAGGTTAGGAGACAGGCTGGTACCAGTTGATGCCAAGTTTCCACTGGAATCCTTTGAAAGGGTGAGAAAGGCTGATAACCTTGGCGAAGTGGATAAGAAGAGTGCTCGCAAGGCCTTTGTAAAAGCTGTAAAAAACCGTGTTGATGAAGTGGCAAAATATGTGAACCCCAGAGCTGGCACAGTGGATTTTGCGATGCTGTTTCTCCCCGGAGAAGGAATATACGTTGAAGCTGCTGAAAGGCGAGACATCAACGATCCCAGCGATGATATTCTCTCCTATGCTAGCCGGAAGCGAGTCGTCATCGTTAGTCCAAGTTTGCTCTTCGCCTACTTGCGTACGGTTTACCTCGGCTTGGAGAGTTTAAGGATAGAGGAAAAGGCGGAAGAGATTATGTTAGGGTTAGCGAGTATTAAAGCCGCTTTTAGTAGGGTTCAAGAGCCACTGATAAAATTGGGAACTCATCTCAGAAATGCCTCTAACCAACACAGCGAAGCTATAAAGTTCTTTGACAGAGCGGACACAAAACTTGGACAGCTTACTGTCGAGGGAACGGGTGATGCTTTAGTTGTTGAAGGACACCAGCCGGAGCTGCTTCCGTCCAACGATAACGACCGTTCTGGCAGCTAGTTGAGAGTCATTCTCAGTGCGCCTTTTAGCTTGTATTCCGCTCGGTTGGTTGTTACCATCTGAGCGGATTTTCACAAAGTATTTCCGAGTACATTTGTTAAGTTCGCTTGCCGACATTTGTCGGCTTCCCATGAAAGAGGCAGGAGGTGCCTGATGCCCCAAATGATGGAAATCCGCTGGCATGCGCGCGGCGGACAGGGGGCCGTTACAGCCTCGAAGGTACTGGCCGATGCCGCCCTTGAAGCGGGTCGCTACGTTCAGTCCTTCCCGGAGTACGGTCCAGAGAGAACTGGCGCGCCAATTAAGGCGTTCAACCGGATCTCTGAATCCCCAATCACCTTCTACACCCAGGTTACAAATCCCGACATCGTCATCGTTCTCGACGAGACCCTGTTGGCGATGATCGACGTAACCGAGGGACTGAAGGACGACGGGATCATCCTGATTGATACCGAGCTACCCGTAAGCGATATTCGCAACAAGCTCGTTGACGGCAGCAAGTTCCGTGTCTATACCCTTGATGCTACGGGAATCAGCCGCAAGCACCTCGGTCGACGGATGCCCAACACCCCGACCATCGGCGCGCTGACCACCCTTTTCGACATCATCGACCACAAGGACATCATCAAGAGCTTCCGTGCCAACTACACGGCTAAGTTCTCACCTGAGGTTCTTGAGGGTAACGTCAAGTCCATCGAAGAGGCCGTAACCGCGATCTCTTCAGCGGATGAGGCGAAAGGCTCCGGCGGACGCGCTCCCATGGAGAAAACCGCCTCCGGTACCGAGCTTTATACAGACCTGCCCCTGGCTGGCAGCATCGTCGCCAGCAAGGCCGCTCCCCACATCTACTCCGGTAACTGCAACGACTACAACACCGGTTCCTGGCGGGCGGATAAGCCGATCTTCGACAAAGAAAAGTGCATCAACTGCTATCGCTGCTTCATCTACTGTCCCGACTCAGCCGTTACCTTCGACCGCGAAACCGAGGAAATCACCGGCTTCGACTACCTGCACTGCAAGGGCTGCGGCATCTGTGCCGAGGTCTGTCCTGACAAGGTAAAGGCTATCACTATGGTGAAGGAAAGCCACTAACCCCGGAAAGGAGTAAGCATTATGCCAGATAAAACCCTTGCTCTAACGGGGAACCACGCGTCGGCCTACGCCATGAAGCAGATCAACCCCGATGTGGTACCGGCCTACCCGATTACCCCGCAGACGGCACTGGTACAGAAGTTTGCCGACTTCCACGCCGATGGCGAAGTTGACACCGAGATGATCCTTGTTGAGAGTGAACACTCAGCAATGAGCGCGTGTGTCGGTAGTGCCGCCGCTGGTGCTCGCACCATGACGGCAACCAGTGCCAACGGTCTCGCGCTGATGTTCGAGATCGTTTACATTGCCTCGTCGCTCCGGCTGCCCATTGTGATGAACGTGGTTAACCGCGCCCTCTCCGGGCCGATTAATATCCACTGCGATCACTCCGATACCATGGCCGCCCGCGACTCCGGCTGGATTCAGCTCTACTCGGTCGATGCCCAGCAGGCCTACGAGAACACCCTGATGGCTGTTCGTATTGCCGAGCATCCCGATGTACTCACGCCGGTTATGGTCTGCCAGGACGGCTTCGTTACCAGCCACGGCATGGAGAACGTTACCATCTATGACGAGGCGAAGGTCAAGAAGTTCGTCGGCGACTACAAACCAGCCCAGCACCTCCTCGATGATACTCCAATCACCATGGGGCCGCTGGACTTCAGTGATTACTACTTCGAGCATAAACGCGCCCAGGTTGACGGAATTACAGCGGCGAAGAAGGTTATCGCCGAGGTTACCAAGGAGTTCTCCAAAACTTTTGGTACCAGAGACTACGGTTTCTTCAACAGCTACAAGCTCGACGATGCCGAAGTCGCCATCGTGGTACTCAGCTCTACGGGCGGTACGGTTAACCACGTCGTTGACCAGCTCCGCGAGCAGGGTAAAAAGGTCGGCGCGCTGACCCTCCGGCTCTTCCGGCCCTTCCCGGCAGAAGAGCTTGTGAAGGCTCTCTCCGGTATCAAGGTTGTGGCAATGCTCGACCGTGCCATCAGCTTTGGTGCTGTCGGCGGCCCAATCTACATGGAGCTGCGTTCCGCTCTCTTCGACGAGCCTGTACGCCCCAAGCTGATCAACCGCATCTACGGTCTCGGTGGTAAGAACATCAACAACGAGCATATCGTGGATGTCTATAACGACCTCTTCAAGCTGCTTGCCGGAAAACCGGTGGAGCAGTTTGGTTACCTCAACGTTCGGGGTACCTAAATCCCCCGGGGCTGGGGGCTGGTCAGGTGGGCTGATTAGGTGATGGATTTTTTTAACCCAATCCTTATGATGCCAATTACCTCACCACCGCCAATTGCCCCGTATTCAAGGAGAAAGAATGCCGAGTCTGAAAAGAATTGCCCTGGACAACAGGGAACGGCTCTCCGGGGGACACCGGATGTGTGCTGGTTGCGGCGCGACGATTCTCATGCGCCAGCTCCTCCACGCCGTTAACCCCGAAGACGAGCTTGTCGTTGTCGGTGCCACTGGCTGTATGGAGGTCTCCACGACCATCTATCCGTACTCCGCCTGGAAAACCTCGTTCCTGCACAACGCCTTCGAGAACGCCGCTGCCACCTGCTCCGGTGCCCAGACCGCTTATAAGGCACTGAAGAAGCGCGGCAAGACCAACAAGAGCTACAAGTTCCTGGCGTTCGGTGGCGACGGTGGAACCTACGACATCGGTCTCCAGAGCCTCTCCGGGGCGATGGAGCGTGGCCACGACATGGTGTATTTCTGCTACGACAACGAAGGTTACATGAACACCGGCTACCAGCGTTCAGGAGCCACTCCCCACGGAGCCAGCACCACCACGGCACCGGCGGGTAAGGAATCCTACGGTAAGGTCGAGTTCAACAAAGACCTGACGGCAATTCTGGTGGCGCACCGGATTCCCTACATTGCTCAGGGGATTCCGACCAAAGCGAACGACTTCTACAACAAAGCCCACAAGGCTTTCTACACCGAGGGTCCCTGCTTCATCAACGCCCTCTCACCGTGTATCCCCGGCTGGAAGATCGCTCCCGTCGAGACGGTCAAGTACGCTGACATTGCCGTGGATACCTGCTTCTGGCCGCTCTTTGAGGTTATCGAGGGTGAGTGGAAGCTCAGCTACAAGCCGAAGACGAAGCTGCCCATCGAAGACTGGCTCAAGGGTCAGGGACGCTTCCGTCATCTCTTTGCCCCAGAGAAGCGCGATGACGTTATCGCTCGACTCCAGGCAGAGGTTGACCACCGCTGGCACGAGCTGCTGCTCAAGTGCGGCGAAGGCGCGTAGAGTAGAGTTCCTGTTCAACGCGAAAAAAGAGACGACCTCAGGGCCGTCTCTTTTGCTATGGTGATAAGGTGATGGCGTAATCTTGCAGGGGTGTATCGCAATCCGCCCCCGCACAAAACCTTGTGTTTATTCAGAATGCGCTGGTAGGGGCGGACCTGTGTGTCCGCCCTCGTTATTCTGCCCCTCACCCCCAGCCCCTCTCCCCAGAGGGGAGAGGGTAGCAAAAGGCGATTGTTCTTTGGATATTCTCAGGATTTCTGGGCGAAGACAAGCTTCGCCCCTACAGCTACCCTGCGCAAACTATCC
>SWBW01009908.1_pt1 | contig 30147 bp, 23 predicted proteins | sample 4693041 | NCBI WGS metagenome assembly SWBW01 (sample SAMN10267271, study PRJNA491770) | bioreactor metagenome | isolation source: DHS bioreactor inoculated with marine methane seep sediment | place: Japan: Omine Ridge, Nankai Trough | collected 2006-05-06 | reverse complement strand
TTCGTTAAGAATTCCATTAGGCATTCGGGCGACCTCAACGTGGCTGTTGTTTCAATTGACGAGCCAAGCATCGGTATTAACCCCCAGATCATGCTTAACGATGAGGATATCATAAAGGCTCTGACCGTGGCCGGGGAAAGTGCACACAAACACGGTATCGACACCGAGATACACCTGCATTCCCCGCTTAATTACAAGCTGGTCTGCCAGGTCCCTTCCATTAATGTAATAGGGGTCGAATCCGCTGCCACCCCTTCGTACCTGGAGCTCATTGACCGTGCTGACTTACAGGTATCTGATACATTCCTCAGGGTAGGCATAGCCAGGACCGATATTTTCGGCCTGACTGCTGTGCTTAACGAGAAGTATAATACCAATGTATGGAAAGAAACAGACAGGCTCATGGAAGTGGTTACCCATATGGAAACCCCTGAGGCTATTGTCGGGAGACTCGCCAGTACCTACGGGATGTTCGGTGATACTATAAAGTACGCCGGACCTGACTGCGGACTGGGCTCATGGCCTTCCCAGGGGCTGGCACAGGAGCTTTTAAGCAATACAGCCAAAGGCTTTGGATTGTTTTGCAAGAACCTGTGAATCTTCCCGCTTTAACAAACCTTTTTACATACTACGGTTGATTATATTGCATGGATGAATTTATCCAGGCAAATGTGAAGGGTGTCTATATGACAAATACCGTCCACGGCCCAACCCCTGTCGTTATAATTTCAAGTGAAGATGGGAAGATCATGCCTATCTATGTGGGGATGGCTGAAGGTGTTTCCATTCACACTGGCCTGAATAATGAGGTCACACAAAGGCCCATGACCCACGACTTGATGATGACCATCATCGAACGTTTGGGCGCAACTATAACAGTTGTACAGATAGATGAGATACAGGATGGCATATATTATGCCCGGCTTACCCTGTCGTATGATGGTTCTACCATAGACATAGATGCCAGGCCCAGTGACTGCATCTCCCTGGCAGTGCGGCAGGATGTTCCGATAAAGGTCTGCAAGTCAGTATTCGAATCTTCCATTATATCTGAAGATGACCTGGATGGCTCGTTGACTATTGACTCATTCCTTTGAATTACTTTCACCCTGCTAACAAAAGTATCATACATTATCACTACAATATTACATGTGTGAATTTACTTGATTTTCAAGGCGGACCTTATGAAACTGTGATATATTCAGTAGGGGAACTCAACCATTATGTCAGGGATGTGATAGGCCGGGACCCCCTGCTCCACAGGATATGGGTGAAAGGTGAAATATCCAACCTTGTCAATCACGGGTCAGGACATAAATATTTTACACTGAAGGACAGGGGTGCCCAGCTTAGCTGTGTGATGTTCAGGAACTACTGCCGGAATCTGGCATTTGAGCCTGAATCAGGAATGAAGGTACTTGCCCTTGGCGATATCGATGTATATGAGGTAAGGGGAAACTACCAGCTTGTAGTAACTGCGTTAAAACCTGACGGGATAGGAGACCTGCACAGGGCACTGGAGATACTTAAGAAGAAACTCTCTGTACAGGGCCTGTTTGATGCAGAACATAAGAAGCCGCTGCCACGTTTCCCTGTATGTATAGGCGTGGCCACATCCCCGACCGGGGCCGTGGTACATGATATCATCAATGTAACCAGGAGACGGTTTCCAGTGAACATTCTGGTAGCCCCCACTATTGTGCAGGGTGAGATGGCAGCCGAAAGTATTGTTGGTTCCATAGAACGCCTGAACCGGATGGATGTTGATGTAATTATCCTTGCCAGGGGAGGGGGTTCACTGGAAGACCTGTGGCCTTTCAATAGTGAAGCAGTGGCACAGGCCATATTTAATTCACATGTTCCGGTTGTTTCTGCTGTGGGTCATGAGACCGATTTTACCATAGCTGATCTGGCTGCGGATGTAAGGGCACCCACACCTTCAGCCGCAGCCGAACTTGTGGTGCCCGACCGTAAAGAAGTGAAAAACCAGGTAGATGCTGTTAAGTCCCGCCTCGTATCATCGATCGAAAACCTTGTCGAACAGCATTCAAACCATCTGCAGCATCTCGATAATAGCCTGGATATCAGGCTTTTTAGCCGCACACTGAACCAGTTTATGCAAAGAACAGATGAACTTGAGATGCGGCTCAAGAGCACTACTCACAGGGACCTTGAGAAACACCAAAAATTACTGGAATCATGCGTCGGCAGGCTCAATGCTGTAAGTCCGCTGAATATCCTCAAAAGGGGATACAGCATTGTACAGCATGATGATGAGATCGTAAGAACCTTCAAACAAGTAGAAAAAGGAGATGCACTGGAGATACGGGTCGTTGACGGTAAGATATATTGTAATGTAAACAGTACGGAGGAAGACGTTTGACTGATAACAGTAATGATACCAACAGTAATGGTGCCAGCAATGGTGATTCCAAAAATAGTGATACCAACATTGGTGATACCAACAATGATGATACCAGGTTTGAAGATGGACTCCACGAGCTTGAAGAGATTGTCAGGACGATTGAAAGTGGCGAACATTCCCTTGAAGAAAATCTCGAACTTTTCGAGCGTGGAATAGCCCTTACCAGGCAATGCTCCTCTAAACTGGATGCTGCCACGCAGAGGATAAAAAAACTAGTGGATGAGAACGGGATTGAGGAAATGGAGATAAATTGATCTTCAGCATCTCGTTTTATCGTCAATAAAGAATAAATTCATCTGCAACAGGGTCATACAACAGGGTCATGCAATAAGGTCATGCAATAAGGTCATGCAATAGGGTCATATATTATTTTGTAGAGATGATCTTTACTATATCACCATCTTCAAGTTCATGTTTTTCAGCCATTCGCATCTTGGTTTTGGCATTCACTGCATGCAGGAATCCATCACCAATATCGGTATGGACCATATATGCCAGGTCATGAGGCGTTGAGCCTCGCTGTAATAAAAATGCATCCGGCAGCATCCTGTCTTTTTTATCTGTATATTTATTCTCATCCTCGACCGGATAGACCACTATCTGGTCCAGCAGTTCCAGAACTGCGGTATTGATACACTCCTGGATGTTGGTACTGCTTTTTTCACCGAGTAGCATCTTGATCTTGTCCAGCCCTGCCTTCTGGGCATCGTTCAGTTCTGCTTTGATCTTGAACTCCTTATCACCGGGCAGGTACTCGATCACACCACTTTTAGCAGCCATTCGCAGGGCATATTCGGCAGCTGCAGACGTGGGTACCACCACCCGGTCCGCTGACATAAGACGTTCTACCAGTTCAGGTGGCGCAATATCCATTTTATTAGCTGCGATTATCAGGGGTTTGCTTTCTTTTCGCAGGGCATCTGACAGTGCGACCATCTCCTCGTCAGTCCATTTGGTCGGGTCGTCAGGCATTTTCATCTTTAACAGAACTACCCTTGCCTGGTGTTCGTTCACGCCCGCACCCTGCAACTGGTCAGAGATGACGCGTTCCAATTTCAGGTTCTCGGCTTTTATCCTGCGAGATAACCGGTCCCAGTTGCGTTTAAGGATGCCGGACATCCACATTGTGATCTCGTGTTCAAGGAATTCAATATCATCAACAGGGTCATGCTGACCAATGCCTACAGGGTTGCCTTCAATGTCAGTGCCCCCTGATGCATCTATCACGTGTATGATGGCATTGGCCTGCCCCAGGTTATCCAGGAATGCATTGCCCAGACCCTTTCCTTTATGGGCATCCGGGACAAGCCCGGCAACATCTATGATTTCTACTGGCACGAACCTGGCACCGTCCTGGCATTGATTGCATTGTTTGCCAAGGCTCTTACACGGACACTCAACTCTTACATGGGTGACCCCGTGATTAGCATCTATGGTTGTGAATGGATGGTTTGCCATCTCAACATTGGCAAGTGTTGCAGCATTGAAGAAAGTGCTCTTGCCTGAATTGGGTTTTCCGGCCAGTCCGATAGAAATTGACATTATACGTATCTTGTGTTTTGTTTGATTTTATAGTTTTGGTGCATCTCTAAGCCAAAATTAATGTTACACATATTATATGTGCAGATAATATATATGCATGTGCAGATAATATATACATGTGCAAATAATATATACATGTGCAAATAATATATACATGTGCAGATAATATATGGTGTGAAAATATTTCGGTTAGATCAACTTAAGTATATAATGTTAAAAGTTTTGGGACTATCCACAACTGCATATACTGGAACAAAGCGAAATATTTAACACCTATATTGCTTACACGACAAGGACATGTGTATATGGTAGGTGACTATTACGTCTTCAAATATTCAACTTTGCTATCAATGCGGAAAATGTACTGCCATCTGTCCGGTCAGGAGGGTTGTAAAAACCTCACCGAGAAACACTATTTACATGAACAACGTATACAGGACGAGTTCAGATGATATCTGGAACTGCCTGACCTGCGGCCTCTGTTATGACGGCTGTCCGCAAGGCGTTGACTATCCTGAATTTATCAAAGAAGTAAGGGATAGTAATGAAAATGGTGATATAGCTCACAAGGGAGTTTTTAACCTAATAACCGACCTGATGGTAGACTTGGACGAGAGTAAGACCAGCCTCGAAGAGGTTGGAAACAATGATTCAAAAATTGGTTACTATCCCGGTTGTCTCGATTTTCATGATATGTTCTTCGAGCTGGATGTGGATTTCAAATCAATTGCAGATTCATCAGTGAAATTACTAAAAAGTATAGATCAGGACCCCAAGCTTATACAGATGAAATGCTGTGGGCATGACCAGCTCTGGCAGGGGGACAAAGGAACATTCGAGAACCTAAAGGAACAGAATACCAAGATCATAAAAGAGAGTGGTATCGAAAAGCTGGTCACATCATGTGCAGAATGTTACCGCACATTGAGTCAGGACTATGACCTGCCTATAGAGGTTGTTCATATCAGCCAGGTCTTGAAGGATGCCGATCTGGGAATCGATTCAGGAATTAAGGTGACATACCACGATGCATGCAGGCTGGGCAGGCATATGGGTGAATACGATGCACCCAGGGACGCACTTGCCAATGCAGGCAGTGAAGTTGTGGAAATGAAACACAACAAGAACGATGCCTGGTGCTGCGGTGTAAGTTCATTAATGAATTGCGATGACAAGAGTAAAGCCTTAAGAAAGGCCCGGCTTGACGAGGCAAAGGACGTGGATGCAGAGGTACTTATTACTACCTGTCCCAAGTGCCTGGCCCACCTGAACTGCATGAAGGATGAACAGGAATCGGTCGAGAAGTACGATTACGAAATTAAGGACCTTACAGTGTTCCTTGCCGAGCAGATGGGAGGTAAGTAATATGAATGATATTATTAAAACATCTGATTTTGATAAAGAGTTCAGGGATGAGGTGTTCAAGGAACCGGATGCCGATAAAATTACCCTGTGCTTTAACTGTACAGGATGTACTTCCGGATGTCCCATGGCCGAACAGGAACCCGAATACAATATCCGTAAGTTCCTGCGTATGGCAAACCTTGGCATGAAGGACGCCCTATTGAACAGCCCATATCTCTGGTACTGCACTACATGTTACAAGTGCCAGGAAAGGTGTCCCCAGGGTGTGAAGAATGTGGATACCCTGCTAAAGATCAGGACCATTGCGATCGATAATGGTATCATGCTTGATAATCACAGGAAGGTAAGCCAGCTTGTGATCAAGTTAGGACATGCAGTTCCTATTAATGACGAAGCTAAAGAGAAGCGCAAGGATGTAGGGCTGGAGGATACTCCGCCTACTGTGCATAAGTTCGAGGACGCACTGGGCGAGGTTCAGAAACTGCTAAAGATTTCCGGTTTTGATGAACTTGTTGCTGATAAGGAGGAAACATCATGACTAAATTATCATTCTTCCTGGGTTGTATTGCACCCAACCGATATCCTGGCATAGAAGCTGCTACTATAAAGACACTTGAAAAACTGGGCACTGAACTGGTAGACCTTGAAGGTGCTTCCTGCTGTCCTGCTCCCGGTGTGTTTCGGTCATTTGACAAGATCACATGGCTGGCACTGGCGTCCAGGAATGTAACGCTGTCGGAAGAAATGGGACTGGATATCCTTACTGTCTGCAACGGGTGTTTCGGATCGCTTGTCGATGCCAACAATCTCATGAAAGAAGATCCGAAACTCAGAGAAGAAGTTAATAAGATACTGAAGGAGATCGGACATGAGTTCAAGGGTACAATCGAAGTGCGCCATATAATAGAGTACCTTTCCCAGGAAGTGGGACCTGAAAAGATCAAAGCAGAAGTGACCATCCCTATGGATCTCAACGTTGCCCTTCACTACGGATGCCATCTGGTCAAACCAAGTAAAGAGAGGCATCTTGGAAGCACAGAGAATCCCAGGTTCTTTGATGAACTTGTGGAAGCTACAGGAGCTACCAGCGTGGACTATGAGGATAAAATGGCATGCTGTGGAGCAGGCGGCGGTGCACGTACGGCAGTACTTGATACTTCACTCCAGATGGCTGTGAATAAACTGGAGCATATGAAAGCAGCTGGAGTGGATTGTATCATTGATGCATGTCCATTCTGTCACCTGCAGTTTGATGTCGGCCAGACAGAGATCAAGAAGAAATTCGATAAGGCATATGATCTACCTGTGCTCCACTATTCGCAGCTTCTGGGACTTGCTATGGGTCTTCCACTGAATGAACTGGGTATTAACCAGAACCTGATAATAAATGAAGAATTCAACAAAAAGATCGAGAGGATCAGGGGTGGTGCAAATGAGTAAATTAGTAGGTGCTGTAGCTATTGCCGGCGGAGGAATAGCTGGTATCCAGAGTGCCATTGATCTGGCAAGCAGCGGATTAAAGGTTTATTTGATCGAGAGCAGCACAACCATTGGAGGCAAGATGGCCCAGCTGGATAAGACATTCCCCACACTGGACTGTTCGATGTGTACGCTGTCTCCCAAACTGGCTGAAGTGGCCCGCCATCCTAATATTGAACTCTTGACCTACAGCGAGATCACAGGAATTACAGGTGAACCGGGGAATTTCACAGTAACTGTTAAGAAAAAGGCAACATACGTGGATCAGGATAAATGTACAGCCTGTGAGTTGTGCGTTTCCAAATGTCCTGTTAAAGTGCCTGATGAATATAATGAAGGCCAGAATAATAGAAAAGCTATCTATCTGGCATTCCCGCAGGCAGTACCGAGAGTATTTACCATTGATGCGGAACACTGTTTATATCTGACAAAAGGTAAATGCGGCAACTGCCAGAAAGCATGCGAGAACGATGCTATCAACTTTGAGGATACGGACAAAGAAGTAGACATCAATGTGGGAAGTGTTATCCTGAATACAGGGTTCGAACCCTATGATGCTTCAAACCTGGAGCAGTACAGGATCGACCATCCCAATGTGGTCTCATCCCTGGAATTTGAGAGGCAACTGAGTTCATCAGGACCCTTCGAAGGTCATGTGACGCTTGCTGACGGGTCACATCCGAAGAGAATAGCCTGGATACAGTGTGTAGGTTCCAGAAGTCCTGAGATAGGACGCAATACCTGCAGCAGTGTTTGCTGTATGTATGCCACCAAAGAAGCTATGGTGGCTATGGAACACGATCTTGATCTTAAGACGACAATTTTCAATATTGATGTACGGGCTTTTGGTAAGGGTTTCGAGGAATTTTACCAGAAGGCCAAGAACGAGAAGGGAATACGCTTTATCAACAGCCGGCCGTCTGGTGTGGAAGTTGACCCTGTAACAGATAATATCTCATTAAAATATGAGGCAGAGGACGGCAGCGGGATCAAACGCGAAGAGTTTGATATGATCGTATTGTCTATCGGACTTACACCCTCTAAGAGCAGTATGAACCTGGCGCAGATAGCAGGCGTGGAGATGGATGATAACGATTTTGTCAAGACAAAGATAGATAGTCCATTGGAGACGTCAAAACCTGGTATTTTCGTTTCCGGTGCCATGCAGGCTCCAAAGGACATCCCCGACACTGTTGCAGATGCCAGCGGCGCTGCAAGTAAAGCATCATCGTTGTTATCCAGTGAAAGAGGGACTCTGGTAACTGAGAAAAAGTACCCGCCTGAGAAGGAAATGGGGGATGAGATCAGGACCGGTGTAGTAGTATGCCGCTGCGGGATAAACATTGGCAATATAGTAGATGTACCTGATGTAGTAGAGTATGCAAAGACACTGCCGAATGTAGTGCTCGCCAAAGAGGAAGTATATGCCTGCAGTACAGACAGTCTGGAGGGTATTGCTAATCTGGTCAAGGAGCATAACCTGAACCATATGGTAGTTGCATCATGCACGCCAAGAACCCATGAGCCGCTGTTCAGGGAAACACTGATGGAAGCTGGTCTTAACCCGTATTTATTCGAACTGGCAAATATCAGGGAGCACTGCAGCTGGGTCCACCAGAATAATAAAGAAGAAGCCACTAAAAAGGCCAAGGATATTATCAGGATGAGTGTATCAAGGGCTAATCTGCTTCAGCCGCTGTACCAGGAGAAAATTGAGTTCAACAAGGACGCTCTTGTGATCGGCGGAGGTATCGCAGGTATGACTTCTGCACTTGATATTGCTGAAAAAGGATTCAAAGTGACACTTCTTGAGAAAGAGTCTGAACTGGGAGGTATGCTGCGTAATTTCACGCAGCTCCAGGATGGACGCACTACCAAAGAGGTGCTGGAACCCTTAATACAGAAAGTGGAATCTAACCCGAATATTACTTTGCATAAAGAAACTGAACTGACCGAGCAGGAAGGTTCTATGGGTAATTTCAAGGGTCATATCAAAGGTGCGAATATTGATGAAGATATCGAATTCGGTGTAGCTATTATTGCTACCGGCGCCAACGAACTTGAGCCTGAAGGTTACTTCTCATACGGCGAGTATTCAAATATTATAACCCAGAGCCAGCTTGAACAGAGGCTGGATGAGGGTGTGGATGCTAAGGACGTAGTGATCATACAGTGTGCAGGCGGGCGAAATGATGAACGGCCTTACTGTTCCAGAGCATGCTGCACTGTTGCTATGAAGAATGCCATCCGGCTAAAAGAATCCGACCCTGATAGGAATGTTACTATGTTATACAGGGATATCAGGACCTTCGGGGTATGGGAAGAACTGTATACCAAAGCCAGGGAACTGGGTGTGGTATTCATGCGCTATACCGAGGATAAGGAACCGGAAGTGAGCGAGAAAACAGTGCGTGTATTCGACCACCTGATGAATATGGATTTCGAGATCAATTACGACCTTATGGTCTTGAGTGCCCCGATGGTCACTCCTGCGACTAATGAACTGCTCGCACCGATGTTCAAGGTAACGCTGGATGCTAACAGGTTCTTCCTGGAGGCGCATATTAAACTGCGACCAGTAGAATGTGCCACAGACGGAGTGTTCTTAGCCGGGACATCACAGGCACCTAAACTGGTCGATGAATCTGTCAGCCAGGCATCTGCGGCAGCATCTCGTGCATGTACTATCATTTCAAGGGATTTCCTTGAAACTATAGGAAATGTTTCAGTAGTTGACCCGGAATTGTGCATTGGCTGCGGCCGATGTACCCTGGTGTGTCCGTATAAAGCACCTGAACTCAAAGAGGTCACTGTCGAGACCGAGGAGATCGTATATATCACAAAGAAGAGCGAGATCAACCCGGCTGTGTGCAAGGGATGCGGAAGTTGCGCTGCTGAGTGCCCGACTGGTGCAATAACTGCAAGACACTTCACAACACCCCAGATAATGGCTGTAATAAAAGCTTATGGGGAGGGGATATAAATGAGCGATTTCGAACCTGATATATTAACATTCTGCTGCAACTGGTGCAGTTACGCCGGAGCCGATCTGGCAGGTGTATCACGATTACAGTATCCCACAAACAACCGTATCATACGGGTGATGTGCAGCAGCAGGGTGGAACCTATACATATTCTTGAAGCTTTAAAGGAAGGCACTGACGGTATATTGGTAACAGGCTGCCATATAGGCGACTGCCACTATATCGAAGGTAATATCCATACTGATGAGAGGATGAAGGAGATCGTAGATGCATTAGAACACCTCGGTCTGAAGGACAGGCTCCGTCTGGAGTGGGTCTCAGCAGCCGAGGGTAAGAAATTCCAGGAGACTATTACTGATTTTGTAGAAAAGATAAGGGCTCTGGGCCCTAATCCTCTAAAGGAAAAAGCGAAGGAGGAATAACATGACTGAACAAGAAGCAATAACAAATGAAGAATCAGAGGAATTGAGAATTGGAGCTTTCATCTGCGAATGCGGTGTGAACATCGCAGGTGCGGTAGACTGTAATGCAGTGGCAGATTATATTTCTACTCTTCCAAATGTGGTCACATCCGTGGTTAATAAATATACATGCAGTGATGCGGGACAGGCAGAGATAAAGAATGCCATCAAAGATCTGAATCTGAATCGTGTGCTTGTGGCGTCATGTACGCCAAAGACCCACGAACCCATTTTCAGGGCATGTGTAGAGGAAGCAGGACTGAATCAATACCTGTTCGAGTTCGTGAACATCAGGGAACACTGCAGCTGGATACACATGTGGGAGAAAGAGGACGCCACCAGGAAGGCAAAAGAGCTTGTCCGTATGGGTGTGGCAAGGGCTGCATTACTGGAGCCTTTACAGTCAAGCGAAGTGCCAGTGACAGATGCAGCGCTGGTTATAGGCGCTGGTGTTACAGGTATGCAGGCGGCAATGGATATTGCTGATATGGGACATAAGGTGTATTTGGTAGAACAGGGACCTTCAATCGGAGGTAAGATGGCTCAGCTGGACAAGACGTTCCCGACCAATGATTGCAGTATCTGTATTCTTGGTCCTAAGATGGTTGAAGTTGCCAGGAATGAGAATATCGAGATCATGAGTTACTCAGAAGTGGAGGAAGTGGATGGTTATGTGGGTAACTTCAAGGTAAAGGTGAAGCATAAGCCGCGGTATCTCAATATAGATGAGTGTACCGGTTGCGGCCTGTGTACAGAAAAGTGTCCTGTTGAAGTGCCCTATGTTGAGTTCGATGAAGGGATAGGTACCAGAAAAGCCATCTATACTCCATTCCCTCAAGCAGTGCCATTGCGGGCACTGGTGGATAAATCAATTTGCATTGACTGTGGTGCGTGTATAAAAGCATGCGAGCGCGGTGCTATTGATATGGATCAGAAGGCAACCTTCTCTGAACTTGATGTTGGTGTTATTGTCGTGTCTGCGGGTTTTGATGTGTACGATCCTGAACCAAACCACGATTTTGGTTTCGGTTTGTATGATAATGTGATAACCACCATGGAGTTTGAACGCCTCATCAATGCCAGCGGACCTACAATGGGTAAAGTAGTGCGGCCCAGTGATGTCAAGCCACCAAAGAGAATAGGGTTTGTACAGTGTGTTGGAAGCAGGGACAAAAACTCCAACATATATTGTTCCAGTTTCTGTTGTATGGCTTCTTTGAAGAATGCCCAGTTACTTAAGGAAAAATATCCTGAAACAGAAGTATATATTATGTATATGGATATGAGAACACCTTTCAGGATGTATGAGGAGTTCTATAACAGGGCAAGGGATATGGGTATCAGATTCATAAGAGGCAGACCTGCAGAGGTTACTGAGAATGAGGATCATAATATTATTGCCAGGATAGAGGATACCCTGACCAATGAGATCGTAAATCTGGAACTTGACCTGATGGTACTGAGTGTAGGCGCGGTGTCGCCAGAGAGTACTGAGACGGTACGGCAGATCCTGAAGGTGAGCCGGGCTGCGGACGGATTCATGATGGAAGCACATCCAAAGTTGAAACCGGTTGACACTACACTTGACGGCATCTTTATCGGTGGTATGACCCAGGGACCCAAGGATATTCCATATTCTATTTCCCAGGGCAGTGCATGTGCGGCCCGTGCGACACGGTTTTTGGCACAGGGCAAGGCACTGACCGAGGGTATTACTGCTAAAGTGGATGAGGATATTTGTGTGGCCTGCGGTGTGTGCGTACCTATGTGTCCATTCCAGGCGCTGTCAATTGAAGATGATAAATTGAAGATACTCACGGCCCTGTGCAAGGGTTGCGGTACATGTATGGCAGCCTGTCCCACAGGTGCTTTGGAGCAGAGTCATTTCAAGAATGAACAGCTGCTGGCACAGGTTAAGAATGTGTTTGCTTACGGGGAGGTGTGATCATGGCTGAAGAAGGATGGGAACCCAAGATCGTGGCGTTTTGCTGCAACTGGTGTAGTTACGGCGGAGCTGATACGGCAGGTATGGGCAGGTTCCAACAGCCTGCATCCACCAGGGTTATCAAGGTTATGTGCTCGGGCAGGATCGATCCGCTGCATGTGTTCAATGCTTTCCTTGAGGGTGCGGATGCGGTACTGGTCACAGGATGTCACATCGGTGACTGCCATTATGTTAATGGCAACGAGAAGACTGAAGTGAGGTATGAGTTTTTGGAAGAGATGTTACAGCAACTGGGCCTGGAGCCTGATAGGCTGCACCTGAACTGGATATCTGCCAGTGAAGGTGAGAGGTTCGCCAATTTCATAACTGATGTTACAGCAAAGGTAAAGGAACTGGGACCCAGTCCCCTTAAACCTGCGGGGGTGAAGTAAGATGGTTAACGTAGGAGATATGCTGGTAGGATATGCCACGAACGAAGATGTACGCAAGCGCGGTGCTTCCGGTGGACTGGTAACTGCCGTACTGGCTGCAGCTCTGGAGAAGGGACTGGTCGAGAACGTAGTGGTAATGAAACATGTCAATGAGTTTGAAGCTGTACCTATCATCACTGATGATGTGGATGAGGTTTTAGCATCTACGGGCAGTCTGCATTCGGTGCCTGTGAATCTGGCCAAGTATGCGATGGGTCGTAAGGTTGCAATGCCTGCTAAACCATGTGATGCACAGGCTGTTATTGAACAGGCCAAACGTGGTATGATCGACCTGGATAATACCTATATCGTGGGATTGAACTGCGGTGGCAGTATGCATCCGGTGACTACCAAGAAGATGCTTGTTGAGATGTATGATATTGACCCTGAAGATGTGGTTGGCGAAGATATCGAAAAGGGTAAATTGATATTTAAGACCAAAAACGGTGACGAGAAGGCTATAGCCATTGATGAACTGGAAGAAGCCGGATTCGGAAGGCGCGAAAGCTGTCGTTATTGTACGCTTAAGATACCTGTGAATGCAGACCTTGCATGTGGTAACTGGGGTGTGATCGGGGACATGGCTGGCAGTGCAACTTTCTGCCAGGTGATGAACGATAAGGGTGTAAAACTTCTGGACAATGCAATTGAAGCGGGTCGGATAGAAGTGGAACCAGCCAGTGATAAGGCGATTGCGATAAGGGCGAAAGTGAACGATGTCATGGTTAATCTTGGCAACACTCTTGAAAAGGAGATATTCCCTGAGATACCTGATGAAGATCGTATGCAATATTACATGGAGCCAATGGCAGATTGTATCGACTGCGGGGCGTGCAAGGAGGTATGTCCGGTTTGTTCCTGCGGAGAGGATTCCAAGTGTACTATGTTCCATTCCCTTGTTGACAATTACAAGATGAGCATGTATCATATGGTACGGCTGCTGCACTTGTCTGACAGTTGCATTGCATGCGGGCAGTGCAGTGATGTGTGTCCGTCTGATATTCCAATTACTCTTCTGCAAAGCAGTTTTGCTATTCCTTCACAGCGCAAGCGAGAGTATACGCCGGGTATGAATGTTGATGATGTTCCTCCGTTCTTCGAGGTGATATTAAAATGATAGGAAATGTATACCAGACCGTGTGCCCTGGATGTAATATGGGTTGCGGCCTTTATATCAGGGAAGATGAGGAGGGTGCACTCGCTGTTGATTTCATGAAGAGTAGTCCTGCGAACCTTGGCAAACTCTGCAGGTTCGGGATGAAGCTGGCCCACCATTACTCAAAGGCTACAAGTATGGTGGATGGAAAGGAAGCGAGTGTCGAAGATGCGGTAAAGGCTGCATCTGATAAGCTTAAGGGCGCTGATGTTACCATGCTTGGTGTCGGGAATACTACAAATGAGGAATCCCTGGCTTTCAGCAAGGTCGCTGATGCGCTTGGGACTGTGGTCAATACCGGAATGGGCGTGTATTCAGAACTTCCTACGGAATGCCATCCTACAGTTGGTGTGGGTATTACACTCGATGAGATCGAGAGTGCAAAGAGGATCGCACTGTTCGTTGACCCTTATATCCAGTATCCTTTGCTGGTCAGGCGAATACTGGCTGCCAAGAAGATCGGGGCGTCTGTGGTTTCCGTAGGCTGGAAAGACCTGCATCTTGCAGATGAGAACAGGTATATCGATCCGGATATGTATGAGAGTGAACTGGGACTGGATAGCGAGTCTGTCATTATAGCAGATGTGCATCCCAATACTGATCCGGGATGGGTTAAGCGGATGCTGAACCTGGCATTGAAGACCCAGGCCAAGATATTGTTCATGAAACCTTTTGTGAATGCTACGGGTGTTGACCTGCTGTGCAAAGGTACCGGACAGAAAGGTATCTCTGAGATCATGGACGGTATCAATGAAGGCAGTATTAAGACGCTGGTCACTCTTGACAGCGATCCGGTTGAACTGATGCCTGATAGCGATGCTGCGGCTGCGACCTTGACGAAATTGGACAACCTGATCGTGATCTCTTCCAGGGATGGTCCTGTGAATAAAATGGCTGACATCGTGATAGCTACTGAACCTTTGTATGCAAAGGCGGGCAGTTTCATGAATGTGGAAGGACTGCTGCTGAACAATTCCGGTGAGAGTACTACTGGTATCGATGCAATGTCTACTCTTAGCCAGAACATGGGCGGTGAGGCTATGGATTACCCGAACCTCCATAATAAGGTGCTTGAAAGCATAGTCCAGAAATATACAAAGCCCAAATATCAAGAGCTTGCCTGTGAGGTCCTGGATATCGGGCCTGTGGAGGAAAAGGGCAACCTGATCTATCTGTTCAATCCGTTCATGTGGTTCGACCAGCCCGATGATAACGACTTTGTGATGGTCAATATGAACATGGTCAATAAGCTGGGCCTGGGGAAGGGTGGTATGATTGCACTGACCTCGGATGCGGGTACTGTGAATATGCGTTACAGGGTTGAGGATATGCCTGATGGGCTGATCCTGACTGCTAAGAAATTACCTGTAGCGACCGGATGGACTACTATTGTTTCCACGGAGGCGGTGTAAATGGTTGAGCTTGATAAGGAACAGGAAAAGGCGTTTGTGAATGAGTTGATGGAGGCCAATGAGTTAAAGGGTGCTTCCAAGAAGCGGCTCATTAAGTTTTTGGGTGCTAAGTATGACTGGGACAAGCATAGGGTCCAGTTCAGGCTGACCCGGGCGCTGATTGCCGAGCGGTATGCGGCATCGAGTCATTAACGTATGGACGAGGGGTGATTTTTAATAATCATCCCTTCAGTCTTTTTTTTTAGATTTAGAAACCTTTTTTTGTACATGCCCTTCAAGCAGGTAATTCTACACATAGGCTGTGCGGCTTACGCACGTCCAGCCATCTGGCTTCGCTATGTTTTAGCTTTGCAACGAGTTGAAAGGAGTAAAGGGGTAAAATAAAAAGGAGTTGTACTTCCTGAATAAGGCGAAAGCCGAGGTCGCGGTTGCGGTTGCCCGGGCCGTGGTAGCTGCGGTAGGCCGACCGACAGTTCCCGGCATCGTCGAACCAGCCACCACCACGAAACACCCGGTCAGCGCCACTTCCATCCTCCCATGCACTGCCATCAGATGGAGCGCCGTTATAGCTGTTATGCCATTCATCCTGGACCCATTCCCATACATTCCCGTGCACGTCGTACAATCCCCATGGATTTGCCTTTCTATTGCCGACAGGATGTGTCTTATCATCCGAGTTTTTACTATACCATGCATATTCTCCCAGTTTTGAATCATCATCACCAAAGGAATATCTTGTAGTAGTTTCTGCCCGGGTTGCATATTCCCATTCTGCCTCTGAGGGTAAACGGTAGTTATGTGTATTTTCTTTCTTATTGAGCATTTTTATAAATTCCTGTACATTCTCCCATGAAACATTCTCAACCGGCAGGTCATCACCTTTGAAGTACGATGGATTGTACTCCATAACTTCATGCCACTGTTTCTGTGTGACTTCGTACTTGCCCAGGTAAAAAGCTTCAGATATCGTCACATGATGAACAGGTCCTTCATTACCGAATCTACCTGTTTCATTTGGAGGCGATCCCATATCAGACTCCCCTGGTTGTATCAGTACAAACTCCATGTCTATAGTATTGATGATTTCATTTTTTTGTATCAGGTTTGGCTCTAAATCGCTACCAGAGGTTATAGTTTCAGCGCGCATTTGCAACGATCGCATTAATCGTTCGTGACCTTTTTCCTCAAATAAATTGACCCAATGCCAGCGTTGTAATCTCTCAGGAACATCACACTCTTCCAGCTTGAGGGGAATAAGAAAGATTGTGCCTTCGGGTTGTTCTTCTGCCTTATCCAGAGCAAATTTAATCTCTTTTTGGACATAACCAGCTTTATTTATTGCTTTATGCGAAAGGCAAACAATAACAACATCAGAAGTTTGTACGGCCTTTGGAATCTCAACTTTCCATTCCTGTCCTGGCAAAAGTTTTTCTTCATCCAGCCACGGATCAAAACCATCGCTGGATAATCGCTGATATAAGTTACGTACTTCGGTTTTATCTCCAGATGAATGACACAGGAATATGCGCAAAGGACTCGTTCTTTTATGAATCTCATCCATCATATCATACTTCATTAAAAGCCATTTCATTTAAATGATTCTTTCTTTATTTAGATGCACAATAAACATTTCATTCCAGCCACAAAAAACCAGCTGTCGCCTTCGAAACCCTGCCAGAGGCCGCGGGCACATTGCTGGAGCTACTACTCTGCCGCACCTTCCTCTGATGCCATCTCTTCAACCAAACCGGCGGCACATCTCTATCAATAGTACATGCTGCCCGCGCGCAGTCCGAACGCAGGCATGAGATCGGCGCGGGGCAGTCTTGACTGCAGGCGGGCGCGCACAAAGCCAGATAAGTAGACTAAGACGGAAGCAACCAACTCGCCGTGGGCGGCGCGTTCCACTACTCCCACCTGCCCCGGGCGCGCTTCCTGAACCACCACTCCTGTCGCGGCTGCATCGGATGCCGCCTCTACAACCAAACTTTCGCATGCAAGCGGTCTGAATACAGGTGCTGGGGCTGGAGTCTGAGTTGCGCCTCAGAAGGGCGGTACTGTGAATATGCATTACAGGGTAGAGGATATGCCTGATAGACTGATCCTGACTGCTAAGAAATAACCTGTTGCAACCGGATGGACCACGATAGTTTCCACAAAAGCGGTTCAAATGGTTGAAATTGTACTGGTATATCTCAAGAAAATGCTCACTTCATTTGCATTTTATAAGGTTGCAGGAAAATATATACTTTCATATCCTTAAAAAACGAGCTAATGTTATCATTAAAAAATGATAAAAAACGATACTAACCGTAATGGTTATATACTAACATCCCTTTGTAGGAGTTCGCTCAATTGGGCTGGTTAACATACCTGTCCTACTGAGAAATTATATATGTCAGGTATAAATGCAAATTGCGCAAATATCGCAATTAACAGGCAAGAAAAGCCTTATATACCATTGATTATATATAGAAGAGTCCAGTGTGTGATTAAAAATCGCATGCAGGGGACAGATGCAAAATATTCATAGAATAGTTGCATTCATTTATCACCACCTTATTTGCCGAGGTCATTTCCCGGCGTCGACCCGGATTTTGGGAATTGTCCCGAAAGTGAAGGGTTGCTCTCCGACCTTGGCACAATCACAAATGGAGACGAGATGGAACTTTCTCGTCCGACGTTAGTATTGGCAGTTCGGTTAATTCTGATCGGTAGTGTATATATATATATTATCGGGAATTAATTGGACAATACACCAAAACCCAAAAATTCCGATAAAAATCATTTCCTTTGTGTGTGATCAACAATTCTGGTTGATCCTGCCAGAGGCTACTGCTATCGGGGTTCGATTAAGCCATGCGAGTTAAATGTTCTTCGTGAACATAGCGAACTGCTCAGTAACACGTGGATAACCTACCCTTAGGACCGGAATAACCCCGGGAAACTGGGGATAATACCGGATAAGCCATAGACGCTGGAATGCCCTATGGTTCAAAGCTCCGGCGCCTAAGGATGGATCTGCGGTCTATCAGGTTGTAGTGGGTGTAACGTACCTACTAGCCGACGACGGATACGGGTTGTGAGAGCAAGAGCCCGGAGATGGATTCTGAGACACGAATCCAGGCCCTACGGGGTGCAGCAGGCGCGAACACTTTACAATGCGGGAAACCGCGATAAGGGAACCCCGAGTGCCAGCATCAAATGTTGGCTGTCCAGATGATTAAAAATCATTTGTTAGCAAGGGCCGGGCAAGACCGGTGCCAGCCGCCGCGGTAACACCGGCGGCCCGAGTGGTAGCCGTTTTTATTGGGTCTAAAGGGTCCGTAGCCGGCCTGATAAGTCCTTTGGGAAATCTGACAGCTTAACTGTCAGGCTTCTAAGGGATACTGTCAGGCTTGGGACCGGAAGAGGTAAGGGGTACTCCAGGGGTAGGAGTGAAATCTTGTAATCCCTGGGGGACCATCTGTGGCGAAGGCGCCTTACCAGAACGGGTCCGACGGTGAGGGACGAAAGCTAGGGGAGCAAACCGGATTAGATACCCGGGTAGTCCTAGCTGTAAACGATGCTCGCTAGGTGTCAGACACGGTGCGACCGTGTTTGGTGCCGCAGGGAAGCCGTTAAGCGAGCCACCTGGGAAGTACGGTCGCAAGGCTGAAACTTAAAGGAATTGGCGGGGGAGCACTACAACGGGTGGAGCCTGCGGTTTAATTGGATTCAACGCCGGAAAACTCACCGGGTGCGACAGCAATATGTAGGTCAGGCTGAAGGTCTTACCTGAATCGCTGAGAGGAGGTGCATGGCCGTCGTCAGTTCGTACTGTGAAGCATCCTGTTAAGTCAGGCAACGAGCGAGACCCGCGCCCACAGTTGCCAGCATGTTCTCCGGAACGATGGGTACACTGTGGGGACCGCCGCTGCTAAAGCGGAGGAAGGAACGGGCTACGGTAGGTCAGTATGCCCCGAATCTCCCGGGCTACACGCGGGCTACAATGGTTGGGACAATGGGCACCTACCCTGAAAAGGGACGGTAATCTCCTAAACCCAACCGTAGTTCGGATTGAGGGCTGTAACTCGCCCTCATGAAGCTGGAATCCGTAGTAATCGCGTTTCAACATAGCGCGGTGAATACGTCCCTGCTCCTTGCACACACCGCCCGTCAAACCATGCGAGTGAGGTCTGGGTGAGGGCATGTTTATGACATGTTCGAACCTGGGCTTCGCAAGTGGGGTTAAGTCGTAACAAGGTAGCCGTAGGGGAATCTGCGGCTGGATCACCTCCTAACGCAACGCCCAGACTTTGATCTGGACACACTGCCGGTCAGAAGCCGAAAAACTGCCAATACAATGAATAAATGATTCGATGGCCGCGAAGCCAATTGATGTATCCCGTTGGGTCGCCAACGTTAACTAATGTTGGCAGGCCAAACACATCAAAGGGCTCGTAGATCAGCTGGAAGATCGCTGCCTTTGCAACCAAGGATGCAGAAGTATCCTAAGCAAAACAGGCAGAGGCCCTGGGTTCGAGTCCCAGCGGGTCCATTTACTCTGGTAACAGAGTATAAATTATATTAACAATCGAATGCACTTAGGGTCGTAACGGCCTTAAGGAAGGGTTGAGAGCGGATCACATGACCTGTGATCAAGCTATATGATGCTGTGTATAAGCGAAGTGCAACCTGGACGCTTACTGAAATATAGTAAAGCGGATTCTGGTAATTATACCATCCGGTGAATGGCTGGGCTCAAGAGCCGATGAAGGACGTGCCAAGCTGCGATAAGCCTCGGCGAGGTGCATGGAGCCTTTGAACCGAGGATTTCCTAATAGGACATCCAAACACATCTGTGTTGATCAGTCATGATCGGGAACGCCCCGAACTGAAACATCTTAGTAGGGGCAGGAAAATAAATCAATTGAGATGCCGTAAGTAACGGCGAGTGAAACCGGCAGAGTTCAAACTGAATCCCTCCGGAAACGGTAGGGACATGTGGTGTTATAAGCCCGGTCAATTACAGTCCCAGTCGATGAAGTCGAACTTGTCTGGAACGTCAGACCATAGAGTGTGAAAGTCACGTAGACGTAAATCGAGGGATTGTGACCGGTGTCTTGAGTACCGTGGGTCGGAAATCCCGCGGGAATTTGGGAGGCATCAACTTCCAAAACTAAATACATCTTGAGACCGATAGCGTAATAGTAGGGTGACCGAAAGCTGAAAAGTACCCCAAGAAGGGAGGTGCAAAGTGCCTGAAATCGGATGGTGATAGAGCGATATAGCGTGAAAGGATCTGCACCATGAAGGAATCAGTCGCGAGGCTGTAGTACGAATGGTGTTGCCGGCGTTATATCATACGTTTTGAAGAACGGGCCAGGGAGTGTATTCAAGTGGCGAGGTTAACAAATTCAATTTGGTTAGCCTAAGCGAAAGCAACAAGCGCACAACCTTCGGGTGAGGCGCGGCGTATACAAGTGCGTGGAGTCACTAGGATACTACCCGAATCCTAGCGATCTAGGCGTGGGCAGGCTGAAGCGTGGGGAAACCTACGTGGAGGGCCGCAAGCGGTATTGATCTGCAAATCATTCGCGTGACCTGTGTCTAGGGGTGAAAGGCCAATCGAGCTAGGTTATAGCTGGTTCCTTCCGAAACATGTCGCAGCATGGCCTGACTGGAGATAGTCGGCGGAGTAGAGCACTGAATGGGGAACCCGGGGGAGAAATTCCTCGATCCCCTCTCAAACTCCAAAACCGCCGTCGTCGTAGAAAGTCGGAGTCCGGGCTACGGGGTAAGCCTGTAGTCCGTGAGGGAGACAACCCAGACCATGGTTAAGGTCCCCAAGTGTCGGCTAAGTGTCAACACTAAAGGGTGTCCTAAGCCCAAGACAGCTGGAAGGTGAGCTTAGAAGCAGCTATCCTCTAAGGAGTGCGTAACAGCCCACCAGTCGAGGTTTAGGGCCCCGAAAATGGACGGGGCTCAAGCCGACCACCGATACCATGGAACACAGCAATGTGATTTTATAGGAAGGCAATCCGTTTGGGTAGAAGTAGGGCCGTGAGGTCCTGTGGACCATTCGGATATGAAAATCCTGGCAGTAGTAACAGCAAAGTCGGGTGAGAATCCCGATCGCCGAAGGGGCTAGGTTTCCTCGGCAATGATCGTCAGCCGAGGGTTAGTCGATCCTAAGATGTACCGTAAGTCGAGTACATCGAAAGGGAAACAGGTTAATATTCCTGTACCGTTTTGGCAATTAAACTGACGCATCCGGGTAGGTTGAGCAGTCATATGTCAGGCTGTCTAAGCACCGAAACTTGTGGAGAGCCGTAATGGTGAGAAGCAAGTGAATGTGTAATGGCGAAAGTCAACTTATCCCAGGTGACCGTGAAAAGGGAGCCAAAATGATCGTACCGAGAACTGACACAGGTGCCCCTAGCTGAAAAGGCTAAGGCGTGTCGGAATTACACTGGCTAAGGGAATTCGGCAAATTAGCTCCGTAACTTCGGAAGAAGGAGTGCCTGCCGTGAAGACGGCAGGTCGCAGTGACTAGGGAGCTCTAACTGTCTAATAACAACATAGCTGACCGCAACTCCGAAAGGACTAGTACGGTCAGTGAATCCTGCCCAGTGCAGGTACCTGAAAACCCGGTTCAACGGGGCGAAGGGCCTGTCAACGGCGGGGGTAACTATGACCCTCTTAAGGTAGCGTAGTACCTTGCCGCTTAATTGGCGGCTTGCATGAATGGATCAATGAGAGCTCTACTGTCCCTAGCCAGAATCCGGTGAACTTTACATTCTAGTGCAGAGTCTAGAGACCTCTAGGGGGAAGTGAAGACCCCGTAGAGCTTTACTGCAGCCTGCAGTTGGGTTGTGATTTTGGATGTACAGTATAGGTAGGAGGCATCGAAACCCCGGCGCCAGCCGGGGTGGAGCCGCCAATGGGATACTACCCTTTCAAGATTACGGCCCTAACTCAGAGATGAGGACCCCTGTAGGTGGGCAGTTTGGGTGGGGCGCCACGCCCTTGAAAAGATATCAAGGGCGCCCAAAGGTTGACTCAAGTGGGTCGGAAACCCACTGAAGAGTGCAAGAGCATAAGTCAGCCTTACGTGATTTCGCAAAGCAAGGAATCGCGAGACGAAAGTCGGGTCTAGCGAACCAATGTACCTCCTTGATGGGGGTCATTGACTACAGAAAAGCTACCTCAGGGATAACAGAGTCGTTTCCGGCAAGAGCACATATCGACCCGGAAGCTTGCTACCTCGATGTCGGTTCTTTCCATCCTGGCCGTGCAGCAGCGGCCAAGGGTGAGGTTGTTCGCCTATTAAAGGAGATCGTGAGCTGGGTTTAGACCGTCGTGAGACAGGTCGGTTACTATCTACTAGAGGTGTTCGTTGTCTGAAGGAAAGTTGCATTCAGTACGAGAGGAACTATGCAACGGTGCCACTGGTCGATCGGTTGTCCGACAGGGCAATGCCGAGCAGCTACGCACCAAGGGATAAGGGCTGAAAGCATCTAAGCCCGAAACCCATCCTGAAAAGAGACAACATTAAGGACACTCATAAAAGATGAGGTTGATAGAGTCGGGATGTACGCACCAAGGCAACGAGGTGTTTAGTCCGCGGCTACTAATAGTCCGTGCCACTCCTGCTGATCTATAAAGTAGGATTGCTAAGAATGTGAGTCCTTCGGGGCTCATTTCAGGTGATATTCAGGTTGTACTTCGCTATACACAATCATGTGTGAGTGTAGCGGCCATAGCGGAGGGGATACTCCTGTACCCATCCCGAACACAGCAGATAAGCCTTCCCACGTTCCTTACTGTACTAAGGTGCGAGAGCCCTTGGGAACTCTGGATCGCTGCTATGCTCACTTACTTTTTATTTTTATAAATTATTTTGATAGTTTAACTACTGAGGTTTATCAAGCACAGTAATCCTCCTTGTCAGACTGCGGTGCACCCTCTGTATGTACACATCAACCACTGAAAAGCTGGCAGATACCGCCCACTCCTCAACAGGACATTCAGAAACCACCACTGCCCGACCGCCGGGACGCAATACCCTGAATATTTCTAAAAGAGAACGTTTCATAAGAATATCCAGGGACCTGGCCTGTATCAGTGCAGACCTGCCGTAAGGCGGGTCGGTTACCACAGAGTCGATACAGCTATCCTTCAGGGCCATATTACCTGCATCCTGGAACATGAGAGAATAATCAGGCACATAGAAATCAAGGTTCATCCTGGCACCCAGCAGTATCTTCCTCTGTACATCACAACCAACAGTCACCGCACCCATAAGCCCTGCCTCCACCAGTATCCCGCCAGTGCCGCAGTACGGGTCAAGTATTATGCTGCCAGGTCCGCTTCGTGCGATATTTACCAGGGAGCGTGCCAGTCTGGGCATAAGGACGCCAGGGTAGAAGAACGGTTTATTCTGTGGTTTGCGGTCTTCAAATGAACCGCGGTCAACAGATGCCAGCACACGACCGAAAATACATTTTCCATCAGTCAGTACTGCCCGATACCGGACGTCGGGATTTATAAGGTCGGCACGATATCTTTTATTGTAGAGCACCCCGCCGATCTTTCGTTCAATATCCTCAGAAGAGATGGGATTTTTACGCTTTATCTTCTTTGCCCTTACTTTATAGGTAAAGGACGCAGGCTCATCAAAATCCACATTCTCAACCATGTTCATGATACCAGGTAAGGTTGAATCCGAGATGCCCAGCACATTGATAATATGCCAAGTCAGGGCCAGGCGTTTGCTAAGTTTTCTCACCTGATCCATATTTGTGTCTATATTTGCGATTACACTTGCATTTGCGTTTACATTTGAATTTAAATTTGGGATATCTACAATAAGTACCTGGTCGAATCGATATCGTACAGAAAATTCAATATTTACGGATTCCAGGGCCCCGATAACTTCAGCTACTGGTATATCGGGATGCTCGCCCGAGAGTTCAAAAGCAATCAGGCTCATTATTCAATCACAGGCTTCAGGTGGCTGCATATTATCTTTCAGTTCTTTAAATACCTCTGCCATAACACCATAATGCATGAACTGTTCGTGAAGCCTCTCAGCAGAAACCTTTTTTGCATAGGAATCATCTTCCCAGGGAATGTCCAGGTCATAGTTCACATTTTTCAATAATAGGCCGCAGGCCGGTGCCGGTTCCAATCCCTCTTCGAACTCTTCCGGATGAAGCATGCGTTTAAGCCATTCAACTTCACGGGTCTGGTCCCCCACCATACGAAGAGCTGTAACGATCTTGCGCACCATATGCCATACGAAACTATCAGCCTTGATATCAAGATTGATTAATCTGCCTTCCACCCTTATATCGATTCGTTCAACTGTTCGCACAGTGGACTTATCCATATCCGGTGTGGCAAAATTAGCAAAATCGTGGGTACCTCTTAAGAGCTTTGATGCTTTGCGCAAAAGTGAGATATTTAAACATTCACCACAAATGAAATATTTGTATTCCCGGCTTACAGCATGTCGCCTGGGGTCGAAATCATCAGGTACTTCAGCCCTTGACCACACCCAGATAGAGGGTGGCAGTTTGCTGTTAATTACCCTTGGTATTGCCAGTTTCGGGTTGTCGGTATCAAAAGCGATCACCTGTTCAAGGGCATGGACTCCGGCATCGGTCCGACCTGAACCGGTATATCTGACACTTTTAGGGTCAGTAATGATCTTCAGTTCTTCAAGAGTTCTGAAGAGTTCTTTTTCAATTGTTGGCACATTCGGCTGTATCTGATATCCGTGATACTCAGTGCCGATATATGCAATCTTTAATGCTATCCTCATAAGTACGATCTTATAGAAATATGTGCAGGTAAATGATAAAAGTAACTCAATGGTACGATCAAAGTGATCATTTCCTATTGACTGCCTTTTTTTGCCTGTAATAATCTACAACCATTACCAATACGATCATGAACAGACACCCCATCAGGAACCACAAGCCCAGGTGGGATGTGAAATCCATATCAAGGGTTGATCTACCCTTTTCCAAAGTGGCTGGTTCAACATATAGGGTAGTTATGTGTGATGGCATATCTGTGACCATTTCAGCCGCTTCAGGTACAGCTTCAGGGATGTTCGAGACATCCGGTGCAGTTGCATTCGATAGTGTCTTTTGTGCTGAATCATTCACCACACCCATAATTGGATCCTCTGCTCCTCCTGAAACATTGCCTATAATATCCATAGATGAACCCATTGAAGATTCTTCTTCAATAATTCTTTGGGCATTACCATCTGGCATCATGCTTTTTGAGGAGGTAAATGTACTTGTAAGCAGTTCAATAAAACCTGATGCGAAGACAGCAGTAAGAATGACACCAAGGTATTTTTTCAGTATTTCGGTAATAGAGGCACTACCAAGCTTTTCAGGCACCACAACGATAAGCTTACGTACAGGTGCATAGACCTTGACCTGCCTTCCTTTCTCGCTGTACTTTATTCGCTCGATCTTTGCCAGTCCCACGTCCACAAGGTTTTCAAGATTATATTTGATAGTGGTCAGGGGAACATCCAGATGTTTGGCGATATCAGATGCACTCATGGAGTGCTCGGCAAGCAGTTCCATTATGTGCCTGGCCGTGTCATTGGTAATGACCTGGGTTATCTTTTTTGATTCATCACCAAGAGGAAGCACCAGAAGTTTTTCACTGTTATCATTTATTTTATTACCAGCCTTGTTGTGGCTGTTAACTCCAGTGTCTCCTGGTGCATCTTCCATACTTTAACTTATGTGGATAATATTGATATACATACCTATAACTGCGAACTGAACTGCACTTATTTGTCATCTGGTAATGTCTGCATCCTGTTGAAATGGCGGCTGAACTGGCTGCGGCGGTTGATATGCTGGTGTTTGGCAGCACGTTTTACAATACCGGTCCAAAACTCATCTTCCATTGTGTATCACCTCAGGTATATGGATATACTACAGCAATGATAAACCACATCCAAGAGCACAGCGAAAGTAATCCTTAGTGAATAGTATGATAGTAGAACAGGTGGGGGATTAAGATGCTTCAATAACCCTTTTATAATATGAAACGAGTTTATAAGTGAGGTTTTTTATATGGAAGAACTTAAAATGAGGGATCGGGTTCTATATTACTGAATCGATACGTGATAAACGCGTAACTATTTTCGACACCACACTGCGTGATGGTGAACAAACCCCTGGCGTATCTCTTACATTTGAACAGAAAAAGGAAATTGCTTCACAACTCGACAAGCTTGGCGTTGATATACTTGAAGCCGGGTTTCCCATGTCATCAGAAGGGGAAAAGCAAAACGTGAGCGAGATCGCTAAAATGGGTCTTGGACTGGATGTATGCGGACTCTCAAGGTCAGTATTTTCCGATCTGGACGCATGCCTGGAATGCGAAGTGGATATGGTGCATACCTTTATTCCCACGTCTGATGTGCAGCGCATCCATACCATCAAGAAGAGCAGGGAAGAAGTACTGGACATGGCCATCAGGGCTGTGGAGCATATCAAGGAACACGGCGTAAAATGCATGTTCAGCCCAATGGACGCCACCAGGACGGATTTTGATTACCTGTTACAGATCAGTAAGGCGGTCCAGGAAGCGGGATGCGATGTTATTAATATTCCAGATACAGTTGGCGTTTTCGTACCATCGGCCATGAAGGCTTTGATAGCAGATATCAAAACGGATATCACCATTCCCATTGATGTTCACTGCCATAACGACTTCGGGCTTGCAGTTGCCAACACCCTGGCAGCAGTAGAGGGGGGCGGCATGCAGGTACAGGTCACCATAAACGGCCTGGGTGAGCGGGCCGGAAATGCCGACCTTGCCGAGACCGTAATGAGCCTGCACAGTATCTACGGGGCAAAGACCAATATCAAAACCGAGTACCTTGTGGAAACTGCACGTATGGTGGAGCGGTATACTGGCGTAAGGATACCTCCGACAATGCCTATTGTCGGTGATAATGCATTCGCACACGAGAGCGGGATACATACTCATGGCGTGCTTACCAGGACAGATACCTTCGAGCCCGGCATTATGACACCTGAGATGGTAGGTCATAAGCGGCGTATCGTGATGGGCAAGCATGCAGGCAGGCATGCAGTCATAAAGACACTGAAGGATGCAGGTCTTGAACCTGACAATGACCAGTTGAACGAGATCATGTCCAGGATGAAGGATATTAGTAACAAGGGCAAATCCATCACAGATTCAGACCTGTTCGCCATTGCTGAAGCTATTATAGGCAAAGTGAAGAAATCCGAGCGTCCCATTGACCTGATAGAAGTCTCTGTAATGACAGGGAATATCATCACTCCAACGGCTTCTGTAAAGGCCATGGTGAGAGGTGAAGAAAAGGTAGGAGCCAGTATTGGTGTTGGCCCGGTGGATGCGGCACTGAACGCTGTCCAGAGTATCATTAATGGCCAGCGGACAATGAAATTGAGGGATTTCAAGATCGAGGCCATTTCAGGTGGTTCGGATGCACTTGCCGAAGTTATCATCGGTGTGGAAGATGACAAGGGCCGGATTATGACTGCCAGGGCTGCCAATGAAGATATTGTGATGGCATCGGTTGAGGCTCTTGTGACAGCTATGAACCGTATCCTCATGATGAAGTAGGGAATATGAACCGACCGGCTGCATACATTCTTGACCTTGACGGTGTGGTCTACCACGGGAGAACGGTCATACCAGGTGCCAGTGAATCCATTGACAGATTGAGGAGTTCGGGCAGCCGGGTGGTATTCCTTACTAATAATGCCACCCGCACCAGGGAGGCCATAGCCCGGCGGCTTAAGGATATGGGTATCCCATGTGATGCAGGGGATGTGATATCCTCTGCCTATGCCGCATCAGTTTATATTAAAGAGAAGTATGGCAGCAGTACCATATATCCTGTGGGCGAGCAGGGTTTGGTCGAAGAACTGGAACGATCAGGTCATATAATTAGTGAACAGGATGCAGATTATGTGGTGGCTGGCCTGGACAGGGAATTTACGTATGAGAAGCTTACCAGGGCCATGGACATGCTTATGAACGGGGCAGGGTTCATTGCTACCAATACCGATGCTATGCTGCCTATAGAGCATGGTTTCCTCCCAGGGGCCGGGAGTATGGTCGCTGCTATACAGGCTGCTTCGGGTGTGGTGCCTGATGTGGTCGGTAAGCCTAATAAGCCGATCATGGATGTGCTGCTCAGGGAGTACGGGATGAAAAGTGAAGAGTGCGTTATGGTTGGGGACAGGCTGGAGACCGACATCCTGGCAGGGATAAGGGGCGGGATGCAAACTGTGCTGGTGCTTACAGGGGCATCAGGGATAGAGGATATTGAATCTTCAGGGATACGGCCTGATGCTGTTCTTGATAGTATCGCTGATTTGGAATAGAGCTTTTTCAATGTATAGGAAAGTATATACTTTCCTGTAGGCCTCGAAAATGCAAACGATGTGGGCATTTTCTTAACGGCTCATCCGTTCTTTGTAATATTCTTCTTTTGCGATCATCTCAAGACCGCAGCATATTATCGGGTCATTCCCGGAGAACAATATTTCAATCTCTGTACCGCATATTTCGCAAATGTATATCTCACCCATTTCTGTCAAGCAGGCATTCCCCCTTTTTGTTTCATAATTTGTATATATTGTGCTGGTATTAATATTTTATTGCCAGTGACTCGATGCTTAAGAATTAACCCTTCATGTAATTTGATGTCTTCGAAATCTTCAAATGATACATTTTCCCAGAGTTCATCTTCATCTCCCAGTTCTATATATGTGAATGCTCGATCATAATAGTCATTCAATACATGGAAAAAGATATTCTGATTATGAGCAAAGTCATCTGCCCTTTAATGCACAAGCGACTGATTCGATTCAAACTGGCTCCCCATGTTCATTTATCATCCTATCGATTTCGTCAAGCGCGTAGGAACCGAACTGCATTTGCTTTGATCTGGCTTTGTCATCATCCAGGTCACCGATAACAAGGATATTCTCATCGTTTAGCCGATTAGCTGGTCCTGTGAAGTTAAATGATCCGACAACAAGCACCTCACCATCAATGACTGCCAGCTTGTGGTGCAGTTTATTTAATCCTGCTTTATGCGGGCATAAATGCATTTCAGCTCCCGCGTCCTTGATGTCTTTTGTCGGAGCCCATCGCTGTTTACCCTGGCTGCCATCCAGGATGCCGCGAACTTTGATCCCGGAGCGGGCCAGAGCGATAAGGGTATCATCAATCCCTGAAGAACGACTGAAGGTGAACATTGCAAAGTCCACGGATTTTTTCGCTTTAAGCATTTGTTTCATGATCTCCATCTCAGGAGAGTGATCTGGTGCAAAAAGTATCTTAACCGGTACTCCTGCAACGCAGTACACACGTGGTGGACTAAAACGGCGGCTCTGGTTTGACCCGAAGGTCCCATCGAGTATCTCCCTGAACTCGTTTGAATATTCTCGGGCGCATATTGCCTAACCCCGAACACCACATCCTGCCCCACAGTAAACGCCCGCGCCGACTCCGCCGCCCGAGTATCCGTATGCATCCGCACCTGGCTGAAATCAGCTCCAAAACGCGGCTCGAAATAAGCGCGGTCGTTTTCTGATAAAGGATGGCCGTCGCCCTTAAGGGACTGTATATGAGATTCGAGATTGGGATTAGATTCAGAGATATGACCTGAAGTTGCTTTTGCCTGAAGTTCTTCTTTTTCCTCTTCTGGCTCGACCTGCCTTTGAACCAAAGGTGTGATCTGGTTGACAAGTGGTTTGGTTTGTAGCGTCTCTTTCTCTTCCTCCTCCTGCTCAACCTGACGCTGCACCCCCAGCTCCGGCATCTTCATCACAGCATCCGCCACCCGGTCCGGCTCCATACTCCCATCTCCAGGTTT
>SWBW01009889.1_pt1 | contig 30165 bp, 34 predicted proteins | sample 4693041 | NCBI WGS metagenome assembly SWBW01 (sample SAMN10267271, study PRJNA491770) | bioreactor metagenome | isolation source: DHS bioreactor inoculated with marine methane seep sediment | place: Japan: Omine Ridge, Nankai Trough | collected 2006-05-06 | reverse complement strand
ACTATACCAGCAATACTATACCAGCAATACTATACCAGCAATACTATACCAGTAACACTATACCAGTAACACTATACCAGCTGGTCAATAGGGACCATATCACCCACATCCATTAGACTGGACATTGCATGAGTATCTATCCTGAATCCCTGTTCCTGGGCCACTGCCATGGGATTGGTGCCACCGGCAACCACAACCCCGAAATGGTCCCGTTCCACACTCACTCCCAGAACATCGGTATTGGGCTCACCCACTTCCAGGATACCACTAAAACCCACCGAGACCATATCATCCAGTATTTCTTCCACCCTATCCCTGGCATTCATAGTGATCTCCCTGAGGTTGGCAAGTATCTTGCCCGAGCCGATGGTAAGCATATCACTCACCGAAGTCAGGGATTGGGACATCAGTATCTCCAGGGGATCGATAGTAGTGCTGTCGTACCTGACCAGGTCAGTGAAACGCACTGGATTTCCCTCCTTTACTTCTACCAAACCGCCAAATCGTGGTTTTACCGGAATGCCGTGCTTTAAAAGTATGCCATCCACCGTGATACTGCAGACTGTTGCGATGCCGTACTTGCCATTGGGGATGATAAAATCATTCACTGATTCGCCGGATGACAGCATCTTTACCAGCGGACTGACTGTCAATCCACTAAGCATTACATCACGGAAAATGGGCAGGATATTATCGACATCCTCACTATCTATTAAGGAAATATTGGTCACAATCCTGCCTGAACCGGACGATGGGTCGAACGAGACACCATATATCAGGTCCTCGATATTTGAAAGTGTAAATACAATCTGTTTCCCATTTATACTTCTTAATGTTTTTACTGCCATTACTCTCACCGGATGGTCTGATCACATAATAGATATGGTCTGGAATATTGTATGTAACACATTAAAAGGATGCCTATTACTAAAGAAATATATTATAAACCATAACTCCTGTTAAGACGATATGCTTCCTTCGAAAGTAAAGGATTGGATGGTAGCTGGTTTATGGGAAGATATGGACCAGGCCATCTACTCAGTCAATAAGTTAAAACTTTTAAACGGAGCCTACTGGTTCTGGCTCATGTCAGATTATGACCAAAACAACCCTAGAATGCTTCAGGTACTTGTCAGCTGCGGGGCTCTTGATTATAACCTGAACGATAAACATTTCACCAATAAGCAATCAGGTGATGAGAAATTTACATGCTATTGCGGCATCTGGGAATACAGGGACAAAAAGGTATCAGACCTGGTACATGACAGTTGTGACTGCACTGTAACCAAGGGCAAGTTCCTGTGTGTTACCGAATCCGGGTATGAGATCTCAATCACCAACTCATTCCCGGATTATGATATGATAGTTAAGAACAGGGATTTGGTAGTTACAAAGTTCAGGTCGGTCTCCTCGAAATTCAAAGGAGGATATATACAAAATCCACTGGTCAGTTATCCGTCTGGAATAGCCTACAGTGAGGATTTCGATGCCTATGCCCGCAACAGCAGGGGGTTCCAGCATTTCTATGCAAGTAAGATGAGCGACCTGTTCGCAACCTGTGAGGGGGAATTATTCGGGCGGGATTTCCAGGGCAGTTTCTGGCTGGAGAGGGCACTGGGTTTTGGTTCCACGCTGCCGTGGAAGATCGTTATGGTCAATTTCAGCGACAAATCCAGGTTGTGGTACCGTTATTTCCCTTCAAAGTTCCTGAATTACGGCACACCACTTGAGTTCATTTTCGATGACATGGTCACAAAAAAGCGCTACCATTTCAGTGAAATGAAGTTTGAGTATACAGGCAGCAACCATGGACCCACAATGAAATTCAGTCCGGATATGGATACCATACATCTATCAGCCTCAGGCGATCATGGTGAAAAAATACGCCTTACTGCAAAGATACTGGACAGGCACCTATACAAGTACGATGTGGCCAGGATAAAGTTCAACTACAACCAGCTCGTGCTGGAAGTAGAGGATATTGAAGCAATCGTGGATGGTACTGACCTGGTGCAGGGTAAGGAACAGACATTGAGCTACGGTGAAGATGCCTATTTCAGCTTATAGGATGGCGTGGACTAGGCTGGAATGGACCGGGATGGGATGGATCGAAATGGAATGGACCGGAATGGTTCATTTCCCGAACCTGCGCTGGCGTTTCTGGTAATCCCTGAGGGCACGCAGGAAATCCAGTTTTCTTAAGTTGACCCAGCTTACATCAGTGAAATATATTTCTGAATATACTGACTGCCAGATCAAAAAATCAGCCAGGCGTTTCCCTCCTGAACGTATCACCAGGTCAGGTTCGTACTTGATAAGCAGGTGTTGTTCAATGGCAGACCCGTCAATATCCCCGGGTTTCAGCTTACCTGAGCGGACCTCGGACATGATCTCCCTGAATGCTTCTGTCAGTTCTTTTTTGCCGCCATATCCCAGGGATATGTTGATCTGCATACTCGATATCCCGCCGTTTTTAACATTTTCAATCTTCCCATCAAATGACAGCAGGTCAATTCCGGCATCCACATCCTGCAATGTCTCTGTTAAACATGTTACCAGCTCATTGTAAACCTGACCCTTGATAGCGGTATCCAGGTCTATCAGGCTGACATAGATTGTGAGGATATTGATACTATATTTCCGGCACCATGTGATAAAATCAAGTATCCTCAGAGGAGAACGCTTCTCAAGCAGGTCACTCTCTGTAATGATAAGCACGATATGGGTGGGAAGTGAAGAATCATCCTTTCGTATAATCTTCTCAAGCCTTTGCTCATAGAGCCTGGAAAAGAATTTCATTGCATATTAGTAATACCTGTAGGATAAATTATTTGCCTTGTGGGGTTATCTAAATCTCTTGATACCAATGTCTGTTAAAGTCTGCAATGATGTGTCTTTCAAATATCTATTGTTATTCATACTGTTAGCCATACTGCTGCCCTTTTTTCCCTTGATATACATTGTGGTTGCAATTATTCCCCTTTTAGTTGTCCTTTTATTGAAGTCCCGGCAACACAGTGCTCTTTCATCATCACTCTCTGGCATGTCACTGGGTGTATTTATTATAGGATCACTGGCCATTTTAATGGAGTATTTGGGGTACGAATTTCCGCTGTACATCATAGGTGCTTCTATTTCTATCACCTGTGCCGGTAGTGCGGCAGCATGCATAATCCGTGTAAGGGGAGGTCGAAAACCTGAACTGGACGATAAATTCATTTCAGCCACGTCAAGTATCGGCCTTATTGTGATTGGTGCATTAACAGCATGTGTAATGGCATACTGGATCATTGGCTGGCAAAATGCTTGCGTAACACTGAGCCAGTTGTTCTTCCTTGCGCTCATTGGTGCCGTGACAGGTGCACTGCTGGAATCCATCCCGTCCAGGACAGATAAGAACCTGGCAATGATACTGGGTTCGTTCATGATCATGTGGCTTTTTGCCAGTTTCGGGTATTATGTGAACTTTGACCACTTGTCGGCCATCTTCATCTTCTCATTATTTTTAGCATATCTGGCATACCGTTTTGATATTGCAGATGTGTCAGCTATGCTTTCGGCCACCTTGCTGGGTGTACTGATCATAGTGTTTACCAACTTCAACTGGTACCTGATACTGATCACATTCTTCCTGCTGGGGGGGGCTTTTACCAGGTACGGATATGATTATAAGCACATTATGGGGGTAGCACAGGGTAAGGGAGGGGTCAGGAGCTATGAGAATGTACTTTGCAATTCTATTATTGCACTTATACTGGCCGTGGCCTATGGCATGTATCACGAGATTTATCCCCAGTTCGGTGCAGTGCTGATGTTCGCTTATCTTGGTGCAGTGGCAACGGCTACCGGGGACACTCTTGCAAGTGAGATAGGGGAGACATATCGGGGCAAACCTGTGATGATCACTAACTTCAAACCTGCCAAACCAGGGACAGACGGTGCAGTTTCCAGGCTGGGCGAACTGGTGTGTATTGCCGGGTCTGTCATCATCGGTGTGCTGGCACTGGTGTTGGGTGTGATAGACCTGCCCGCTTCAGGTCCTATTACCTACGTTTTCTGGATGTTGATCGTGGTACTGGGCGGGTTTTTGGGTACTAATTTTGATAGCCTTCTGGGTGCTACTTTCCAGCAAAGAGGCTGGCTCTCCAATAGTGGGGTGAACCTTGTAGCAACAATGGGTGGCGCCTTTATATCAGGAGCCGCGTATTATATTCTGTATGGGCATGTAGTGTAGAGGATATCACTCAGGCCTCCGGAGCCTGGAACCTGGGTTCGACTCCCAGCATGCCCGCTTACTCACCTGATAGTATTTCCCTGATCCGGGAGCAGGTCGGTTTCGACTCCCGGCATATCCGCTTATTTACATCTAAAAAGTTCCACTTCAGGTTAAATTTGAAAAAGAAAAAAAGAACCCTTTGCAGGGCCAGAGTAGTTTTAAATTTTATCAACTATTTCGATCTCGATCTTCTTTACGTTAGGTTTCTTGATCTTGTCTGGCATCCAGCTTGGTTTGTTCTTGGGAGCAGAAACCTCTTCTCTCCATCCTTCATACTGGTGGAGTTTCTTTGTACCTCTTTCCCTGAGAATGATCAGTTCTGGCTTCTTCTTGGTTCCCTTTCCCCTGTTAGCTGCTTTGAGGGCAGCTTGTCTGGGCTGTTTACCAGTAAACACTCCATGTTCATTGCCTTTCTTGTCTCTCAATACAAAATTTCTTGTTTCTGTCATAATCAATACCCCTTTAACGGTTTACTGTTACCGCCTATGTTTTTAAGTAATAGTATTTAAACCTATTTCGTGAGTTATGTCGAAGCATGTTGATTTTTCGTTATAGATTATTTTCGCACCAGATATTTGCATCAATATATTCTCATTTACAACGTCAATTGATTGTGGTTTTTAATACTTAATAAGCAAATTCCATATTTATTTACATTACCAAATCATAATTACATGCTTAGAAATTTATCTATTATGTTCTGCATTTTATCCTTGTGGGCACTTCACATGTACAAATTTACAGTGTACCCTGAGTTGGATAATCGAATTTAAAAAGGCAAATCATCCGTTCATTTGAATTTACTTTTGCATGTAGTGTTTATTCTATGTACTTACAAAAAGGTTAAATGGAAAAACAATTATTAAGAACCACTCTACCATGTGCTCCGATAGTGTAGCACGGCCAATCATGCAGGACTCTCACTCCTGCGACTGGGGTTCAAATCCCCATCGGAGCATGCGGGTCTTAAAACTCTTTTTTAAGGCCTATTTACCTTTATTAACTTTGATATGGATTATTTTTAAGTTTTTCCCTGATGCCCTGTTTCGGTTCCCTGACCGCACCGGAGATAGTGTTTGATATCTGGGACGGCCAGGCAGATGCCGGCACTGGCAGGGCTGCGGTATGGGGGGGGCTGCCAGCGGTTGGGTGGGCGGTGTTAATTTTGTGCGGGGTATGCCGTGTCTTCTAAAACGAAAACCTGTCTGGAGTAGACGATGGCAACACAAATATTAATTAATTGGACACTACACTTTAAGTGGAGCAAATTGAAAAGGTGTCGACATTGTCAAAGAAATATAAATGCAGTAATGAATATGAGTTACCTGAGAGAGATGATTCACCATCAGGATTTGCAGATATATTCAGTTTCCATTGTACGAAATGTGGAGCATTCTCAGGAAATGTGAGACTTGATATTGGCTATCCAGAGGGAGGATTCGGATGGACACTTGAGGATAAGCAACCGGGAGTTGGATGAAATTGCCGCATGTGAAAGTTGAAGCATACAATAGTCAAATATAAGGTTATTGGTAATATTAGAACTACTGCGTTGAAGATTGATCAAGTTTTACTTTATACAATGAAAAAAAGTGATTTTTTTGGCTAAAAAGAAACGAACTACTAAAACAAAAGATACTGCCCCGAATAACCACAGTGAGCAGATTCCAAAAACAGATAGCAGTAAAGGACAGACCAACAATTTACCTTACTTAGCTATCATTGCCGGATTATTACTGGTGATCGCATACCTGATACTCGGCGGCGGAACCAACCCGGCAGATTATCCCACCGGCCCACCCCCTCCGGGTATAAGTAATGACATTCAGCCTGTCAACCAGCCAGCATTATACACTGGTAATATACCCGAACCTGTTCTTAAACCTGAATTTGCCGCATTTTTCCCAGATAATATCAGTGGGATGAGGCGTGTGACATTGCTAATGGACCCAATGAATGATGAAACTGGTGGACGTTTCATTTCAAAGGTGCAGGACCATGCGAATTTGATATATTTGAGTGAATCCACACTGACTGATTTCGAGGTAGAATATTCGGTCTATAAGATGGAAAGTCCCGAAGCTGCCAGGGAAGTCCTTGATTATTATACTACCGAGAAGGGGTGGAATACTTTACAGAAATCGTATGGAAATCTAACCTTCTGGATATGGCAAGGTTATCTCGAAGGTAATGGCAGGCCGTATGGAATGTATATCTTTTGGGACAGCATCAGCAGTGGAGCATATCTGCCAATTGAAAGGCAAGGTACGAGCTATATAGCACAGGCTAACGCCGACCTGCTCTGTCTGCATGGAGAAACTGTACACGATGAATATTTCATTATGGTGGATGTACATGCGCCTTCAGGGAAAGTAAATGAAGTTTCTGAACAGATGTTCACCGAGGCTGCTTCACTGATTGCCCCGTGAGCGGGGAATAACATGGACATAACCCCGGGCCTTGCTACATTCGGACTTATCGCATTGGCAGAGATGGGCGATAAGACCCAGTTGATAGCAATAGCACTATCTGCCAGGTATTCCAGGACACATGTATTTGCGGGTTTGATGGCTGCTTTTATAGTCTTGACCGCGCTGGCAGTGGGTGTGGGTGAAGTGGTAGTTGCCTTTATCGGCCCAGAGGTTATCGCGATTATAGCGGGGCTGCTGTTCATTTTGTTCGGGGTTATTACCATCATGATGGATGACGATGATGATAATAGCTATGTGAAAAAGTCTGGAGCCCGCAGTGCTTTCATGACTGCATTTAGTCTAATAGCACTTGCAGAGCTGGGTGACAAGACCGAGCTTGCTGTCATAGCACTTTCGGCCCAGTACCATGCCCCGATCATGGTGTTTTTGGGTGCAGTCCTGGGGCTGGGGTTGGTAAGTGCGCTGGGTGTTGCTATTGGGGGGAAGTTGCAAACGATGGTGTCCATGAAGAATTTGAGGATTGGGTCCGGTATTTTGTTTTTGGTGTTTGGGGTATTGTTCCTGCTGGGTGTATAATCTGGGCACAGAACCCAAATTTGACAGTTATTATTCTTACATAGAGAGCATTCAATTTATCGAGTTCATCACAATCTCATTTCATTATCGGTTTTTTTGATATAGATTTGACAATTATTTTCGTTCCTTTAATGCTGGCAGCCCTTGGACTCATAAATATTAATCTTAAATAATGATTAATATTTCTACGTTAAACAGAGAACAATATCAAATGTGGATCAATACCCACCATGAGTATCATAAGTATAACTATGAAAATTTTTGAAGAACCGACAAATATATATATGGTAATGATTAATAATTATGATGAGGAAGTTAGAAATAAATATTTGGTTTGGGAGTTCCCTACTCTCCAACATATATTCAAAATAATTCATGAGCGGGTTGGGGAGTGGGGGTTAGTTTATAAAAAATGTGAACCCGCTCAAATTAAATATATAATTAATAGTATATTAAGTTGACCATATTATATTACAAAACTATTTATTAAGATTCGATTTATCAGTCTTGGCAGAGTATGTATTAGCCCTGAACCTATCCCTTTGCCTGAGTGGTTAAACTTTCTTTCTCAGCGCTGGTAGCCCTTGCACACTAATCCAGTCATACTCCACACCATCCTCCAAGTTAAATACCGCCATTATTGATGGTGGGATTGTGATCCTGAATAGACCTGTTTTAGACTTTGTGTCTTTGTCATTTTACTAAACTCCCATTTGACCCATAGGTTCCTACGCCTGCCATAATTCACTTCACACATAAATCGTCCTCCTCGTTTAAAACATTAATCAATTCTTTAACAAAGTACCACAACAATTACTTCCAGAAATCTTTATCCTGCCCCGCCCCAAAATTACCCTTATGCTTACCTTCATCGGCATCGGCCTCTATGACGAAAAAGACATATCTGTCAAGGGCCTGGAAGCCATCCGCCATGCAGATCGTGTATATGCTGAATTCTACACCTCGGCCCTCATGGGTTCCACCATAAAGGAAATGGAAGCCCTCTATGGCAGGGAAATAACCATACTGGACCGTGAGGATGTGGAACAGCAGCCCGAATGGCTGCAACGTGCCCGGACTGAAAATGTAGTCTTCCTCACAGGCGGTGATGCCATGGTCAGCACCACCCATGTTGACCTGCGCATGCGGGCCCATGAACTGGGTATTGATACCTCTATCATCCACGGCTCGTCCATCCTCAGCGCCGTACCAGGCCTTACCGGCCTGCAAAATTACCGTTTCGGCAAATCCACAACAATCCCGCATCCGTACACCCATAAAGACAGGACCATCATCTCCCATACCCCCTACGATACCATCAGGTCAAACCTGGATGGTGGCATGCACACCCTGGTCTTCCTTGATATTGACCCGGAAAAAGGATACATGACAATCAACCGGGGCTGTAAACTCCTGGTGGAAGTGGATTCACAGCAGGACGAACCAGATCTGGAGCACCGCTTAACCGTAGGTGTGGCAAGGGCCGGCTCCCCATCACCTGTAGTTGTAGCCCTGCCCATGGTTGAACTGGCACATTACGACTTCGGCGGCCCCCTGCACATACTGGTGGTGCCGGCCGACCTTCATTTCATGGAAGCCGAAGCCCTGGTTAAACTTGCGGGTGCACCGGAAGAGATACTGGATATGGCAAAATAAAGCCCCAGCTGTCACGGACCCCGGACGGCGCTACGCTCTGTTCAGGGCATCGAAGTGATGCTCAGAATCATATTCCCATCAATTTTATCGGTTTCATTTTTAATTCGGTAAATTATATGTAATAAAATTATGAAATTAATTTGAAAATCTATTTTTTCCCACTTTTGTAATCGTAGAATCAGATTGAGATGCTTTAAAGTCAAAATATTCTGACAACCATCTTTGTTTTTCTTTTATTGATGTATTTGTTGGTTCATTTTTTTCTAAGATTAAATTTAGTTTATCAGCTGCTTCATTTAAATCAGTATTTTCCAGAAAGTCTACAAAAAATGCATCATCATATTCTTTCAATAATGGGATATCTTCAACGAATACTCCATTTTTAAAAATTAAATCTATTAAATCATTTGAAACCACTATACGAGGGTATCTTGCAATTTCGCTTTCTATATTATAGGCGTTAATTAGTCCCGCACTAAAAAGAAATCCTTCTTTAGCAAAATGTTTTCCATATGCAATTCCGCCTCTACAAATAATACCATTACAAAATAAATTATATTGAAACTTAGATATAATTTTTATAAATATTGAAAACTGATCTTTTGAAAATGGCATAGTTAATACGATTGAATCTGAGAATTGAATAATATCTAATTCAGAGCTATTATCGTGTAGATTCCTAGTATGTTCATATATTTCAAACAAATTATCCATATATTTTTCAGAATTATTAGGAGATTCACAGTCAGATTTTACCATATTTGAAAATCCAAGAATATCAAGATAGGCAACAAAAAAAAAATTTAAATTTGAAGATGATAACGTCAATCAGGCAACCTCTGTGCTAATTCCTCGAATTTTTGCTTAAATTTTTCCATCCTTCTTTTAGCATCTGTCCATGTAGCTCCTGCCCAAGGATAACCTGAATCTGTTATTATTTTTGTATCAGATTGCTCAATTTGGAATATAGCCTTTCCATATTCCTGCATAAGAGTAGCTAAACTTCCAAAATCAGGAATTTCTGTTGCAGTTATACTTTCAGAATCAAGACCAGATGTCAAATCCCTGTCTTCAGTAGAATATTTTTCCAATACTGGAAATAAATCTTTTTATATAGATATTGGTATTCTGTCCATCCATAACTGATATCCAGGTTTTGGACGACCCTTTAATATCTTGAAATGTTGAGATATTGTTCCTAAAAATTGAGGACGACCTAGTTTAATCGGTAAGCCGATGTCTTTAAAATCGCTATATACTTGAGAATGTTCTCCAATCCATCGATCAATAATAGCAGAAAGAGTTGAAATTGCTTGAACGTTGAACCTATCAGGTGATACAGGTACAAAAAAAGCATCACAAGCCAAAAAACAACTTCTGGTCAAAGCACCTGAACTTGGACCAACATCTACGAAAATATAATCATATTCATTCGTATCTCCAAATCGTGATAAAAAATCTCCAATGGCAACATATGTTCTTTTTTCATGTATTTTAGTGGAAAATCTTTGCATGTGGGCTTCTGAAATTGAATCTTCAATACTATTTAAGTTTACATTACCAGGAATACAATCCAAATATGATTTGATATTTATTACTTCGACTTCATCAATATCTACTTCTGATGTTTCACCTTCGATTCTTGGTTTCAGAATTTCGAGTAAAGTTGTTCCAGGAATATCATTTTCTGCATCAGTTTCAATAACTTCTTCATCAAGTTCGGATATTAATGGGGCTAAAAGAATCTCAGTCATATTACATTGTGAATCGGCGTCAACTACAAGGATTTTCTTTTTTTCCTCGGCAAGTAGATGGGCTAAATTAAAAGTTGTAGTCGTTTTAGAAACTCCACCTTTGTGATTATAAATAGTAATTACTTTCGACATCAACTTACATTATTAAATTTTATGATGCATAAAACTTTCTTCATATTGTTTAACATTTTTATTTCATAAAAATTTAAATATATTTTGTTAAGAGGATGTAGTGTAAATATTTATTTCAACTACCGAGCATAAATTCTCCACCCTGCAGTCAACGACCCCGGATTGTAAAATCCGAGGCATCCCGGCACGGGTGCACGGGAGTTATTATCGTTTTTTTTGCTTTTACCGGCAAAAATGGCAAAAATATAGTGAAAGTGGCAGCTTTTAATATTTACAAAATTTGCGAAACACAATTCTTTCAGTTGGAACATGGGAGATAATAATAAAACTTGATGATGGAACTACAAAATACGTTACAATATCACTAAGATAGAAGAAAAGAATTTATTGATTAGATAGCCTAACAAAGGTAAGACATATGAAGCTACCGTGGAAAGGATAAAATGGATATAGAAAAATTAAATCAAATAAATAAAGAAATCTCGCAATGCAAATATATTTCTGAAGAAAACCACCCTTGTAGTAGAGATATTTCTTCAAAACCACTTTTTATGATTCCAATCATAACTCAGAAGATTTTATTAATATCTCGTGACCCATCTAATATTGCTAATTTCAATAATACATTAATTGGTTTCAAGAATACATTTTTTAGAAATCATGTTTTATCTTCCTTCTTCAGAGGTTACAATAAAGGCACAGCCAAAGCGGATGAAACATATTTTGAAATTTTTTCTAAAAAATTCTATCAACTCGTATATTGGACTCATTATTCAAAATGCTACCCAGGAAAAAATAAAACTGGACACAAACCTGCTAAGATTTTCTGTTCAGAATTATATCTAAAAAGAGAAATCGAAGTGGTATCTCCAGATTACATAATCCTTATGGGAAAAGATGTAATTGAATTACTCACCGGGGATTCTGCTATTAATTCAATATCGAAAAATGGACGTAATTTTTTGAGAATAAAAAATCTTAGCATTCCTGTAATTTGTTTAACACATCCTTCTAACTCTAACAATAAATGCAAAAAAGACCCAAAGTATAGATTTAAAGAAACTATTGAACAAATACAAGTTACTATGGAAGACTATTTGTGAGTATTCAACGTATGAATAACTATCCCCGTACTAACAGTACTGGGTCTTCGTATACTTTAATAATCCCATTTGACCCACAGGTTGGTAGTGTCCTAGAATAGACCGCATAATTTATTTCCTATAATATCCATTATTATTTTTGTGATATTACATGGCTAGACCTCGAAGTAAAATCGATATTACATGTCAGAATCCAGAATGCAAATATTTTTTTGTAGAATCCGGGAAAGATATTCTAAAGCGCGGAAAAAATAGAGCAGGGCATCAACAATATTATTGTAATCACTGCTGTCGTTGGTTTGTTGAAACCGCGAATACACCGCTGTATCATAAACATCTTTCGAAATCTGAGATAATCAACATCTGCAAACACCTTGTAGAGAAAAATGGTATCAGATCAATTGAAAGAATAACAGGCCACCACAGGGATACAATAGGAAATTTAATAGAAGATCTTGCCTTGCATGCTGAGTTAGTAAATTCTATACTTCTTCATGATGTAAAACTTGGACAATTTGAGGTTGATGAAATGTGGACATTCGTAAAAAAAAAAAAAAAAGTTGAGCCAGGAAGCCCTAATTCAGATATCGAAGGTGATACCTGGATATTCACTTTCATGACGAGAGGGTCGTATCTCATTGTTGCTTATGAGATTGGGAAACGGACAAAAAAAACATGCGAAAAATTATTTGAAAAAGTTTTTGATCGAGTACAATTACCTTTTCCAGATATGAAAATTGAGATATTTTCTGATGGACATGATGACTATACAAATACTATTCCTGAATATTATGCAGAGACATGTGTTGATTATGGGCAAGTTATAAAAATAAGGGAAGGGGGGAAAATTGTTGATAAAATCAAAAAAGTCATTTATGGAACTCCCAACATAAATGAAATCGAGACTACAGATATCGAAAATATGAATGGTATTTGTCGTGAAAGGCAGGGCAGATTAGTTAGAGATACAAAATGTTTTTCGAAAAAGAAGCCAAAACTCATAAATTCTTTCGAAATATTTCATTTTTATTGGAATTTTATGGATAAGTTGACAAAAACTGATACCCCTGCAATGTTGGAAGGTTTGGCGAACCATCAATGGAATTGGGACCAATTTTTCTATTTTAATTATGCGGTCTAAATTAGGACACTACCGATTTTTATACATTAACAGCAATGGAAAGTGATACAAAATTATGTATCAGTCATCATGAAGGAAGTAGAAGTGCAGATGATGCTACAAAATTGTTTAATGATTTAGAAAGTAGACGCTTAACTACATCTCCAATCCCACTGTTCGCCTCAGATGATTGGGATCCCTTTAAAATAGCACTTCTAAATGTTTACGGGAGCCTGGAGCAGCCACCCTATTGTGGTATTGGAAGAAAACCGCATCCTATTTTGGTGCCACCTGAAGATTTGAGGTATGCTCAGGTAATAAAAAAAGTTGCGAAAGGGCAAGTTGTTGAAGAGCTTCAGCGTGTTGTTTTCGGAGATGTCGACGAAATATTAAGGCTTTTTGGGGCAGATTCAGGTGGCTGTATTAACACATCATATATTGAAAGAATCAATCTTACTATCCGAAACTCTCTAGCGAGATTTATACGAAAAGGAATGAATTATAGTAAAAGTGCTATGATGCATTCAAGAGCAATAGACTTCTTCCAAGCATGGTATAATTTTGTTAAGCCGCATAAATCACTGAGATTAAATATCAATTGTGGGAACAAAAGATGGTTGCAAAGGACACCAGCTATGGCTCAGAAACTCACAGACCATATTTGGACATTGAAAGAATTATTAACGTTCAGAGTGTTTGTTCAGTAAATCGGGGACACGACCTAAAAACGATAGGCCACTTCAAGCATCATAAGTAGCACAAACCACAGGTCTTAATGTTGGAACAATCAGAAATCATATGCAAATCCTGAAAATGTTGAAAATGACAAAAGGAATAACCGGTCCCAAGGGTGGATATATCCCGACATCGAAAGCATTTAATGGATATTCATCTAACAATAAATCAAATCTCAATATGTTTCTGAATAAAACAAAATTGAAAGATGTTACAATATGTGAGATCACGCTTAATCCACAAGACAATTCTACCTATTCAGGTTCGATAAAAATAATTGGAAATATGGAAAATTTCAGTGTAGGGGATACCGTTACTATTCAAACATCGAATAATAATAACAGTATGATAAAAGGAATCATTACTGGAAGAGATTTTACTACTAACACATTATTTTCTTCACCCATTGAAATCCTGGCTGAATAAATCTAAAAAATTTCCAGATAGTTAAGTATATAACATCATTTCGTGTTATGAAGTCCAAATGAGAAATGTTCACTGATCATAATAATTAATTTTGCGCCCATCTGCGGCTGATTATTAGTTGAAGGATTAAATAGTTATATATACAGATGCACACATAGATGATATTATATAACACGAATGCTAAATTTCATGACAGCCATAAAAAAAGAATCAAAACTTTCAATATGTATCATGTGTATAGAAAATAGAAGCAATTATAATTAAAATAAACTGATGGAGATTATTTCAAAATGGAATCAGAATTATCAAGAATCGGAGTTTCCCTTCCTGACATCTTGCTTGACAAGTTTGATGTCATAATAAATAGCAGGGGATACTCTTCCAGGTCAGAAGGCATCAGGGATGCCATCAGGGGGTATATCAGGTATTATGACTGGATGAATGACATAGAAGGGGAACGAGCTGGCAACATAACCGTGGCATATAACCATAAACAGAGGGGCATAGAGGATGTACTTGCAAATATCCAGCATGAATTCATAGATATTATCCAGTCCACTGTCCACATTCACCTGGAACATGACCACTGCATGGAAGTAATAATACTTAAGGGTGAAGGAAAAAGAATGAAGGAGATATACGAGAATCTTGTAAGAAATAAAGGTCTCCAACACGTAAAATTAAACACCATCGTCCCCTCGGAGATATAAATCATAAACTTGAAAAACTGTTAATGATACCGTCATTTCACGGTATCCGGTTTTTTTCACTTATCTGTGTATTCTTTAAAAAGAGATCAATACTAAAAAATCAGGGAACTACACACAGAAAAATTATATATCTTATTCTCCAATTCCACTATATAACTAATGAGAAAATTTATATATCTTTATCTAATCTCATTATACAACGAACGATAATATGATCAGATATTAGCAGGTGTTGATGTGGCAGCAAAAAAGTTCTTAATTATATTACTAATATTCCTTTTATCATCATTCTATGCCGGATGCCTGAAAGCACCGGATACAGATGGTGACGGGCATAGCGATCCAGTGGATGCCTTCCCGGAAGACCCGGGTGAATGGGAGGATTCTGACGGTGACGGTATCGGGGATCATACTGAAAAAGCTGAAGGGACTGACCCCCACAATCCTGATTCTGATGGGGATGGCTATATTGATAGCATTGACCTGGACCCCCTGGATGCAAATGTCAGCATTGATAGTGATGGCGATAGTTATCCTGATTCAGCAGATGCCTTTCCTGAAGATCCTGAAGATTGGGCTGATACTGACGGTGATGGTATCGGGGATAACTCGGACAGATACCCAAAAGACCCACAATACCATACCTCGGTTATCCGGACATTGACTGATTTCACTTATGAGGAACTGGAAAGCAAAACAATTTTTGAAATTGACCAGCAGGGTACGGAATATTCCTTAAGTCTTACCAATAATGATTCTTATGGTGGGAATTTCACAATTACAATAAATTCATGCAAGGCTTATGACTGGACAAAAAGTGAATGTGAACCTGGTACCAGCATAAGCAACTCAACAGTTGCCTATTTAGGCCCGGGTGAGACAAGGACAGTTAAGGTTAAGTTATTCTCGGAATTTATGACACAGCGCAAGACCTTTATGTACTGGTCCAATGTTACGCCGCCCGAAGTGGAACAACCCGGGTAAGTACTTTAATGTCAATTGATTCCAGCCTCAACAGTTCCAGTTTAAGTCCGACCCCGGGAATAGCTGCCAGGCTTATGTTTACTATGTGGTGATATAGAATGATTACAGGTAGCCTATTAAGCACAGGGGTATTTTGTAACTTATCATAGAATGTACAATATAATTATATTAATAACTAAATATAAAATAATGGAAAATTTAAATACATTTGATAAATAATATAGAGCAAGTAATATATGGTAGGTAGATTGGACAACGCAAGTGAAGTCATAAAATATATATCTTTTATGGTAGTTAATGAAAATGATTTGCGGGATATAAAAACATTGGTTAGTTATTACATTATCGCGAGGACATAAAAATTGAAAAGTAATCGAATAATTATTCATAGTCTGTTATTTTCATTTTTCATTATATTATCTATGGGTGTCACAAGTGCTGATAATATCTATGATGAAAAGATTTATGAAGGAGATGGCTACCAGATCAACAATTATTTTATTGAAGTATCAGATATCACCTTATTTTCCGGAGATTTAATGCTGGATGTAACAATTTACCAATTAAAACCTGATGGGTCTTATAAGGAATTAACTACTTCAACAACATTAGTTGATGACAAACGAAGAGTAAAATACCAGATTGGTTCTGTTGAAATCACGGTAAAAGAAAAGAACCTGACATCTCAATATACTATTGTAGACATTACTACTGCAGGCATAGTGATAGAATACAAAACAGTCGTTGACGGGGGCGTCTCAAATGCCAATTACATCGGTAAACCCTCTTTAATACTTACTAAAGAAGTCGATAAATCCAATGTGGAGATAGGGGATATTATCAGGGTAACGATAAAAGCAAAGAATAATGGAAATGGTATAGCAAAACGTATTTCCATTGACCCTGGATTTACCCCTGGATTTACATTTAAATCCAACATTTTTACCACCCACCCGACAGAACTTGGTATCGGTAGTTCATCTACCCAGATGTTCATTTATGAGATACAGGCAGCCAGCAGCGGCACATTTTCACTTTCCCCGACTACTGCCACATATTCTTCATCTGTGTTCGATGATGACTATTCGTCAACCTCTAACCGTCCATCCGTCACCGTAGCAGCAGAAGCTGTGAAAACCTCTGAAATTGACCTCAAAGTGACAGCAGACAAGACAAAAATAAAACGCGGGGAAAAGATTACTTTTACAATTCATGTAGAAAACCTGAAAGACGTTCCCGCATCCACCATCCGCATAGACCCTATCATTCCAGGGAACATGACATATATTTCAGGTTCAGAGGACATTAATATTATCAGTGAAAAGCCTGTCATCCAGGAAAGTGTCTATGGGGCCAGATACGAAAAGGACTACGCGATCACATTAAAGGCTGATGAGATCGGATCGAACGAACTGATAGTAAAATTAACATACAATAACGGCGCAGGTACAATAAATAAAGATGCAACCTCAGGCACGTTCTATGTAGAGGAAGGTGAATTTGATTACCTTGCAGAATTACCTATTTACATATATCTAACGCCAGTCCTTATCATAATTGCCATTGCAGGGTGGTTATACTGGAGAAGATGTCAGTTCAGGATGTAATAAATCGGGAATAAGGCATAAAGGAGTGTTAAAAATGTTAAATGTTTTAATTATCGGGGTTGGACAATGCGGCAACCGGATACTGGACGCCATCAATAAGGAAGCTTTTGGTGGCGGAAAATTCTCGAAATATTATTCACGCCAGAAATTCCCATCCCGGGTTGAGACAATTGCTGTCAACACCGCAATTAACGATTTGAAAGAGATGCGCTATACAAAGGCCAAGGATAGGATGCATATCCCAAACTTGCACGGTTTAGGTGCCAACCGCATTGTAGGTAAACAATGCTTTAATGAAAATAAAGATATGATCATGAGAAATATCTCTGAAAGAGGAGATTTCGATGTTGCTTTTATTATTTGTTCATCCTCGGGCGGTACCGGGTCTTCGTTCAGCCCTCCGTTGGTAAAAGAATTGAGGAACAGGTATGATTTTCCAATTTATTCCATTGTGGTCCTCCCGTTTAGGGAAGAGGGGACTATTTACCTCCAGAACTCTGCTTTTTGTCTCAAGGAAATGAGTGAAAGCGAAACTGACGGCATTATACTGGCAGATAACCAGTTCCTGAAGAATGTCGGAGGTGATATACAGACCGCCTATGACGGTATTAACAAAATGGTAGCCGAAAGAGTGCTGTTTTTGCTTGAAGCCCTTGACAGTGAGATGATGATGGTTACAGACCTGGGTGATTTCAAGACAGTCATGGCTGGAGGAGCAGGTTTTGCCACTATCGGATTTGCAAAAGGTGACAACACCACACCCATAAAGACCGTGATCCACGACAGTCTATCCCCTGGTGGTTTGTTGTTCTCATCTAATGTTTATGAAGAAGGAAGCAGGGCGATGATTATTCTTCGTGGAGACCGGAAGTACCTTAACATTGATGATATCTCAAGTGAGATCGACAAGCTCGCATCACATATTGGTCATGTTTTCAAGGGTGTGATCATCCGCAATGGAGAGACTCCAAAAGTGCTTTCTGTGCTGACATTGGAAACTACTTCAGAACTTGAAAATCTGTATACTCTTGCTGTGGAAGCTATTCACATGGAAAAGGAAAAACGGGGTCGAATGGCCATCAGGAAGGAGGATGATGCGACCTTCTCTAAGATAGATGGATTGGAACCGGTATATTAAAAATTATTTTCCGAGTGGATAAAATAATTAATGCATTTTTGTGAACCTGTTTTAATAGTATGTGATCTATAAGACTATATATTAAAGTAACTATGAACAGAGTGGGCATTTTCGTGTACTGCCGTTATTTATTCCACTCTCTTGTAAAATCGTATGATAATATTTTTTCAAGTTGCTCCGACCGGAGTGGAGATTTACTTGAAAACATTTATCAAATTAGAAGACCATATAATAGAATAAGAGGTTATAATAAATGGGTAAACGAACTCGTATTATCAATGATCCCTCGGATCTTGTCCCACTCTTACGAACTTTCGGGTCGGATGCCCATAAGAAAGTTTTTGACATACTCCTTGCAGATTGGTATACAACGAAAGAACTTGAAGAACAGCTTTCAATTGAAGTAGATGAAAGTCTAAGTATTTTGAAAAAATGTGGATTGGTAGAGAGTAAGTGGCGTATGCCTGAACCAGGGAAAAAACCTGAAAAGGAATTCCACACATCCTATTCAAAGATACAGGTAAATTTCCAGTGTTCCATTGAAGATTTGTCTGACCTGCTCATGATCACTTTCAGTCGTGATGACGAAATCAGGAATATGATGGAGCATATTGAAACAGAGGTGATGAACGGCAACCAGTCCATGGCCGGGCTATCAAGGGCCATAGGTGCAAGCCCGTTGTATCTGAGAGGTGTGGCACGACGTTCAGACAAACTTATCGTTAAAGGCCAGAGGATTGAATTTGTCGGTGCTCCCGGATGATAGACCTGCTTCACAGTAAGAAAGAGAGCACTAAATTCCAGATACTTGTTGAAATAACAGCCCACCAGCCAAATGTACGCCAGAGGGAGATTGCCGAAAAGGTCGGAATAACTCCCCAGGCGGTTTCTGAATATATTAAAGAGCTGACAGACGACGGGTTGATTTTTTCTGATGGCCGGGTACGTTATAAGGTAACAAAAAAAGGAATAGAATGGGTAATTGAGCGAACGGCTGAACTGAGGCGGTATGCCAACTACGTGATGGAAGATGTCATAAGTCATGTTTCGGTGTGGACTGCCATTGCAGATGAGGATTACAAGGCCGGACAGAAAGTATTTCTGATGATGCGTAACGGTCTTTTATATGCCAATACAAAAGAGCAGCATAGAGCCACCGGAATACTTATTTCAGATGCCACTGCCAGTGAGGATGTAGGTGTTACTGACCTGCACGGGTTGATCGAACTTGAAGATGTGAATATCAAGGTATGCAAGGTCCCCAGAGTTGAGCGCGGTGGTTCAAGGCAGGTGGACATGGACCTGCTGGAGGAACTGGTAAAGGATAACAATTACATATGTGCCCTTGGAGTGGAATCCCTTATCGCATTACGTAAGGTGGCAAGGGAGCCTAATGTTATGTTCGGGGCAAAGGAATCGGTAGTAGAAGCTGCATTCCATGGAGTATCCTCGGTTGTAGTGTCTGTGGATGAAGAGGTCCCCCCACTGTTAAACCGGCTCGAATCCGAAGGTTTGGCATATGAATTGTATGACTTAAGAAAATAGCTGTTTTTGATACAATGTCGCTTGTCATACTTATCAGGCCCATAAGGTCAGCCATTGAACTGCTGCCCCTGAAAAACGGCAGCAATACGGCCTCATTTACAGGCAATCTGGTATTAAGGCAAACACCAAAAGGCCCAAGGCCATTCAAGTTCAGGGTTATAGACGGTAAGACCGAAGACCGAAGACCTCCCACACAAGCTGTGGAACTGCTCAGGATGGCTGACCTTATACTGGTGGCCGGGTACGGAGATGCTGGCACAAAGAAGGAAATTATTGAAATGCTGGATGGCTACCAGCTTGGGTATGAACAAGCGCAGGTTTGCCGCCTGTGCATTTCACATGGAAGATACACACCTGTAGATTCGGGGTCAGTGCGGTTCAGGGGCGAGTTGATATGTGAGAACTGCGCTTTATCTGAACTTCACAGGGAAATACAGTCATGCAGTAAAAGAATGACTGAGGAAGGTATCGAAAGGTTGTTTGCTCAACTGCTCAGGACCCGTGACCTGGATCGTATGCTGGTCTTGCTTGACCCTAAAAAAATGGACCGTGAACTGACTTTATTTGACCGTGTCCGTGCCAGCGGCAGTGTTACCCTGGTCAAGGTACATGACCTGGAACTGGACAAACGGCTGAAAAGTACCCTGCCTGAAACACTGCTGCCGGTCCAGTCGATTTCGATCGGGTCCGGACTGCTTGACAGGAAGAACCAGCTTGTAGTATCTGCCACTGCCACTGGCAAGACACTCATCGGCGAGATAGGGGGAGTGAGCAACATTCTATCAGGCAGGGGAAAGATGCTCTTTTTGGTCCCATTAGTGGCACTGGCCAACCAGAAATATGACCAGTTCACTAAAAAATACTCACCACTCGGCCTTACAACAGCCCTGAAGGTCGGGCAAAGCCGCATTGGGAAGGGTAAGAAGGGGAAGGGGAAACAGGGGAAAATGCGCACTTCCATTGATTCTGACATCATTGTGGGCACGTATGAGGGGATCGACCACCTGCTGAGGTTAGGTGATGCAAAGAGGCTTGGTAGTGTGGGTACTGTGGTTATGGACGAGGTGCATATGATAGAGGACCCTGAGAGGGGACCCAGGCTGGACGGCCTGATAGCAAGGCTCAGGCACCTGTATCCCCAGTGCCAGTTCATCTACCTCTCGGCCACAGTCGGCAATCCCGGATGGCTTGCAGATGCACTGGGGAGCAAGCTTGTTGAGTATGAGGAAAGACCTGTGCCGCTTGAGCGTCACCTGCTCTTTGGCGGGCCGTCTGAGAAACTGCGGCTTATCAACCAGCTGGTAAAGGAGGAATATAACAGGAAGTCCTCCAAAGGCTTCAGGGGGCAGACCATCGTATTTACAAATTCAAGACGAAACTGCCATAAGTTATCGGACGCCCTGCAAATACGTGCGGCAGCGTACCACGGGGGACTGCCGTACAGTGAACGGCGCAGGATAGAAGAAGGATTTGCCAGCGGCAGGATACCTGTGGTTGTTACCACTGCCGCACTGGCGGCTGGTGTAGATTTTCCTGCATCCCAGGTGATATTCGAAGGGCTTACAATGGGTATCGAGTGGCTGAAACAGGGCGAGTTTTTGCAAATGCAGGGGCGAGCAGGCAGGCCGGATTACCATGACCGGGGCATAGTTGTGGTCATGGCAGAGCCTGGTAAGCGCTTAGGGCATGGTGAGAGTGAGGACCATGTGGCGTTTCGATTGCTTAAGGGTGAAGTACCTCCGCTAACGGTAGGGGTGGATGAAGATGCAGGACTTGAACAGGTGCTGGCATCTGCAATTATCTGGGGCGACAGGCACATCATCAGGACAGTGGATTCCATGAGACTGGGCGGCACTGACACTGACCAACTTATAGGTGAATTGCTGGATAGGGGGTACTTGAAGGTCTTGGGACAACGTGTCAGTCCGACCCTGGTGGGACGTATAATGAGCACATATTTCCTGAACCATGACCAGTTATCCATCATTAAGGATGGAATAAACTCGGGACTGGAACCTGTAAATATCCTGGCAGGACTGGATGTGTTCGACCAGGCATTTTTTACAGGAGCTGACCGGATATCAGCCAGCTTGAATGTCCGCCTGCCTTCAAGGGTATTCCAGGGCGGTGCAATGGAAATGGCATTATCAGGTGACAGCCTGGCAAAACTTGACAGTACGACTGCCCGCAAACTGATGAACTTTGCTACCGATTTTTTAACCTGTACCTGTAAAGATTCACCCTATTGCGGATGCCCTGAGCGTAAGTTTTCAGGCAAATTACTGGATATGCGGTGTGAAGGGATGAAGCCGGTTGATATGATCGAATTCTTGACGCAGCATTATGGAATATTTGCTTATCCTGCTGATGTGCTTGAATATCTTGAAACATCTTCCAGGCACCTTGAAGCGATCCGGAAGCTTGCAAAAGGCCAGGGGAAGCTTGAAGTGGCAGAACAGGCTGGAAAATTATTCAAATGCATTGTCGGGTAATGTGGAAAAAATATTGTAATTTATGGAAAAAAAAGAAGATAGGGGCATTTAAATTGCCCCAAATGGAATAATTTTACTGAGGTTTCTCGTACAGCTTGGTCTTGGTCTTCTGACTGCCATCCTTCATGTGTGGCTTTCTGAACACTGCATCATTGCCCTTCTCTATCTCCCTGGCATCTATTGCCAGCTGGGCTGCAGCTCTCATCATCTCGTGACCGGTCGCAGTTGTCAAGGTAACCTGCTCAATGTCCTTCATCATGAAGCACGCAGGGAAGTTGATCTCTGCCACCTTATCAGTCATATGCAGGGCTGCCAGTGCCTTAGCCTTGGCGTATGGGTTGTTGAATCCTGCGCTCTCCACAGCCTTCTGGGCACTCACCAGGAGATGGGGCAGTTCAAGGTCTTTACCAGCATCAGCCTGTGCAATAACAGCATCAAATGCTTCCTGTATCAACCTGACCACACCGCAAGTGGACAGCACTTTCATAGCATCGCTGTTAAAGCTGGCCATTTCCACGGGGTCAAGGAACTCGGTCTTGGCACCAATGAGTGGGTCCACTTTCATAACGATATAGCCGAATCCCGCATCCTCCAGGGCCTGACGGTCATCTTTCTTTGTCGGGCCGTCAGATATCACGATGACTTTTTTATCTTTCCATATCTCCCGTGCCGCTGTGGGGCCTGGTGCAGACGAATTCGGGCTTATCATGACATAGAAATCAGCTTCAAATTCCTTGAAGTGTTTCGTTTTTGCAGCCTCTGCCTTACCCATTTTGGCTCCCGTACCAAAAGACATAACCTCTATTCCCTGTCTTGCAGCAATCTCATCAAGAATGAGATCGACAACCTGGGACATACCCAGATTTCCTAATTTTATAAATCCTACCTTAGCCATATTGGATCACGAAAGTGAGATTGGATGATATACTTATATGTTTTTTGGATTTATCCCGGTAAAAAAAGCATAAAATCACACAAATATAATGATTAATATGGAACTTTAACTTCGGAATCCTTATGGCAGAACAACAGAATTAACTGTCGGTGACATTTATTGATCAAGGTATTGGCCACAGGGACCTTTGATATTCTGCATCCGGGACATCTGTTATATCTGGAAGAAGCAAAGAAACTGGGTGATGAACTGTGGGTCATTGTAGCTTGCAGTTCTATGGTGAACCATAAACCAAAACCAGTGCTCCCCGATGACCAAAGGCTGAAAATGGTCGCAGCATTAAAAGTGGTGGACCATGCTGTACTTGGAAATGATCATGACATGTTCAAGCCACTTAAGGATATTCGACCCGACATCGTAGTGCTCGGGCATGATCAACATTTCAATGCCGAGCAACTTGAGGAAAAAATCAGGGATAGGGGAATAAATGCGAAAGTTGTCAGGGTAACTGCCTATGAGCGGTGCAATACCTGCAGTACAGGGACTATCGTGAAATTGATTAAGGAAAAGCAGTGAATTATAATTTGCGGAAATCTATCTCAAAGGTTCCCGGTTTCTGCAATACTAAATTTAGAACTTACCTCCAGTTAGTGTTTTGGTGTCGGTCACACCTGTTATTTTACGGATTCTGTTGAAAACAATATCGCTCAACTGGTCGAAATCCTTTATCATGACCTTTACAATAAGGTCATACTGAACAGCGGATAAATCTCTGGAATATCTGGCTCTTTTAACAGACGGTCGAACACATCCCGTTCCTTGCCCGGGGTCACATTTATTAATACAAATCCCACTGACATTGAAACCACTCTTGTTTAGATTGTTAACTTTACAATATTCTAATAGAAGGTTGGTTAAATTCTATTTATATTTTTTATAATTACTGTCCTCATTCAGGGCTACTTTTCAAAAATAATCAATTTGTTATTCGAATCTTATCGCAATATTATTAAGCATTTAACCGAATTTCGGGTCAAATTACTTGATTGAGACATAACCACATTTAGATAAAAAATGGAGGAAGTGATTTGCCAGACCATAAATATGTATACTTTTTCGGCAAAGATAAGACCGAAGGCAATGCAACAATGAGAAACCTTCTGGGTGGAAAAGGTTCCCACCTGGCAGAGATGGCTAATCTGGGAATACCTGTACCCCCGGGTTTCACAATAACAACAAAAGTGTGTACCGAATACTTCGAAAACCAGCAGCAATATCCGGATGAAGTGAAAGAACAGGTTGCACAGCAACTGGCTAAACTGGAAGACAAAACAGGGTTCAAGTTCGGTGACGATTCAAACCCATTATTGTTATCTGTCAGGTCAGGTGCACGGATATCCATGCCTGGCATGATGGATACGGTATTGAACCTGGGACTGAACGATAAAACAGTAGCGGGACTGGCAAAGGAAGTGGACGAGAGGTTCGCCTACGACTGCTACAGGCGTTTTATCAACATGTTCGGCGATGTGGTACTGGGCCTTGAGCATAAGAAGTTCGAGAATATCCTGGGTGCCAAGAAGAAAGAACTTGGTGTTGAGAATGATACTGAACTGGACGCCGTGGCCCTCAAGGATGTGTCAGCAAAATACATGGCAATGGTCGAGGAAAAAACAGGCCAGGATTTCCCACAGGACCCTATGACCCAGTTATGGATGTCCATCAATGCTGTTTTTGATTCATGGAATACGCCCCGGGCCATTAAATACAGGAAGATAAATGGCATACCTGATGACTGGGGTACTGCCGTAAATGTGCAGTTGATGGTCTACGGGAACATGGGTGAAAATTCAGGAACAGGTGTGGCATTTACCCGAAACCCTTCAACAGGTGAGCGGAAATTCTATGGCGAATACCTGATGAACGCCCAGGGCGAGGACGTAGTGGCAGGTATCAGGACGCCCCACCCCATCGAAGCACTGAACCAGGAAATGCCAGAGATGTATGCCCAGCTCGATGATATCAAGGAACGGCTTGAACATCATTTCAAGGAAATGGAGGATATTGAATTCACGATCCAGCAGGGCAAGCTCTACATGCTCCAGACCAGGACAGGCAAGCGGACCGCAGCGGCTGCCGTTAGGATCGCAATCGACATGTTCAACGAAGGACTGATCACCAGGGATGAGGCACTACTGAAGGTAGACCCAGAGCAACTTGACCAGCTCCTGCATCCTATGATCGACCCCAACGAGAAGGTGGATGCAATAGCCAAGGGACTTCCGGCATCACCCGGCGCAGGGGTCGGAAAGGTGGTGTTCACTGCCGAACATGCCGAAGAGATGGCAGAAGCAGGTGAAAAAGTGGTCCTGGTGCGTAACGAGACATCTCCCGAAGATATTGGCGGGATGCATGTGGCACAGGGTATACTTACTGTCAGGGGCGGTATGACGTCCCATGCAGCAGTGGTGGCCCGGGGCATGGGTAAATGCTGTGTTGCAGGATGCGGCGCCATCTTGATCGACGAAGATGCCGGGCTGTTCACTGTGAACGGCCATACAGTGAAGGAAGGCGATTTTATTACATTGAACGGTACGACCGGCGAGGTCATTATAGGCCAGGCCAAGCTCATTACTCCTGATATTAGTGAGAACCTAAACACAGTACTGGACTGGGCAGATGATGTAAGGACACTTGGTGTCAGGACAAATGCGGATACTCCGGAGGATTCACTGACTGCCCGGGATTTCGGTGCCGAAGGCATCGGGCTGTGCCGGACCGAACATATGTTCTTTGGCGAGGAAAGAATTCCCATCGTACAGGATATGATCCTGGCAGAGACGGAAAATGGCAGGAAAGCGGCACTTGAGAAGCTGCTTCCCATGCAGCGCAGCGACTTCAAAGGCATATTTGAGGCAATGAAGGGGTATCCTGTGACCATCAGGCTGCTGGACCCGCCACTGCATGAGTTTTTGCCAAAACACGACGAACTTATGGAACGGTATGCCAAGTTAAAGGCTGCCGGTGACACTAATAAGATACATGAGATCAAAGACCTGATAAAGCGGGTGAATTCGCTGCACGAGTTCAATCCCATGCTGGGACATAGGGGCTGCAGGCTCGGCATTACCTATCCAGAGATTTATGAGATGCAGGTAAGGGCCATATTTGAGGCTGCCTGCGAACTGGTAAAGGATGGGTATGAGATCGTGCCTGAAGTGATGATACCTCTTGTTGGTCATATCAATGAGTTCAAGGTTACAAGGGATAGTGCCGAGGCAGTGGCCAAACAGGTCATGGAAGAGCAGGGCGTTGAACTGGATTACATGATAGGGACCATGATAGAACTTCCCAGGGCAGCCATTACAGCGGATGAGATCGCTACCGAGGCAGAGTTTTTCAGTTTCGGTACCAATGACCTTACCCAGACCACATTTGGCCTGAGCCGTGATGATGCCGGCAAATTCCTGCCGTATTATGTTGAGATCGGCATACTTGAGAATGACCCGTTCGTGGCTATTGACCAGGATGGTGTTGGCCAGCTTGTCAAGATGGGTGTGGATAAGGGCAGGTCAAGTCGGCCTGACCTGAAAATTGGCATTTGCGGCGAACACGGCGGAGAACCCAGCAGTGTTATATTCTGCCACAACATCGGGCTGGATTATGTGAGCTGCTCACCATTCAGGGTCCCGATCGCCAGGTTGGCTGCAGCACATGCGGTGCTGAAAAATGGCGAGTAACATACACTTGATACCGGCTTTTATGAGCCCGCGTGAAATATTTATACTATTGGATGCAAATCATAATCAGAAGGTGGAATATGCCAGAAATAATTGAATGTGGATCAGGATCTTATCCGGTTGTGGATGCCAACGGCAAACCTATCGAAGTAGGCAATCCTGTTAAATACGGAGGAACTGGTACCAAGGGGCATGTGACCGAGATCATATGCGACAGTGAAGGTGTCTGGGCCGTGGTTGATACCAAAAACTTGCTTTATAGACTGGAAACCCTTACCGTGCTGGAGGAACTGGAAGCCAAAGTTGAGATGGGCGAGCGTGAATTCTCCACAGAGGAGATCCAGGAAGTGCTGGAAAAAGCAGAAGAAGAAGCAAAAGATGTGAAGTTTGAGGATTCCAACCTGGAATCCGGCGGATAGTCATATACATCATGTTGCGTATTGGTGTCGTAATCCATGGACCTTTGGTTATCGACTCTGGCAGGGCCGGGAGAGTTCTTGAAATATTATCAGGCATGGGTGAAGTGCATCCGGTTCTGGGCGGCGCCATGGGCAGGGCTGCTGTGATCGATGCAGGATTGGAAGACCTGATCGATATCAGCAGAAGCTTGAAACCCAGTGAATCAATTCTGGCCCTTAACTCTTCATGTGATGTAGTATTGCTGGTCAATGAAGGTAAGTCCATAGAGACGGGATCGGCTTTTGGAAGACTTGTATTTGAGGGGCTGCCTGTGTTGGAAAAGCCACTATACCAGTTAGAGTTTGCAGGTGGATGTTCACTTATCCGGTTGAACAATATTTTTCATCCTTTTTTTAATGAACTGAGGCAAGTATTGGATGCCAGTGTGGTTCAATCTTTACCACCCGTCAGGGGTCTGGTAACGGAAAATGGAATTACCAGAAGGCCGGTTTTTGGTGTAAAACCAGGGGAATGTGTGACCGTTAACGGTATTGTTATTGGAAAGGCTTTGTCAGATAATGTTGATATCATTTCCAGCGGCGGCAAAATAACAGGACTGGATGGGGGCAGGCTTAAATCCCATGGTATAGAGAAACTGGAGCATGTTGACCTCTCGTCTGCTATTGTACGGTCAGGGGTTTTAAGGGATGCTGTTACCACACCCAGGGTGCTTGAACACAAGGCATCGGGATATGTAGTGATCATAGACCATTCGGCAGAGAATACTTTTGAGATAGCGAAGGATGCGGATATGGCAGTAGTGGTGGGGGATGATACCACGGCAGTAGCAGGCGACCTGCTTACCAGATTGGGCATCCCGATGATAGGCATTACTGACGGTGACAGGGACGGCATCACCCACTATGCGCATGTGCCGCCCGGCTCTGTGGTTATCAGGGTCTCTCCAGGGAATGATGATATTGTGGGGCACCGGGTATGCGAAGAGATATTCGGGGGCATGGGGCGGATGGAAATGGAGGGTGCCGGGTTTGAGGGGATACTGGCAAGTGTGCTGGGGCTGGCCGGGGAGCTGGTGGAAGAGGTTGTGCGGTATTAAACTGGCTATGCTTTTGAAGTTTTCCGAAACATTGCTGCAGAGTGCAGAACGAAATGGATTTATACTATTTTGTATAAAATAGTATAACAATGCATAAAATCGTATTGGACTCGGATGGTCTGATCAAATTAACAAAATCAGGTTGCCTGATGAAAATATTAAACTGTTTCCAGTGTTCAATAACTGAAGAAGTTTATGACGAAACTGTTATCCGTGGGATGGAACGTGCGCATGATGATGCATACGAGATCAACGAGCTGGTAAAAGAAGGTAAACTGAAAGTTGAAAACATAAAAAAAAACAAATTGGTAGAAAATATGTTTGAAAACCGTACCTTTGGAGTTGGAGAATGTTCTACTTTGCACCTATTTCATAATTCGGATACAAAGGTAATTGTTACAGATGACAGAGCATTTCTGAACCTGCTTGACAAGAATAATATACCCTATATTATTCCAACTGATCTTATTGTACGATTATATGAGCTAAAAGTGATAACGAAAGATGAATCAATTAATTCCCTGGATGCCATAAAGATATACGTATCCGGGCCGAATTATGATGCAGCAAGACGTAATTTGGAGGTTTAATATGAATGCAGCAGCATCCTATCCGTTAAGGATTCCGCAGAACCTGATCGAACTGGCGAACCTGAGGACAAAAGAGGAACATGTGGATAAATCTACTGCCTTAAGACAGCTTTTATATATGGGAGCGCAGGACTATGTGCTGGATCTTTACGGCAGTGGCAGGATATCTCTAAGTAAGGCCGCCCAACTGCTTGATACAAGTACCCTGGATGTTTCAAGGATTGCCAGCGAGCGGAATTTGCCGGTGGGGGCCACAAAAGCACAGCAGGAAAAAAGCCGTGAAACTGCCGGTAATCTATCGGTATAGATTTTGGGTAGTGCCCTATATTTCATGACCTGATGTCTTCATATGTCTGATTCTTGAAAATCATGGGTTTACCTCCTGGACTCTGCGACATTTTTTTAAAAATTATATTACTTTCAATCCGCTATCTCTCAAAGTATAAATGGGGGCAAATGATTTAGAACACGGATTTCACAGATCACACGGATGCGCACGGATATGATTGATTCGGTTTTCGTGTTCAATCTGAAAGGAGAAAACAAAATGCTTCACGCCGAATTAACAGATAAAATCATCAGTTCGTTTTTCAAAGTATATAACACACTTGGTTACGGGTATTTGGAAAAGGTTTACGAAAATGCTCTTGTAATAGAATTGAAAAGAGCAGGGTTTAATGTTTTACAACAACAAAATATCAAAGTCTACTATGAAAATCAGGTAGTTGGAAACTATTT
>SWBW01008884.1_pt1 | contig 30315 bp, 26 predicted proteins | sample 4693041 | NCBI WGS metagenome assembly SWBW01 (sample SAMN10267271, study PRJNA491770) | bioreactor metagenome | isolation source: DHS bioreactor inoculated with marine methane seep sediment | place: Japan: Omine Ridge, Nankai Trough | collected 2006-05-06 | reverse complement strand
GAAACCTTTGGATGTCTTTCCATGTACTTTTGTCGCAAGACAAAGAACAAGGATGAAGATCTAAGGAGAAACACTAGTTTCTAATAGTAATATTAGAAAAAAAGTCACTAATTTAAAATTTTTTATCTTAAATTGTAGCTTGCTATCAAGGAATCAATGTTGGTTAAGGGAGTCTAAAGAACATTTACAAACAGACCTATACACAGAGAGAAGGTTGCCTTTGGGCTGCGCATTTTTGCCTTAATGGCACGCAGTCCTGGCAACATTTGTTTTATCCGAAGGTAACCTCTTCTCTGGGTGCAGAACAATTGTTTAGAATTTTAGACTTTGCTAGTTATCAATCTTTGCTTACGCATAGTTGATTTCTCGCTTGAGACTGAAATTTGTGATCTCTTTCAAGCGGTTACCGTTGGACTTGGTCAATTCAATGCTTTTCAAAGTTTTGTGTCCGGAGATTTTTGTTTTATATAATACTTTCTTTTTCTGTACAGTGTTTTTACATTGTAGAGGGCTTCGTCGCATTAAAAATGCGGCTTTTTTGTGCTATAATGTGAAGATTTAGTAAAAACAAAAAAAATATGTCAAAAGACTATACATGGGATGGCAAGGCCTCAAACAGTGATGATAATAAAAAACCTGATGAAGTTATGCCTCATCCCGATCAAACTTCTATACTTAAAGATGAGGTTCCTATGGCGCCTGATGATCTGCACGCTCCTGCCCCTGTTACATTAGATCCATCAAAGGAGTCTACTGAAATAATCTCAGTTGGCCCTACTACTCATACCCCAATTGACGAGGAACCGGTTGAAGTTCCAGCTGCTGAGCCAGAGGCATCTCCAGAAATAATTTCATTGGATCCTGCCACCCTAGAGGCTGAAGAAGACCCACTTACAACATTGTATTCTGACCCGACAGAGACGGATACGCCTGAGGACGACGATCCTCTCGCATTTTTGAATAAAAAGGATTCAGAAGCAGAAACCCCTGAACATGAAGAAGAGGTTACAAACACCACGAAGGCAAAGATTTTAGCTTCAATTGCTATAGTAATTGTAGCGGGTTATGTGGCTTATTGGGTTCAAGAGCCTGTACAGATCAGGGCTGATGTGACTGGTGAAATCACAGAGGAAGAAACCGCAACAGACGATTCAGCCTTTGGAGGAGAAACGGTTATGGAAGATACGGCTCTGGTTGCAGAAGCAGAGGCGGCTACTGCCGCTCCGACTGGAGAGACCGTTAATGTAGATGTTTCCTTATTCGGCTTTGAGCCTGCAACTTTGCAGATAGACAAGGATACAATAGTCATTTGGACAAACACTAGTACTGAAGAGCAAACTATCATTGGTTCCTCTGACGAGGGACAAAGTTTTGTGAGCCCAGTTTTGACTAGTGGTGACACCTTTACTTATAAGTTTATGCAGGATGCAACTTTTGAATATTACTCAACATATAATCCTGCGTTGAAAGCTTCAATTCTTGTTGGTTCATTACCAGAACCAGTAGTGACTGAAGCTCCTTTAGTTGATTCTATTGAAAACCCTGTGCCTGAGGAAACGACAGCAACTCCTGAATCAGCTCCAGTGACAGCCGATGCAACACCTTTTGACGAAGGTGCTGCTGCAAATGAAACTCTTGAGGCTGCTATTGCTGCAAGAGACTTCCAAATCACTTCTCCTGCAGATGGTGAGAGTGAGGTTTTAACTACAGGACCTACTACAACTCCAGCCACTGTTGACGCACTTCATGCTGCAGCTCCAGTGGACCCAAATGCCCCTGATAATTTGTCAGAAACAGGGCCTGCAGAAATTATTTATACTTTTGGATTACTTTCGATAGCCTGGTTGAATAGGAAAAAGCTATATAAAGCTTTCTCTCGTTAAATTTATTGTTGGCAAAAGTGCATTCCTTCAATAGAATGAAGTCAATCTAATAGATGATTGATGAATTTTTTAAGCGAAAGCATAGCAGGATTAATTTCCGATATAACAAATGCTGCAAGTGAGTTCTGGCAGAATCTTGTTTATGCGGATTTGAGTTTGTGGCAAGTTCTTCTTGATGTGGCGATTGTAGCGATTGTAATTTACTTCCTGTTCTCAATGCTAAAGGGTTCTCGTTCCATTAGTATTCTGCTGGGGCTCACCATTATGAGTCTTTTCTTTCTGTTCAGTAAGGCTTTAAATTTATTAACTGTTGGATGGATTTTGGACAGATTTTTTACTGTTTTGTTGGTATCTATCCCAATTATTTTTCAGCAGGAGCTTCGTATGGCGTTAGAGAGGCTTGGGAATACTCCTTTTCTTACAGGTGAAAAAAATCTTGCTTTGGATGTTCAGGTGACTGAGGTTGTGGAGAGTTGCGTTTTTCTGGCAGGTAAAAAAGCAGGAGCCTTGATTGTTTTTAGACATGGTATTCCTTTAAAAGAATATATCGACACAGGGGTGAAACTGGATGCAACAATGAGTAGAGAGTTGCTGATTTCAATTTTTCATGGGAAAGGGCCTTTGCATGATGGTGCGGTGATAATAGAGAATGGATGTGTGGTTGCGGCGGGATGTGTTTTGCCAACGAGTTTTGATAATACGGAAAAGTCCTTTGGCACAAGACATAAGGCTGCAATTGGTTTAACTGACCATACAGACGCCAGCGTGATTGTTATTTCAGAGGAAAGAGGGACCATCAGTTTTGCAAAAAATGGGCGGCTCGAAAAGAACATTGATGCTTCTCGACTTCAGCAACTTTTAAAGATCGTTTTGCGTCCTAAGATTAAGAGGAAGTCTAAGCGTAAGCGCAAGGTATATAAAGAATCAGCATGAAAATTTTCAAAAATTATCATATTAAATTGTTGTCTATACTTTCGGCTTTGTTGCTTTGGTTTTTTGTGGTGGGTGTAGAAAATTATGTTTATTTTTTTCCTAATGAGCTACCTGTTCGTGTCTTAAATTTAGGGCAAAACGTTAGTGTCGCAAATGAGTTGTTACCTATTAAAGTAAGGTACAGAAGTCCAGATGGCTTGGTGAATATCAACTCAAATGAAGTTGATTTGTACGTTGATGCGGAAGGGCTGGGCGAGGGTGAATATAGTTTGCCTGTGGAATTTATAAACAAGAACCCAAAGGTGGATATTATTGCAGTAGTGCCGGCTGATTTGGTGTTAAAGCTCGAGGCTGTGGAGACAAAGGAGATTGGGGTGGTGGCAGAGGTAGTTGGAGATCCCGACGATGAGTATGAGTTGAAGAATACAGATGTGGACACTGCAAGAGTGACAATAAATGGAGCAGCTAGCGCCATTGAAGCTCTTACCGAGTTACCGATCCGTATTGCTTTAGATGGAACTGAAACTGCAGATTTTAGTAGGAAAGTAACGTTGGAGGCTCCACCTGATTGGAATTTAAATGGAAAAACTGTGACTTTTGATCCAGAAGTGGTCTTGGTTGACATTGAGATAAGGAAAAAGAAGGTCACTGATGATTCTACTGATGATTCTGATATTCTGTCTGATGGTTCTGATGACCTAGGGAATCAACCTGTTGAGGAGGGAAATTTGCGTAAAAATTTGATGGTGCAAATTGTGCCGGAGGATTCATTGCGATTGGCCATTAAAGAGATTGTGCCTCAGAATATTTTGTTAACAGTGGAGGGGTCAGACGAAGAGATATCTACTCTGAATGGAGATTCAATTAATTTGCTTTTGACTAATGCTTCTGTGAAGGATGGGCAGTATCAGGTTTCTTTGGATGATTTAATTCTGCCTCCAGGAAGTTCCTTGAAGATAATTAGATTTAGCCCTGAAAAAGTGTCTATAAGATTTTGATGTTTCAGTGAGTTTTGGTATGCTTCGGGCACATTAATTTTGAAAAATATGAAGATTGGAATCGTGGGCCTACCAAATGTTGGCAAGTCGACTCTTTTTAACGCCTTAACCAAGTCTGCAACTGCGGAAGCGGCAAATTACCCCTTTTGTACGATTGACCCGAATGTGGGTATTGTAGAAGTTCCAGACAAACGAATGGAGAAGCTCTCGGAATTGGTTTCACCAGAGCGAATAATGCCGGCCGTGGTGGAATTTGTAGACATTGCAGGGCTTGTGAAAGGTGCTTCTCAGGGCGAGGGGTTGGGAAATAAATTTTTGTCTCATATACGTGAAGTGGATGCCATTGGACAAGTTTTAAGAATATTTAAAGATGATAATGTTATTCATGTTCATGGTGATATTAATGCTAGGCGTGACTTAGAAATCATTGACACTGAGTTGATATTGGCAGACTTACAAACGGTAGAAAAACGACTGGGGAAAGCAAAGAATGATTCAAAATCCGGGGACAAAAAGGCCATAGAATACACGCAATTAGTAGAAAAAATTAACAGCGCTTTGCAAAGTGGTAAGAAAATTATTGATTTAGATTTAACCGAAGAAGAAAAGGACCAAATTCAGGACTTACATTTACTTACATCAAAGCCTTTTTTGTATATTTTAAACGTAGCCGAGGCTGACTTAAAAACTGTAATACCAGAGCAGGTTCGTGGAGACTTGGGATTGCCGGATACAGCAAAAGTTCTGCCTATTTCTGCAAAGGTGGAAGAAGAATTAGTAAACTTTACAGAGGAAGAGGCTCAGGGGCTGCTTTTTGAACTTGGAATTAAAGAAAGTGGACTAAATGCTTTGATTCATGCGGCATATGACACATTGGGGCTGATGACCTTTTTCACGGCTGGGCCTAAGGAAGTGCGGGCGTGGACAATTAGGAAAGGAGACTCTGCGCCGAAAGCCGCAGGAGTTATTCATGGTGACTTTGAAAAGAATTTCATCAGAGCAGAAGTTATTTCCTATGATGATTATGTTGAATGTGGTGGAGAATCTGCTGCAAAAGAAAAAGGAGTCTTCAGAGTTGAGGGGAAAGAATACTTAGTTAAAGACGGGGATGTAATGCATTTCAGACATTCAGCGTGAGTTGTGCCTTTCTTTATAGTAAATGTACTGTCCTGTTAAATATGCGAAAATCAGGACTACGCTAACCATTGCCCAAGCCCAGTCGAATTTTAATTTGTATAGATATATTTCCATAAGAATCGTAACCAGAGCAAAGAAACTTAGGATGTAGGCGATTTGCCACAGACGACTTCCTTCACGATATTCAGGGAAACTGTTTTCGGTGTGTTGTTTGAGTGAGAATATTAATAAGAAGAGTATTAGTAATCCTGCAAAAAGGACTGTATTGGCGACTATTCGAACTTCTTCTGGGCTGGTGTTCCAGAGTGAAGTTATATAGTAAAGCGCGATTGGGTGAATTGCCCAGAATAGAAACGTGAAGATGCTTCCTAATACAAAGAGTGCTTTTTTCCCAAAAAATACTCTTTCAACCTGTTCCACACCTGGCACGCTTTCTAATTCACGAAAAATGTTTGCAATATCGCTGTACCCCTTAACCAACAGGTTGGCTCGATAGGTGATTTTATTATTAATAAAATTGTATTTTGTGCTTCCGGATATCAAGAAAATTGCGTCTTTCCTTCTCTGCATGGCTGCAGCAAGCTCTGTAAAGTTTACGCTAGTGTCACATATGGCACGGATTGACAGTTTTGTCAGTTTTTGATGGGAAAAATCTCCCAATTCTTCATTTGGTAATTTAACAGTTCCTGGTTTCTGAATACTGACTAGATTGATAACGTCTAATGTGGAAATACTGCCCTCTGCTAAATGAACCATTATGTCTTCCGTTGTTTGAATGTTCAAGCTTGGAAAATATTGGGCAACTTTCTGTATTTTCCACTTTGGGAGGTTGTTTACCAGACCTAAGCCAGCTCTATCATACTCCTTCTGCATCATCTTGCGGCCTATCTGCACTTTGGAGGCAATACTTTCATGTTTGAAATACTCTTTCATCGCCTTTCTTGCCTGTGAACCTTTTGCAAACCCCAGCCACTCGTAGCTTGGGCCCTTGGAATAATTTGTTGTAATTATTCTGACTACATCACCTGGTTTAAGAAGATGGTCCAATGCGACATTACTTCCGTTAACTATTGCTCTAATTGCCCGGTGGCCGACCTCTGTGTGAATACAATATGCAAAATCTATGCATGTGGAGTTAATGGGGAGCTCTATGGACTTTCCTTTTGGAGTTAATACATTGATTCGGTCTTGAAACACATAATTCTTCAATTCGTCGAAGTATTTCGACTCTGATTGTTGTTCTTTTTGAACCTGGATGGCTTCTTCTACCCATTGTGATCTGGGATCCTCATCTGTGAAAAGCTTATGTTTTCTTTCATTTTCGCTGAAATAACTCGATGCAATGCCGTACTGGGCTTCGTAGTGCATTTGATTAGTGCGAATACAGTATTTCGTATTGATTCCTTTGCTTCCAAAAACAGTGGTGTGCAGGCTTTGATATCCATTTGCTTTTGGCAAAGGGATATAATCTTTGATTTTGCCTGGCTGTGGTCTGAATAATCCGTGGACAATGCCTAGTGCCTCGTAACAACTGGCCACATCATTAACAATTACATTGATTAAAAAAGTGACTTCCAGGTCCTCCAGCTTTTTGCCTTTTCTTTTCAGACGATTATAAGTTCGATAAAGATTCTCTTGATATGAGTATACAATGGCGTCTATTTGGTTGGATTTAAGTTCAGCTTCTGTCTCTGAAATCATCTTTTCCAAATCCTCAGAATACTTCTTTTTTGTTTCGAGTACTTTAGATCGAAGCCTGGCGTAGTCTTTTGGGAAGAGATTTATGAAACAAAGGTCCTCTAATTCCGACTGAAGCTCCTTTATGCCTAGGAGACTAGCTATTGGTGTAAATATTTCCAGTGTTTCACGTGCTTTTCTTAGCCTTTTCTCTGGCATATCCATGTACTCCAGGGTTCGCATATTGTGCAACCGATCAGCTAGTTTTATAAGCATTGTGCGGGGATCTTCTGCAACGTGGATGAAGAGCCGTTTCATACTTTCAACTTCACGTTGTTGCATATCATGGCGATAGTGAACTTTTGAAAGCTTGGTAATCCCCTCCACCAAGTAGGCTACCTGCTTTCCGAAGAGAGTTTCAATTTCCTCTAAAGTGTGTGAAGTGTCTTCTGGCACGTCGTGAAGAAGAGCGGCAATTAAAGTAGTTTCATCTGCGTGAATTTGTGTAAGGATTTTCGCAGTTTCAAAAGGATGGACTATGTAGGGGACATTGGCTTGTTTCCGCATCTGTCCTTCGTGAGCCATGGCCGCAAATTTGAATGCTTTGATAAATAGTTCTTCGTCGAAATCAGGGCTATACCCTTTTATTGCTTGGACTAATTCATCAATGTTAACATTATTCTCCTTGTGCAGGATTTCGATCGATTCTGACTGATGATTTGATTGAGTCCGGCTCATTAATGTTTTTATGATTTACCGCTTCTGTACTGGATTTTCACTAAGACCTTGATCATATCACAAATTGCAGTTTATGCAAAAATCATGATTGGTTAAATTTCTTTGGTAGTTGATTATCAAGTGTTTGTCGATATTTATACCTATTGTAGCCTATTGAATTGTCCCGCAACCGAGGCAAATGTCTTTACTGTAAAACACGGCGAATTGCCCAGCTGCGAGGCCTTGGTCGGTTCCGTCAATTGTAACCTCGGCGGTTTCTTTCGTCATTGTACTTATCTGTGCAGAATACTGTTGTTCTCCGTGTCTAACTTTTACTTCTAGATTCTTAAGTTGATCGGTGGTTGGGGGGTCTGATATCCAGTGCAAGCCTGTTACATGAAACTGATCTCTTTTTTTCGATAAATCGTGATATGTGTTTGATATATAGATAATATTTTTTTTAGGATCTTTTTTAACTACAAACCATGGTCCCCCACTAAGCTCAATTCCCTTTCTCTGGCCAACAGTGAAGAACCAATAGCCTTTGTGCTCCCCCATTTTTTCTTTGGTATCGAAATTAATCAAGTCGCCGTTTTTTTCACCGAGATGGTGTTTAACGAAGTCATTATATTTAATTTGTCCTAAAAAGCAGATCCCCTGGCTGTCCTTGCGACTTTGGTTTGGTAGATTGAAGCGCTGAGCCATTTCCCTCACTTCCTTCTTCAAATATGGTCCCAGAGGGAAAATTGCACGCTGTAACTGTTGTTCAGAAAGATGGGCAAGGAAATATGTTTGATCCTTGAAAGAGTCCTTAGCTCTTGTGAGCATCTGTTTCTTTCCTTTGATAGTTTTGTCTGCATAGTGCCCAGAGGCCACTAATTCGAAATTATCGCTAATGACGTCATAAAAACGGCCAAATTTGACCTTTGAGTTGCATAATAGGTCGCTATTTGGAGTCCGTCCGGCTTTAATTTCTTTTAGAGCATATGAAACCACTTCCTCGTGATATTCCTTTTGCAGATTTATGATCTCAAGTGGAATATTTTCTTTTTGGCAAATTTGCTGTAGATAATTCAAATCCTCCTCCCATGGGCAATTTCCCAGAAAGCTTAACTCATCTTCAAGCCAAATCTTTAAATAAAAAGCAGTCACATCGTGGCCTTCTTCTTTGAGTAACTTGAGCACAACCGAACTGTCTACCCCGCCAGAGGCGAGAACTGCAATTTTCAGAGTCTTCTTTGTTATTTTCGATTACAATTTGATCGAATTTACTGCTCGCTGTCAAGGATATGCCCTGATATGAGGTACGTTCTGGGCGAGTTTAGTATTTAGAAACCAAAAAGCGGCCCAGTAGGCCGCTTTTATTGATATGTTGAATATTTACTCGTCGTCCTCATCCTCCTTCTCGTCGTCTTTGTCTGGTGAAATAATACCCATGCTAAAATTTTCTTGGAAGCGATCATTAAAGCCCTTAGTGAAGTCTTCGATAATGTCATCTTTCCTTTTAGTAATGTCTAGTTTTGTCTTGGCATCAAAACTTGAAAGATGTTTTTTTAACTCGTTACCTTTACGGACAATTTCTTCAACTTTTTTGCGAAGCTCCTTGTACGTTCTCATTAGTTCGACAAAAGCACTAGGCAAAGAAGTCCAATCAATATTTCCTCCTTTGATGGCTGATTTTGCAATTTTCTGCAAGGTTTCACCAATTTTTGAAAGGGACAACTCTCCGCTGATGTCCTCGCTGAGGGCCTTACCTACTTTACTTCCAAGTAGAATGCTGATTGAGTCCATTGAAAGGTCGTAGAGTTCGCCAATTATTGCATATGCCTTTCTTTCCCATACTATCTGTTTTTCTAGTGCTTCGTTCCCCGCTTTTCCTGCTGCGTCGATGGCAGAACCAGCGCCGTGAACTCCTAGTAGTGTTGCTGCGCCTACTACGCTAGCTGCTCCGAGAAGTGTCCTTCTTGAGATGGTTACTTGCTTGGACTTTTTCTTTGGTTGTTCCTCAAACCCAACCCCATTTTTTCTTGCGCTGTTGAGTCGTAATTCCATAGATTGCGCTGCCTTTGGCCCATGCATCCTTCGAACAGTGTCCACTATTTGCCAATCTTCAACTTCTTCAGCCGGATTTTCACCAGCTGCGTGATTACCTTGGGTGTGAAGTAAATTTTTCATTGTTATTTGGTTACTTATTGGTTGTTATTATACCATTATACCTTCTTTTGTCAAAGGCCTTGCTGGACTAAAAAACAGTATTTGACATTGCTATACTGAATATAAGATCGTCGGCTTGTAATTCTTACACTGGCTCTGCAAAGACCACTAGTCTCCTTAAATTGGTCCCGACTGGAGTACAAGTGATTAGCGTCAGGCGATCTTCTCCATCCTGCGTAAGCACTTCTACCTGGTCAGGTTGAATTGTCTGCTTGTCGTATACTTTATATACGTATTTTTCCTGATCATGATAAACGACTATTTCATCTCCAACGGAGACCTGATGTAATAGAGCAAAAACGTCCTTAAAACGGCCTGGATCCCATGGGAAATATGAACTGTGCCCCGTAATAACCACATTTCCTTCGTCGCCTGGCAATGCTGTGCCTGGGAAGTGTACAACTCCGAACTTGAGAGCTTCTTGAATCTGGTCTTCTAATGCGGCCCAGTTTCTTTTTATTAACATGTCTGAAGGGACTCGGATCACAGGGACGTTTTGATTAATTCTGTTTATGATAACGCGATCATCTGGTGGGGCGATACTTAGTGTTAACTCTGGAATTTGTTGTTTTGCTGCCTTGTTGGAATTCACTATTGGCAAAGGCTTCTGCCCCTCTGGGGAGGCATTGTGTTCTTGTTGAATTGCTTCTATTTGGTATGGATTATCCTGAATCCCGCCGCGCAGTTGGTCAAGTTTATTTACAAATAGTCTGCTGTAGGACTCATAATTGAGAGCAAAGAAAAGAACCATAAAAATGACTGCAGTAACTGATACAAATTCCAGGATATGCCAGATTTTATTGCCCACCTTCTTCATCCCTGCTGATTTTGGCTTTTTCGTCGGTTTTTGTGGAATAGCTGCTACTTTCTTTTTTGGTTTAGATGCCTGATGATTGTCCATCATAAAATGCTCATCACTCTGAAAAGGCTGTGGCTTGGTTTCATTTTTTTGTGTTTTATCCTCTTCTCTTTGTTGCGCTTCCTCGGCCTCCTTAATTTCCTGAACTTTCTTGGAACTAAGCACGTTACCTTTCGTTCCCACGTTAAAAACAATCTCTCCGTCTTCTACTGGGATGTTTTTGCTTTCAGGAGCTGGTGTCTGACTCTTGCCCTGTTTGTCATCGAAGCTATAATTGGGCATAGGAAAAGATTAAACATCACCGAGTTGCGCCAAAAGATCTTCTTCCATTTCTTCTTCTGCGACGTTGCTCTTGGTTTCTGCTTCTTGTAAGGCTTTTGATTTTTCCTTTGTTTCGAACTCTTTCCATTCAAGCAAGTGCTTTTCGTTTAGTCTGTTGAGTTCGTCCTCATACTCTTTGTCTAACTCAGCCAATTGATCTTTTTCTGTGATCAGAATGTTTTTGAATTTCTTTATCTGTTCATCAGTCATTACTGGCAGAATTTGAAACCAGTATTGCCTTTCTTCGTCGTCCATGGACTCTGTCTCCTTGATTAGAGCAACAAGGTCAGGATATTTTTCCGTGACTTTTTTGGGGATTGCAAACTTCTCTGGCTTTGCCATGCCTGTCGCACTGTTTTCCACGTCGGCTGCTAGATCAAAGGCCCTTTTGTTTTTTGGAGTGTCTTTAGCTGCAGTTGGGGCTGGAGTACCGGCTACTGGCGCTGAGGCGTCATCTGCTGGAGTAACAGGTTTCTGTTGACTGCCGGATTGTCCCGTAGAACCGCTTGTTCCCGAAGTATTTGCTCCAGTTGACACTGGAGTTCCGGAATTATCTGAACTAGCTGGTTTTAATTGTATATCTCCGTTTGGATCGTTAGGCATACTTTTGTTTTTGATATCCCTGAATTATAGCATGTTACAGGATGTTTTTCAACGAGAGTCCACTAAATAATGAACACGTCTCCTTCCATCTCCTCTAGGGCCTCTTTGTTTAGTCTTAGGGAATGAACCAGGTTCATAATTTGATAACTATCCTTTGACCCGCTGTCCCATAATTTTTTTACCTGCCTAATTTTATGAAGAAGCACCAAAATGTCGTAATCTGCCTTTGCTTTCACTTCTTTTGAAAGGCTTTCATACACTTTTTGGTTTAAAAGGCTGGATGGGGTGAATAGCTTTACTTTTCCCTTATCAACTTTGTCTATCAAATCCGCCAAAAAAGCCTGATCTTTGGGGTCTACTTTGTATGATTTGGACTTAATTGAGGTGGGCCTGTTTAGCATTACCTGAACTTCTGGAGCAATGTTATCTATCACGGCTAAACTACCTTCTTCATATGCTTTTCTTATGGCAAAAATGACTTTTTGTCCTTCGTTTTTTATTTTTTCCTCTTGTCCTTTGACTGTCATGTATTTTTTGTTATTCCTGGGATAATGATACCACTTTTTTACTTGTATGCGTAGTTGAGGGGATTAGTGATGGTTGAAAGGTATACAGAATTTAGCTAATGTACTTTTGAAATATACACATCAAAAAGGAAAATGGAAAAACAAGAAATTCAAGAACGAATTGAAAAATTAAAACAAAAAATCAGGGAGCTTAATTATCAGTATTTTATACTGGACAAATCTGAAGTCTCAGAGGCTGTTAGAGATAGCTTGAAGTTAGAATTGAAGCAGTTGGAAGAAAGATTTCCAGAATTCATCACTCCTGATTCTCCAACGCAACGTGTAGGAGCTCCATTGAGTGGGAAATTCGATAAAATTGAACATATTACTCCGAAAAAAAGTCTTTCTGATGTCTTTTCATTCGAGGAATTGCAGGAATGGGAAACAAAAATCAGTAAAATGATTGCTGGGGAATCGCCCCAAATCCACTATATTTGTGAGCTCAAAATTGATGGAATTAATATAACTTTGCGGTATGAGAAAGGAGTATTAATTAAGGCTGTTACGCGAGGTGACGGCGTGCGAGGGGAGGATGTTACTCATTCAATTAAGACAATTGAGTCAGTTCCTTTGAAACTAAATGAAGAGATTGATCTGGAGGTTAGCGGAGAGGTATTTATTGATAAGGAGAACTTTAGTCAGATTAATAAAGCTCAACTGGCTAATGGGGAAGAAGAATTTGAAAATCCTAGGAATTTAGCAGCAGGGACAGTGCGACAATTGGACCCCAAAGTTGTATCAGAAAGGAAACTATCAGCTGTTTTCTATGAACTTGGCGAGACAGATATGGAGGGTGTTCCTCGCCATCAGCAGAATATTCTTGAGCGTTTTATGGACCTTGGTTTGCCGGTTGAGACACATTATAGATACTGTGAGAACATGGATGATGTTAATACCTTTTTGGCTGAAGCTGCGGAGCTTCGAAAAGGTCTGCCAATGGAGATTGATGGGGTTGTTGTGAAGGTTAATGAGAAGTCTCAGCAGAAAATTTTGGGATTTACCGCAAAGACACCAAGATTTGCTATGGCATATAAATTTCCAGCTGAACAATCTACCACTAGAGTTTTGAATATTCATGTACAGGTGGGCCGAACAGGAGCATTGACCCCAGTTGCTGTGCTTAGCCCTGTTCGTGTAGCAGGCTCGACAATTTCTCGGGCTACTTTACATAATGAAGATGAGTTGAGGCGCAAGGATGTGCGTATGGGTGACACTGTTATTATTCAGAAGGCTGGGGATGTAATACCCGAAATAGTACAAGTTTTAACTGATTTGCGCGGTGGGACTGAGAAGGAATTTTCTTTTCCAAGCCGTTGTCCTGTTTGTGAGTCTAAAGTTGAAAAAAAGGAAGGTGAAGCTGTAACCCGCTGTACTAATCCTGATTGTTTTGCTCAAGATCGAGAAAGGTTTATTCATTTCGCCACGGTGATGAATATTGACGGGCTTGGGGAGAAAGTAATTGACGCTCTGCTGGAGGCCCAAATGGTTGATTCAATCCCAGATCTTTTCAATCTTACCCGTAGTGATTTGTTGCTTTTGCCTTTGTTCAAGGAAAGAAGGTCGGATAAGTTAGTTGATTCTATTCAAATGACCAAGCAAGTTAGCTTAGAGCGGTTTTTGTTTGCACTGGGAATTCGGCATGTTGGAGAGGAAACTGCAGTGGCGTTGGCTCATTATTTCAGGGAGGAGCAAGTGCAAAAGGGTGTAGATGATGTCCCGGAGGCTAAACAGGAAGAGACTACTGACGTGGATGAAATAGTAGTAGAAGAAGAAGGCGAGAAATCTGGGTCAAGCCCAGTGGTTGGCTCGGTTCAAGATATTTTGATTTTGGCGCAAGGTTTGAATAAAGATAAATTGCAGGAGGTTGAGGGATTTGGTGAGAAAGTCAGTGAGGAAATTATTGCCTGGTTTAGTAATGAGAGGCAAATTGAGTTGTTGAAGAATTTGCAAGAAGTGGGAATTACCTTTATTGAGGAAGACAAGCCTTTAAGTTTAAAATTGATGGATACCAGTTTTGTTATCACTGGTACATTGGCAGGACTTTCTCGTGACCAAGCTAAAGAGAGAATTCGTCAAAATGGTGGCAAGGTGGTATCAAATGTTACTAAGAAGACTGGATTTTTACTTTTAGGCGAGAATGAGAAGAGAACAGCTAAGGAAAAAGATGCAAAGAAGTTGGGAGTTAAGATTCTTTCAGAAACTGAATTTTTAAAGATGATTGAATTATGACAAAAAATCATTCTGACGATCATGACAAAAAATCAAAGAAACCACTCAGAGTTGCGATTGTGGCGGAACTTTTGGTTAAGATGGGTGGAGCGGAGCGTGTTGTTAAAAAGTTGGCGGATATGTATCCAGATGCTCCTATTTACACACTTCTTTACGATGAAGATAAATGTGGGCGCGATTTTTCTGCTGGACGGGTGAAGTCTTCGTTTTTGCAGAAATTTCCTAGATTTTTTAGAAAAAGGTATAGGTGGTTGTTAAAACTAATGCCCTATGCGGCAGAGTCTTTTGATTTGAGTGACTATGACTTGGTAATTAGTTCCAGTTCAGCATTTGCACATGGAGTCTTGACGGGGTCTGAAACTGTCCATGTTTGCTATTGCCACTCCCCTATGCGATATGCTTGGGATTATACACATGATTATTTCAAGCAAAAATGGTTTGGACCAGTAAAAACTTGGTTGGCTCGCGGGGCTCTTGAAAAAATTCGGATGTGGGACAAAGTGGCCTCGGATCGACCAGATTATTATATTGCGAACTCTAAACATGTTCAGCAAAGAGTTCGGAAATATTACCGGCTAGACTGTGATGTCATATATCCCCCAGTAGATGTGGATCGTTTCAAGTTATCGAGCAAAACGAAGGACTACTTTTTGATTATTTCTACTTTAACGAGTTACAAAAAAATCGACTTAGCTGTTAACTTGTTTAATAAAACGGGAAAACGATTGGTCATTATTGGTGATGGACCGGAAAGGAGTTTTTTGGAGTCTATTGCTGCCGATAATATCGAATTTAAGGGAAGACTCACTGATGAAGAGTGTAAAAAGCATTTTGAAGAGTGTCGCGCGTTTGTTTTCCCTTCGGAGGAAGACTTTGGTATAGCGATGATAGAGGCTTTGGCTTGTGGTAAACCAGTTTTGGCTTATAAAGCTGGGGGGGCTATGGAGTTTATTAAGCCTGGCTTTAATGGTGAATTTTTTGAAGAGCAAAATTTTGCTTCAATGGAGGACGCTCTTGCTCGGATTCTCTTGAATGAAAAGAAATATATTGCCAAAGACATACGTAAGGATGCGGAGAAGTTCGCAGCAGACCGCTTTGAAAGTGAGATGAGGGGTTTTAATAAAAAGGTTTTGGAGGCAAAGCAGAAAGGTATTACTATAGCCTCACATAACTTTTATTTGGATGGCACTATATAGAAAATATCGACCTACGGATTTTACGAGTCTTATTGGACAGGAACATATCAAGGTCACTCTTTTGAATGCAATTAAAGCTGGGAAAATCGCTCATGCATATTTATTTACGGGCCCCAGAGGTACAGGTAAAACAACCACAGCAAGGCTGCTCGCAAAGGCAATTAATGTGGATACCATGACAGTAGATGGTGCCTTTGGAGACTCTGAGATGGCTGCGGAAATTGACAGTGGTCGATTGATAGATGTCATTGAAATTGATGCGGCTTCAAATCGTGGAATCGACGAGATACGCGACTTACGTGAAAAGATCAACTATGCTCCAACAAGAGCAAAGAACAAAGTGTATATCATCGATGAGGTTCATATGCTGACAAAGGAAGCCTTTAATGCTCTTTTGAAAACTTTAGAAGAACCACCCTCTTTTGTGTTTTTTATCTTGGCAACTACAGAGATAAACAAAGTACCGGAGACGATTATTTCTAGATGTCAGCGTTTTGACTTTAGGAGAGTTTCTGATGAGGTCCTTGTGGAGCATTTGAAGCTGGTTGCGGAGAAAGAGGAAATTGAGGCTGAAGAGGAGGCTCTTAAAATATTGGCAAAACATGCAAGGGGTGGAGTTCGAGATGCTTTGACGCTGTTAGAGCAGATAAATACTGATAATAAGCTGGAGACGAGTCGAGTTAAAGAGGTATTGGGGATTAGTAACTTGGCTGCTTGTGAATCCCTTGTTGAAAAGCTTTCTTCAGGAAATGCTGCGGAAGCTGTAAAGGAATTAGAGGAGATCTTTCAGGCTGGAGTGGATTTACTGCAGTTCAATAGAGATTTTTTGGATTATTTGAGGCAAAAAATGCTTTCTGCTGTACGAGCTGATGAAAATGATCGAGCAAGGTCTTTGATTGAGTTAATTGGATTTTTTCAAGAATCTTATGAGAAACAGAGATATTCATATATTCCAGAACTGCCACTTGAGGTAGCGATTGTTAGAGCCTGTTTGGGGAATATTAAAGTGGGTGCGCAAAACACTGCTGAAGCTCCGAAAAATGAGCAGCAAAAAGGAAAAGTAGCTCCTGAAGTGCCTGAGTTGCAACAGATTATTACTAAGCCAGCAAAGACTGATTCAGGAATTAAGGAAATTCATGAAGGGGCCAGTATGAGTCCGGAAATTACAAGCAATTCGAGCGCTGATTCTGCTCCTGCAGCTGCAACGGCACCATCATTAAAAATTGACGGTGATTTGGAAAGTATGTTAAAAAACTGGACTGATATTACTTCAAGAGTACATCATCCTTTGGCGAAGCGCTGTTTGAGTGCCGGCACGCCTATTGAGCTGTCTGGTAATAATTTAACTTTGGCCTTTGCGAGTAATTTTAATAAGGATAAATTATTTGTTCCTGAGTTGTTATCAGTTGTTGAAAAAACATTATCAGATGCGTGTCAGAAGAATATTAAGTTATTTGGAAAAGTTGATGCCTCTTTAGTCAGGGTTCCTGTTAGTGCTCCTTCAGCGAGTATGGGGGCTTCTGATATTTCATCCAGTCAAGATGCTACTCCTGCGGGACAGCCTGGTGAAAATCCTGACTTGTTGAGTTCGGCTTTGGATATGTTTGGGGGGGAAGTGGTTGAGGGGAAATAATTATTGTTCAATCTAAAAAAGCAGCGCCGTTGGCGCTGCTTTTTATTTTTGTGTGTTTGGAGCCATGGTCAGGAATCGAACCTAGGACCTCCTCTGGACTATGCTGCTTGTTTTGGTTCTTCTTTAGGCGCTTTGTCTTCAGCAAATTCTTTGTGTGAAAGTTTGTATCGTCCTTGGTCATCTACCGCCATTAGTTTAACTTTGATAACATCCCCTTCTTTGACTACGTCTTCCACTTTCTCCACCCTGTGGTTGGCTAATTCAGAGATGTGGACAAGACCATCTTTACCAGGCGTAATTTCCACGAAAGCTCCAAAATCAGTGACTCGAACTACAGGCCCATCAAATACGTCCCCTACTTTTGGCTCGTAAGTAATCTTTTCAATCCATTCTTGAGCTTTTTTCCCGTCTTCTTGATTCACGGCAGTAACCATAACTAAACCGCTGTCGTCGATATCAATCTGTACTCCAGTTTCTTTGGTGATCTTTTGAATTGTTTCACCGCCTTTACCGATTACATCACGAATTTTCTCTGGATTTATCTTAATGGCAGTTATTCGAGGTGCATTGTTTGACATTTCCGTACGTGGACCTGGAATTTCTTTCTCGATTGCATCAATAACTTCATTGCGAGCTTTTTTTGCTTGAGCTAAAGCTTCACGAAGTAGATCGACGGACAATCCTTTTACTTTAATATCCATTTGAATTGCAGTGATTCCTTCCCTTGTTCCTGCAACTTTAAAGTCCATATCTCCACAGAAGTCCTCGTAGCTTTGGATATCAGTTAGGATTTTGTATCCATTTGCTAGGTCTCCATCTTTAGTGACAAGGCCCATGGCAATACCTGCAACGGGGCTTTTAATTGGGACACCGGCGTCCATTAGTGCAATGGTTGAGCCGCAGACGGCAGCCATGGAACTGGAACCGTTGCAAGATAGGATTTCAGAAACAACCCAGGTTGTGTATGGGAAAGACTCTCTATCTGGTAGAACTGGTTCAAGTGATCTTTCGGCTAAATATCCATGCCCTATATCTCTTCTGGATGGACCTCTCATTGGTTTTGTTTCTCCAACTGAGAAAGGTGGGAATGCATAGTGATGGAAATAGAACTTCTCGCCATCCTCATCCATACCATCAATTATTTGACTGTCTCCAGGTGCTCCTAGGGTAACAATGGATAGTGATTGAGTTTCTCCTCTTTGGAAAAGTGCAGATCCATGTGTTTTTGGGAGCATTGGCGCTTTAATAAACAATGGACGGATCTCATCAACTTTACGAGAATCCAAGCGCTGTTCCTTGTCTAAAATGTTTTGGCGCATATTCTTGGAAAACATTTTATCAAAGTGACTATTCAAATCTGATTCAGTGAAGGTACCTGCTTCAATTTCTGCAGCATATTTTTCGGCTAATTGTCCCTCTATTTCATGAATTCGATTCTTAATGTCTGCCTTGGAAGGTCCAGCAACACTATCTAGCATTTCTGAAGTCACGAATTTTTCTACTGCCTCTACGGCCGCTTCGTTTGCTGGGGAAAGTGTTACTTCTAATTCTGGCTTTGCATAAGCCTTTTGAAATTCTTTTTGCAAAACACAGATTTTTTTAATTTCTGCATGTGCTAAATCTAGTGCTTTTAGTACTGTTTCTTCGTCAATTTCCTTGGCACCAGCTTCTACCATTGTAATTGCCTCTTCTGTACCGGAAACAATTAAATTTAGTTTTCCAGTATTTACCTGTTCATAGGTTGGATTAATGACCAATTGATCATCTACAAATCCTACCCTTACTGACCCAACAGGACCTGCAAAAGGCATGCCTGAAATACTGAGTGCTGCAGATGCTGCTATCAGGCCGGTTGTGGCAGGGTCTACTTCCATGTCTGCTGATAGTACTGTACATATCAACTGTACTTCGTTGATCATACCCTTTGGAAATAACGGACGAATTGGTCTATCAATTAATCTTGAGTTCAGAATTGATTTTTCTGATGGTCTCCCCTCTCTTTTCATAAATCGTGACCCCTTAATTTTCCCTGCGGCGTAGAATTTTTCCTCATAATCTACTGTTAGTGGGAAGAAATCGTTGCCTGGTCTTGGATTTCCCATCATTGCACTGGCAAAGACTACTGTGTCCCCCAATGAGACTGTTACTGATCCGCTGGATTGATTTGCTAGGACACCGGTCTCAATTGAGAGTGTTCGGCCTCCAAGCTCCATTTTGAATTCTTTTTGTTCCATATTGTCTGAAATATTAATAAATTGTTTTTATACTGTTTACCTTACAAAAAAGTCTAGCTTTTTAGTAGCGTAGACTTTTTGGTTGAATTTTCTGGTTGATAAGATCTGAAGTCAATTTTTTATTTTAATTCGAGCTTCCCCTTCAACTCTTCGTAAACTTCCTTCTCATTGAGCTTCAAATAATTGAGAAGTTTTCTCCTTTTACCTACCATCATCAAAAGTCCACGTCTTGAATGATTGTCTTTCTGATGCTCTTCCAAATGGGATGACAGCTGCTTAATTCTGTTAGTTAGAATTGCAATCTGTACCTGTGGAGAACCAGTGTCCTTTGGATGCACTGCAAAAGTTTGGATAACTTTTTTCTTGTCTGTTCTTTTCATTTTTCTTAAAAACTATAAAAATAGGGACTTATATACGCGAGCTCTAATTTAGCAGAGCCTCTTCTCATTGGCAAGCTATTCTTTTTGTGCTACATCTCCTATGTACAGACGAAAAATAATTGGGTGGAACAAGTTTATGATAAATTATAAAGGAATCGTGGCAGAGGCCTGGCATTTCACCCAGGAGAATAAACGGTTGGTCGTGTGGTATGGCGCATTACCCGCTTTTTTTGTGACGGTAGTTGGAATATGCTACATAGTTTATCAATATTATGCCTTTCTTTCATCAACACTGTTTGAAAATTGGAATAATAAGTTTCTATATTTAGTTTTTACGACTGCCCTCAACTTTGTTAATGCAAATCGCGGATTGATAGTTCCTTTGCTTGTTACTGCAGCAGTTCTTGCAATTTGCTATTTTTTCATTCCAGTAATAATGGAGGGAGGTCTTATTCAGATGATAGCTCGGAAGAAAAATGGTCAGGATGTCCCAACTCGTAAAGGAGTCTATTTTGGGTTGATATATTTCTTACCTTTATTTGAATATAGGCTTTTTATCCAGACGTTTAGTATTGTTTCGATGATGTCTATCATGGCTACCTCATTGCGAACTTTCGGTTGGACTATTATGCCGACTCTTGTGCCCGTGTTTATTTTTGTGATGGTCGTCATTCTAATTTTGGCGATTTTTTTCACATATACCGAGTTCTATATAGTGATAGACGAAGAAGGCCCGTTTACTGCAATTACAAAAAGCTTTGATTTAGTTGTACGCAACCTGGAGGAAACACTGTTGATAACAGTATTAATGCTTATTATTGGTATTAGAATTATTATCCAAATACTGTTTGTTTTACTGATCCCAGCAGTTGTTATTGGTGTTGTCTATGTAATGGCCTTGGCAAATTTACCAAATCTTGGATTGGCGTTGGGAGCTGGAATTGGAATTGTAGGGTTAATCGTTGCTTCCTACTTGAATGGCATCATTCATGTTTTTGCAATTTCTGTCTGGACTCTCACCTTTCTCAAACTAACCACCGAGGTGGACGCCCATGCTCGGGACCAGAGCAAAAAGTAATCCTATATAAACTAATGTTACCAGAAAGAGTCTTCTGATCATGTTCTTAGCATTCAGAGTATTTGTTTTTTTCGATTTCCCCTTTTTGAAATGGGCATACTCAATTGTGAGTGTAAAGAAGATGGCTACGGATATATATATGATAATCGCAGGATTAAAGAAAAGATTCTCTATTGGGTTTCCAAAGTTAATACTTCTTGCATCAAAGTTTCCGTTGAATTGCCAGGCAATCAAACTTACAAGGAATATACTTAGATAGTGAAATCCCTGATCTACCCAGTATGATAAAATGGTTCTCTGACTTTTTCTGTCATGAAGAGCCTTTCCCCTATCAATTAGAAAATGCATAGATGCTAAGAGCAATGCCAATATCATAACCTGAAGATTGGCGGTGTACATGTATAGAATAATCGTTGAAAACAGGAAATGGATGAGAGTGTGAGTCAATATCCCTACTTTTGATTTACTCTTCCACTCCACCAGATTGCTGGGCTGAAGTAGATAGTCGGACACTAAATGAGCTAGCAATAGGTAGAAATACAGCATATTGAAGACTTAAGTTAGGCGTTTTCTTCTCTGACATTCTCTTTTACTCTAGCCAAAAATTCTTTGCTTACGATTTCTGCGACTTTTGGATTGGAGGATATCAAGTCAATAAAATCTTGTTTTTTGAGTATAAAGACTTGAGTTGGCTCCAATGTTTTTGCAGTTGCATTTCGTGGGTGTTCCTCGAATAAAGCCATTTCTCCGAAGAAATCGCTATCACCCAGAACCGCAATCTCCGTGTCAAAGCTAGGAGATTCTCCTTCGTGATAGATTTTCACCATTCCTGTCTTTATGATGAACATTTTGTCGCCTATTTCTCCTTCTTTGAAGATGACAAATTCTGTGGGGAAATAATCCAAGGTGACATGTTTAATTATTTCGGCATGTACTTGTTCGTCAAGTTCCTTGAATAAGTCTATTGTTTTGAGCAAATTTGCTACGATATGCAAATCTTGTTCGTTTTGTTCAGCCATGTTAATTTGGTTTTACAGTAATCGTTATATTATATAATAAACATGCCAAAATATCAAGCCTCTGACATAGAGAAGAAGTGGCAGGAAGAGTGGAAGAAAAACAAAATCTACCAAGTTGATACTTCAGATTTTTCGAAGCCTAAATGTTATGTTTTGGATATGTTTCCTTACCCTTCTGGTGTGGGTTTACATGTGGGGCATCCTAAGGGGTATATTGCCACCGATGTTTTTGCCAGAATGAGGATGATGCAGGGCTTCAATGTACTTCACCCTTTGGGATGGGATGCTTTTGGATTACCGGCTGAAAATTATGCGCTTAAAAATAAGGTGCATCCTCGCGTGGCTGTTGAGAAGAATGTGGAGACTTTTAAGGGACAGATCGATAAATTGGGCATGACTTATGATTGGGGACGGGAGATAAATACTACAGATCCGGCATATTATCGATGGACGCAGTGGATTTTTATTAAACTTTTTGAGAAGGGGTTGGCATTTGAATCCTTTGAGCCTATTAATTGGTGTCCTACTTGTAAAACGGGGCTCGCTAATGAGGATTTGGAGGGAGATAAATGCGAAAGATGTGGAACATTAGTTGAAAAAAAGCCTTTACGTCAGTGGGTTTTGAAAATTACTGATTATGCTGACAGGTTATTGAATGATTTAGATAAATTGGAGCATTGGGAGGACTCAATAAAAGAAATGCAACGTAATTGGATAGGGCGAAGTGAGGGGTGTGAAATTACTTTTAGGGTTGCGGCCTCTGAAGAAGTTGTTTCTGTTTTTACTACCAGAGTCGATACAATTTTTGGTTGTACATACGTAGTTTTGGCACCGGAGAATAAGTTGATTGAGTCTTTACATGATCAAATTACAAACTGTGATGAAGTAGATGCTTATGTTGAATCCGTGAAAAATAAGTCTGATTTGGAGAGAACGGATTTGAATAAAGATAAAACTGGTATTGTTTTGGAGGGAGTAAAGGCCGTGAATCCTTTTAATGGCGAGGAGGTGGATGTTTATGTTGCTGATTATGTTTTGAATTCATATGGGACAGGAGCCGTTATGGCTGTTCCTGCACATGATGAGAGAGATTTTGAATTTGCCAAGAAATATAGTATTGAGGTGAGGAGATCTATTCTAGCTGAGGATTTGAGTTCCAATGAGCTTCCATTCACGCTTGATGGGGTGTTGCTGGATTCTGGTGAGTTTGAGGGGTTGAAATCGAAAGAGGCGCGGGAGAAGATGGGAGATTGGTTGAAGAAGAATGAGAATGGGGCCCGCAGGGTTAATTTTAAGTTGAAAGATTGGGTATTTTCGCGTCAGCGGTATTGGGGTGAACCGATTCCTATTGTTCATTGTGATAACTGCGGGCCCGTGTCAGTGCCAGAGAATCAGCTGCCTGTGACTTTACCAGAGGTGAAAGATTATGAACCGACAGGTACTGGGGAATCTCCCCTTGCCAATATTGAGGAGTGGGTGAAAACAACTTGTCCAAAATGTAATGGCGAAGGCCGTCGTGAAACCAACACAATGCCGCAGTGGGCGGGGTCTTCTTGGTATTATTTGCGGTATATTGACCCGGCAAATTCAGAGGCATTGATTGATAAAAAGCTTGAAGAACACTGGTCACCAGTAGATTTATATGTTGGTGGAGCGGAACATGCTACGCGTCATCTGATTTATGCCCGTTTTTGGCATAAGTTTTTGTTTGATATTGGTGTTGTTTCACATGATGAGCCGTTTACTCGTTTGCAGCACGTTGGGCTGATTATGGGGGAAGATGGGCGGAAAATGAGTAAGAGGTGGGGCAATGTTATTAATCCTGATCAGGTGGTGGAGGAGTTTGGGGCTGATAGCCTTCGTATTTATGAGATGTTTATGGGGCCTTTTGATCAGGCCGTTAGTTGGAATAATAAAGGGTTGGTTGGAGCTCGTCGGTTTTTGGATAGGGTTTATTCTGCTGTGTCGGGGCTGGTTGATGAGGGTGGGGGGTGTGAGGCGGATGACCTAAAAAAAGCTCAATTTTCTTTGCATAAAACTATTAAGAAAGTTGCTAGTGATATTGAACATTTCCGCTTTAATACGGCCATTTCTCAGATGATGATATTTGTAAATGAAGTCACTGAATTGAAATTAGGGAAAGAAGGTATTGGTATTTGGAAGAGTTTTACGCTTTTATTGTCGCCATTTGCGCCGCATTTGGGGGAGGAGTTGTGGGAGATGCTTGGCGGAGCTGGCAGCGTTGTGCGGGCAGAATGGCCGGAGTATGACGAAAAATTTTTGGTTGAAGATACTGTTACGCTTGGAGTGCAAGTTAATGGGAAGGTGCGTGGAGAAATTTCAGTTGCTGCAGATGCTGACGAGTCAGAGATTTTGTCGATGGCTAGAGCAGAAAATAATGTTGCAAAATATTTGGAGGGGGCGGAGATTGTTAAAGAGATTTATGTGAAGGGGAAATTGGTAAGTATTGTTGTGAAGGTGGGGTAGGTGTCGATTCGGATTTGATCTGGGGGATATTTATGAAGGTACGGGGTAGGAGGGGGATGGACCCCGCATCAAGTGCGGGGTGACGGTGTGGGAGTGCGGGATGACAGTGTAGAGCTTTTATTTACAGTCACCGATGTGTTAATATTCTGCAGAACTTAGAATTTAGATGAAAAATCAAAAACTAAAAAGTCAGCCGGGGTTTACACTAATAGAATTGGTTTTGGTGATGCTGATTATTGTTATTGTAGTGGGACTTTCTATGTCATCTATTCTACAGACTCAGAATATTCAGGTTTATAATAATACTTTTGGGAAGCTTTTTAGTATTGTGAATAATGCAAGGAGTCAGGCGATAACGGGAAAGGGGCAAATTGATTTTACGGATTATGATCAGGATCTAAGTTTTACCGATTATGTTACTCCTGCGAATTATGGGGTGAGATTTGATACTGGTGGCCCAACACATGTCAGATTATTTGCTGACATTAACCCCCCACCTGATGGTAGTGGGACTGGTGAGGCTGGTAGTTTTGATCCCGATAGTGTTTATGCACTGGGAGATGATTTGGTCTTGGATTCTTTGAGTTTGCCAAGTGGCATTACGTTAGAAATTTTTGATGGCGCTGCCATTCAGGCTCCAAAAAACCCATCAAGCGTCTTCTACTCTCCAAATTATGCAGATATTACCTATGAGGGCTTGGTAGTAGACGATACCCCTTTTATAAAAATTCAGCTTACTGAAGAGTCTACAAGTGTTTGCAAGCAAATAAAGATTCACAAATTGGCTGGGATTCCTGAAATTGAACTTTGTACTTAAGCTTTTATGTCTCGAACCAAACTTACAACCTGGCGGCATAGAACAAGTAGAGGGGAAACTCTGCTTGAAGTTTTGTTGGCTATTGTCGTTTTAATTATAGGAGCCACTACTGCAACTAGTTTGATTCTTAGCGCTATGAAGGCCAATGCTTTTAATAAAGATTCTTTGATTGCTTTGAATTTGGCGCAGGAAGGGATTGAGTATATGAGGAATCTTCGGGATACTAATTGGCTTAGATTTAGTGCAGATAGGGACGGGTGTTGGAATATGAGGCCTGATAAACTAAGTTGTGCCCCGGCCGATCTTCTTTTAGAAACTACTGGCACATCTGGCTATGCGTTGGGTGATGAGCTGGGTCAAAAAATCGCATCGCCATTAGATTTTGATGATCTACTTGATGATGAAGCATATAGATTAAAGTATTTTGACTTGGATCTTTCAGAAGATAGCGACGGTTTGAATAGAGATGGGGATGAAGACGCTGGGGATGATGATTATGATTTTGTTGGGACAACTCATTCTTCTGGGGCTTCTGCTGTTGTGGAAGACACAAAGTTTTTTAGGCGGATTGGGATTGAATATTATACAATTGGAGATACCCCTGGTTGGTTATTAAGTGCGCCAGGAGTTCCTCCTCTGACTGCAGATTTAATGATGATTTCATCAACAGTTCAATGGGAGGAGCCTGGGAATGATCATCAAATCACCTTAAGGAGTGCGCTCGCGAGTTATAAATAATTATGAGAAAACTAAACTCAAAGAAAGGTTTTACACTTGTAGAAATACTGATTGCAGTATCGCTTTTTGCCAGTGTTGGTGTAATGTGTCTGACCATTTTTATTAATATCACTCGAATTCAGGGGCAATTGGCTTTGGAGAATGCGATTTATGAGGATGCGCGGTTTATGATGGAAAGAATCTCAAGAAGTATCCGGAATAATGCGATTGATTATGAGGAATATTTCAACAAGACATTGAGTTCTGATAACCAATATGGTGAGATGTATGGATGTTATGCTGCACAGTTTTATAATCCTGGTTTAGGCACGCATGAACTACCTGGTCCAAACCTAACTGCTAGTCCTGGCTTTTTGGGAGCAATTTGTAACGATGCTACCCTGTATACAGGGCAAGGGTGTGTTGTTTTTAAGCCTTCGATTGATTTGAATACGGGGATGTATCCTCATCACGGGGCGCCAGGGACTGTTGCTTCCAATGCCTTTTGTGCAAAATATAAGTTTGATCTGCCTGCTGGATGTACTGTAAGCAATGAAAATGAGAGGGACGAGTTATATTTGATAAATGCGGATGGGGACTTGAAAACAATTTTTGCGCTGAATAAAGTTGGGGTTACATCAGACGGAGATAATGAGTATGCATTAGCACAAGTAGAAAAAAATGGGGAGGACAACAATGGTGATGGCCTTACTGAAAGTTGGAATGGCTGTAATTCTGGCACTAATAAATTTTGCTGTACTGACGATTATGATTGTGATCTTGCAGTTGGAGAGACATTGGAGACAACTTTAACTGCTGGAGATATTTATAAGGGCTTTGTACCAATTAGCCCACTTCGCACTACAATTAAACGTTTGGTTTTCAGTATTTCGCCCGGTGAAGACCCCAGGAAGGCTTTTGCTGAAGATTCTGCAATTTACCAACCACGGGTTAGAATCACCCTGGAAGTAGAACCGAGTGAGGAGCAGATGGAGAGGGTTGGCCTTCCTGAAGATTTTGGTATTCCTTCAATTGTCTTGCAAACTACCGTTTCTTCGCGTATTCAGAGTGAGGTTGATAGTTATTTAGGGCCTGATACACATAATCTTTCTGGTACTGTGACTCCTAAGTGTCTACTGTCCGGAGACTTCTAAACTCAAGAATCACTTATGACAACTCTTGTAATCCAATCTGTTTTTACTGAGGCCCTTTTGTTGGTATTGGATGAAACTTGCGAAGTAATTGCGCAGAAGACCTGGGTTTCTGACAAAGATGAGGTTAAGAAATTGCCGCCAGCAATGGAGGAGCTTCTTGTTGAAGCTGGGTTTGCGTGGTCTGATATTAAGCGAATCGTAATTGTTGTTGGTATTGGAAATTTTTCTTCTACAAGAATTAGTGTAACAATTGCGAATGTTCTTGCTATGGTAACTAATGCTGAATTATTTGAATTGGAATTAAGTGAAGAGTTGACCCTGGAAAAACTAAATAACCTGGTGAAGGATAAATTCTCTGATGGATGGGAGCCTGTAAAAATTGCAAAACCCGTTTATAAAACTGAACCCATGATTACGCCCTCTAAAAAGCCAAAGTTTAATACATAAATATGCTTTATATCGTTGCAACGCCAATTGGAAACCTGGAGGACATCACACATCGTGCTGTGAGAATTTTGAAGGAAGTCGACTTGATTGCTGTGGAGGATACTCGCACTTCTGGTGTTTTGTTGAAGAAATATGAGATTGAGACACGAATGACTTCCTTTCATTCGTTTTCAAATGATAAGAAGTTGGATGAGTTGATTTCTATTCTAAACGATGGGAAAGACTTGGCCTTGATTTCCGATGCTGGCACGCCTGGTATTTCTGATCCAGGGTTTGTTTTAGTGAGAGCGGCGCGAGAAGCAGGAGTTCAGGTATCCCCTATCCCAGGCCCGTCTGCATTTTTAACAGCACTTTCCGCGAGTGGACTTCCGATTAATCACTTCTTATATCTTGGCTTTCTTCCATTGAAGAAGGGACGTCAAACTTTGCTTAAAAAACTGGTCGAAGAAGAAAATACGGTAGTCTTTTATGAATCTCCGCATAGAATACTGAAAACTTTGCAGCAGTTCAGTGAGTATTTTCCTGAGCGGCAATTGGTTGTAGCTCGTGAGCTTACTAAAATTTATGAGGAATTTCAGAATGGAACTGCGGGAGAATTATATGAATATTTTTCGTCTAAAAAGCCGAAGGGAGAGTTTGTTGTGGTAATGGCAGGGAAAAATTTTTAATTGGAAGATCTTTTGTTGTCTTTGTGATTGTTTTTTTTGTGCTTTCTTTCCAGCTGCTTGCGTGCGATGTGTAGTCCCAAAACCTGGCTTCGAGTGTCGTTTAATAGAGCAAGGATTTCCGCATCTGAAAGATCATGATGTGCGTATTTCTCCAACCTAAGCGTTATCAGTTTTAGGCCAGCTTGATGCTGTCCGACCCTAGGATCATTTGTTTTTTTTCGTGACCTCTTTTTGTTTTTTGGAGAGATAAAAACCTCTTCCACTGGTAGTGCTTTCATATTTTAGTATAAGGCTTGGACAACTGTCGCGCCCTGATAATAATATTCGATTATTTCTTTATATGACTTGCCTTGGTTGGCCATGGCGGTCGCGCCACATCCGGAAAGGCCTACTCCATGTCCTGCGTAAGCATCTGAGTTGCAATGTGAATCATTCACGCTTTGTAAGAAAGGAGCGTCTGTCCATCCCCATTTCTCCTCGGCTGAAAGGGTTCTCTTCCCGTCAGATCTGCTGAAATATGGGGTTTTAATTAGTTTTCCTTGGTAGGTTACGTATTTGCCGGCTGTTTCTGTTGCAAGGCGCGCCGTTTTTGGCGAGCGTTTTTCGAATGAATAGCCTAGGTATTTTTGAGAGTAGTTCGGGTCGTCGTTCAGGTCGAACGGTGCACCTGGGAATTTCTTTGCTATGTCCATGTAGAATCTGGCGTATGTCCTGGCGATTAGCATGATTGCTTTTATCTTTTCGTCTGGTGCTGTTGAACTTTCCTCTGCAATTCCTTTTAGATAGTTTTCAAGCGATAACTCGTTAACTACATGGAGTTCGCTGTTATAAATCAGAACTTCGAGTGTTCCGCGGAATTCGTTATTATTGGCTTTGTCCCCCCATGTATTGCGTCTCTCCCAATTATCAATGCGCATAATTGTTCCAGAGGCTGGTACAAATCGAGGGCGAGTTCCGACTGTGTAGTTTTGTCTGTCTGCAGTTACTGTGAACACTCCGTCTTCATATTTAACATTAACCTGTTGATTTGCAGCCAGGTCTAGCGTTTTTCGTTTGCCTTCATATAGTGCGAATGGGCCGTCGGCTGAAATTACAACTGGGTTGCCACGGTATGCTAGGTCGATTCGGATGTCACGTGGTCTTGAAGTTGCGATTAATGCGCTGTCTGCGATGTTCTTGCTTGAACCGCTTACTATGGTTGAGGGGGGTGGAGCTGGCTTGTTGACTGGGCTGGTTGTTGTAGGAACTGCCTCGGGGACGGCCTCTTCCTCTGCCAATATCAGCTTAGTAGAGTTTCCGACTTGAATTTGAATAAATGAATTTCTGTTTTCCATCCATTGGACACCTTCTACTACAGGAGTGAAATATTCTCTGTATTGCCCATCTTGTTCTGGAACTTTGATCTTGAATATAAATGTTCCGAGTTGGCCTGCCCTGACTAAATCTTCCTGCAGGTTTCCTAATCTTTGTGAAGGAACTGTGAGTAATTGGTTAAAGTGGTCTCTTGGTTTGTCTGCCCCCAAAGTCACCTTGTTTGCTCCTGTTTTTTGCCATGGCACAACTCCCTTATTTCGTAGTTTCACTGTGACCTCGACAACATCTCCCTTCTTGAATTCGTTTTGACTGTAAATAATGCTGGAAAACACATAATCATATCTAAGTTTTGGAGGAGGTGCACTTACTTTCAATCCAAAGCTTAAGAATTTGTTCTGAGCGTACTTTCCGTCAATTACTGGCTGCAGGTCTATTAATGCTGTGCCACTTGTGGAGCCAGCACTTAGGAATACCTTTAGTTCTACCGTGTCCCCTGGGTTAACTGTCTTTCCTACTATGCTTGTGAAAATTTCTTGATAGTTGCGAAGGAAGGTCTGTGAGCTTTTGTTTGGGGCAATTTTAAAATATGTTTCGGCCCCCCAACTTTTTGTTCCGTTATTCTTGACCTTAAAAGTAACAAATTTTTTCTCTTTTGGTTTAAAGGTTATGATTGGTGGAGAATTCGTCGTCCACCCAAATTCATATGCAGTTCTTACCTTGCTGCCTGTAACTGTGCTTGTCTCGACTTTAGCTAACTGTCGAATTGTTGGAAGCATTTCAAATAGTTTTTCTCCTGGGCAAGCGGTGGTCATGATGTCTCTGTGGCCCATTACGTTCTCGTATGTGCTGCCTCTAAATACCGACTTTGCTTCTGTATCAATGTTGTACATCCCAGCTTTTTCTCTTATCAAAGCTGTTAATGAACTCATCACTGCCTCAGGTGGCTCGGTTTCCTGAAAATTCCCCAAAACGGCAATTCCAATTGAACCGAAGTTGCCTCTTCCAGCATGTGCTCCTACAACTTTTTCCCCCCC
>SWBW01009869.1_pt2 | contig 31719 bp, 26 predicted proteins | sample 4693041 | NCBI WGS metagenome assembly SWBW01 (sample SAMN10267271, study PRJNA491770) | bioreactor metagenome | isolation source: DHS bioreactor inoculated with marine methane seep sediment | place: Japan: Omine Ridge, Nankai Trough | collected 2006-05-06 | reverse complement strand
TTCGTCGTTTGCCGGTGGTTTTCTAAGCTGCCTGTGCGGCAGTGAACCTTGCTGATCATTGTCGACCGGTTCGGCCGGTTTTCTAAGCTGCCTGTGCGGCAGTGAACTCCGCAAAACGCGAACTGGCCGGCAAAGACCTTTTCTAAGCTGCCTGTGCGGCAGTGAACCTACTGTTTACGGCAATCCGATTGCAGACATGTTTCTAAGCTGCCTGTGCGGCAGTGAACTTTACGAGGTCTGGTACCGGGTACCGACGTTCTTTCTAAGCTGCCTGTGCGGCAGTGAACCGACCAGTGCGCCCGGTCCCCGGTGGTTAGCCTTTCTAAGCTGCCTGTGCGGCAGTGAACCTTTGATCGGCTACACAAATAATCTCCCCATTTTTCTAAGCTGCCTGTGCGGCAGTGAACGAGGGGATTAAGTTAAATCAAGATGCTGTTATTTTCTAAGCTGCCTGTGCGGCAGTGAACCGTGTGACGGGTTAATTTTAATTTTAAATATCTTTCTAAGCTGCCTGTGCGGCAGTGAACTTGGTGGTGATTGAAAAACCATTATCGAAAGATTTCTAAGCTGCCTGTGCGGCAGTGAACAAAACAGTAACAAACGTCATCCAAATAGATCATTTCTAAGCTGCCTGTGCGGCAGTGAACATGAGGTCGTGATCTATGCGTATAACGTGCGCTTTCTAAGCTGCCTGTGCGGCAGTGAACCATTGGTGCCTTGCGCGCTGAATTGACCTACTTTTCTAAGCTGCCTGTGCGGCAGTGAACGTAATCACCGCCGATCCCGTCACCAGCTGATTTTTCTAAGCTGCCTGTGCGGCAGTGAACTTAAATCGCCGTCGCCCGCTCGACTTTGGACCTTTCTAAGCTGCCTGTGCGGCAGTGAACTCGTGGCTCATAACTATCAGCCAGATCCCACTTTTCTAAGCTGCCTGTGCGGCAGTGAACCCTTGGCGACCACCCGCAGTTCATGTGCAAAATTTCTAAGCTGCCTGTGCGGCAGTGAACATCAACCGGCAAAAAATCAAAGGAGCATCAGTTTTCTAAGCTGCCTGTGCGGCAGTGAACGCTCCAGCTGCTCCAGCTGCTCTAGTTATTGATTTCTAAGCTGCCTGTGCGGCAGTGAACACGCTTTGGTGTCCTGCGACTAATGACTGTACTTTCTAAGCTGCCTGTGCGGCAGTGAACCCGCGCCCAGCGTCGTCTGCTTAAAAAGCTATTTTCTAAGCTGCCTGTGCGGCAGTGAACAACTCCGAGACGTGCAATCGGTGAATCGTACCTTTCTAAGCTGCCTGTGCGGCAGTGAACAGGTGTGTAATGGGCTTATTATTGGGTGCTCTTTTCTAAGCTGCCTGTGCGGCAGTGAACGCCGAGCAGCAGGCCAAAGCCAAAGCGGAAAATTTCTAAGCTGCCTGTGCGGCAGTGAACATTAAGCAAGGCCGAATCAATCACTGAACTGGTTTCTAAGCTGCCTGTGCGGCAGTGAACGGACTAATCCGGTTTTGATCGACGGCGACAGATTTCTAAGCTGCCTGTGCGGCAGTGAACCAAGCCGCAGACCGTGAAAAACGACGTGATCTTTTCTAAGCTGCCTGTGCGGCAGTGAACGGAGCATCTGCGAAGGTTTCTGCAGGAACTCATTTCTAAGCTGCCTGTGCGGCAGTGAACCTTGCAACAAGTAGGAATAAAACGGTTCCTCATTTCTAAGCTGCCTGTGCGGCAGTGAACGGGCGTTCTCGTCATCGTTGTTCATGATGAACTTTCTAAGCTGCCTGTGCGGCAGTGAACAAAAAAGCCGGTCGAGTTAACCAGACCCGACCTTTCTAAGCTGCCTGTGCGGCAGTGAACTTTCAACACTGTCAGGATTGCCGTTAAGAATATTTCTAAGCTGCCTGTGCGGCAGTGAACGAAAAGGGGGCAAGAAAATGCCAGTAATAAAATTTCTAAGCTGCCTGTGCGGCAGTGAACAAACTCTCCTGATGTCATGTCGGGCGTGTAACTTTCTAAGCTGCCTGTGCGGCAGTGAACGCTATTGGGTTGTGGGCTCAGGATTACATGGCTTTCTAAGCTGCCTGTGCGGCAGTGAACCCTGATCAATTCGGCGTGCAAATTGATTGCTATTTTCTAAGCTGCCTGTGCGGCAGTGAACTGGTCAAACAGCGCCAGGAATCGGGAAACAATTTTCTAAGCTGCCTGTGCGGCAGTGAACTGCTGGTCCGGCAGGAGTATCTCGGCTTTATTTTTCTAAGCTGCCTGTGCGGCAGTGAACGGCATCGCTAAGAAATCGCGTCTTTGGGTGCTTTTCTAAGCTGCCTGTGCGGCAGTGAACCAACATTTCCGCCCGCCATCGGGAACAGCTGCTTTCTAAGCTGCCTGTGCGGCAGTGAACGAACAGACAGAAAGCGCGGCCGGTTTTGGCGCTTTCTAAGCTGCCTGTGCGGCAGTGAACTTGAGCAAGCCAAAACGGCGGCGTTTGAAGACTTTCTAAGCTGCCTGTGCGGCAGTGAACTTTTATTTAATTCAATATGCAATTTGTGTGATTTTCTAAGCTGCCTGTGCGGCAGTGAACTAATCCTTGACTCCACCGAACACGATAAGAGCTTTCTAAGCTGCCTGTGCGGCAGTGAACGACGCTTGGCTTCCTCGGCCTCGCGCCTCTGCTTCTAAGCTGCCTGTGCGGCAGTGAACTGTAGTATAAAGAGCAAAAAAATAATGGCAACAAGCACTTAAATAAAATTTCCTGTTTTAACCATTATTTTTTGATCGATTATAACCTATTGATTTTTATAAATTGTTAAAGAACCAAAAATATTTGGGTTAAAACTGCATTATTTTTTCGTTTCGCTCAAATATGTGCCGAGCATTTCAATTGCCCATTTCGGCAGAGGGTTTTGTCGAACATCAAGATGCCCTTTGCGAATAGCTGCAAGTTGCTGAAAAGGGTTATCGGCTCTGGAATTGTCCAAAATAAAGACATGATCGCATAAAGGTAATGCGTTCTTGACGAGTTTAAGCACTCTTGGAATTCGTTTGATCACTTTCTCATCGGGAACATTATGTCCCCCTTCACTGACGCGTTGCTCGACACGCGCCTGGTTGAGCGAAACCAAATCCAGATGGATGAACACCAGTATGATTTCATAGCCCAGTGTTTTTGCCTGGGCTATGAAATCTATTTTGGATGGATGAGAGAATACCGTTTCAAAGCAGAAACTTCTGCCGTCTTCCAACAATCGCATTCGCATTTCCGCAGCTATGATGGCAGCATCATAACTATGCGATTCAGGCGCATGAGGATAAAGCTCTTTAGCCAAATTATCGGCATTGATAAACGGTAAACCCAATGCCTCCAAACGGGTGCGGTAAAAAGTGCTTTTGCCTGAACCGTTGCCGCCCACCAATATCCACAGCTGTTTTTTATCGTTCAAAATCGGTTTCTGTCATCGCAATAAAAACACCCTGTTGAAATTTGCCTGGCGTGATTTTTCCATTTCGATCGATCTGTTCCAAATAGCCGGGATGCGTTAGTGAAGCTTGATATTTAAGTGGGCTATTCGTCACAGTCTGGACCAATGTGCCATTTTCACGCTCGGCTTCAAGGGCTTGAAATACTTCATCAGGGTTTATAGGCGGGCTGTAAACAGGCTCAACCTTGATTTTAGCCACGCCTGCCGATAAAGCCAGCAATACGTCCGGATCCAGTATCGTTTCAACGCTACGGCCCATTTCCGCCCAATACTCGATTTGTTCCGCCGTACTGCGGTGAAACCGTTTACCCGTTACTGCCGCAGCTTTCATTAGATCTTCCTGCAGGCGTATGGGAGATGCTGCTTTTGCCATGGCTTTCACCCTTTTGATGTCAATGAATGAGCTGATTGTAGCAATATGCTACACAGCCTGCCAATATAGTATCAAAACCAAGGGATAGTCGCCGTTTTACTGAGACCAAAATGATCGAATGTTCCATCAGATGGTTGATCAACTAATTCACCAAAAGCAATGTAACGCCGATACTTATGCCCACTCGATGCACTTTCCAGTTCCAAATAGGGGGAATTTAATCCTTTTTGAAACATTTTTGCTTTATATTTTTTAACATTTTCTATTGAAATTGTACCGCGATTGAGCAACCGTTTGAGTTTTGCTGGTGACATGGTTGTTTGTATTCTGGATATAGTGCGAAAAGCGCTTGTATCTGGAATAGGTTGAATTGGCGAGATGTCACAATAACCAATCAAACCACCTAACCAATTACTGTTTTGAAGGTCCGTTAATCGCTCCTCTTTTGCATGGATACGTAGCAAGCATCCTAACTTAATATCATATTCAGGAAAACTCACTCCAATATCAGTAGCTTGTAGAGAATGTAATGCTTTGTGAAGTTTTGTATAAACTTTATTTAGCAAAACATTTTCCCGCATTTCTACATCAGGTTTAATGCAAATATCAATGTAATGATTCATCAAAACTCCTTGACCTACAGGCGAATTTTGGAAACATAAGCCAAGCCTTTTTTACCTAGATAAAAACTGGAAACGCCTGCATTATCAATCATAGTTTTTATTTCCTGTGCTTTTTCACGAGGTACGTTAATTTCAATTTCAAGCTGGCCGCTGGCTTTTTGTAAAGTTGACTTGACTTCTCCTTCACCTTGTACATAACTTTTTTTCAGATAAGGGTTTCCATAAGTTCTTTTTTTTCCTCCAGTTGCCATAGGAGAAAAAAAATCTCGCTCTCCATTAAATCCTCGTTTTGAAAAACCACTAATAGTACCTCTATTTGTGATAGCTGTAGTTATATCGTAACTATTACTGAGTTCAAAAAGTCGAATATATAGAGCGGCACAGTAAAGCCTAATGGGCTTTACTTTTCCATTGGGTTCAATATATTTTTCATCTGGAAATTTATCTTTCAGAATAGCAATACATTGCTCAACACTTTCATCAACATTTATTGACTTTTGCTTATCTATAGCTACCGCTCTGGATAAAATGGAAAAAGGAACATGCTTATTTGAGTCTTGATTGTGTAATTTCCCCGTCAGTAAATATTCAATTAAATGTTGTAATGACAAGTCGAATATACGCCATAGTTGATTTGAATAATCTGATGTAAATACAGAACTTGGTTCAATAACGCCAGAATAACTATCTCTATCAAAACTGCCCTTTTTTTGCTTCCCGCCACAAATATTTCGCAGATATACAATTTCTTCATTTAAATTATGAATATGATCAATATAAGTAATATTCCTTTCTATATCTTTAAAAAAATAATTATCAGACTGACGAGATTGATACAGTTTTTTTTGATCGCCAATTAAACGATTTAGTATACCCATTACTGTTTCTATGCTTATAGCTTTACGAATAAAACTTTTTTCACCAATAGTTCTATCATTTAAGTTTGAGCTTGATGCTAAATAAGTCCTTCCTTTACTATCTAATGGTTTATTTGAGTCTCCATCAAGAAATGAATTACGCCAAGATGCTTCATAATCAATCAGTATTTTCATTCAACACCTATTTTATTTAGCTTCAAAATAAACTGCGTAATCAGATTTTGGTTGTTCTGAAATTTCACTTTCATTACGCTTGATACGCATCATTTTTGAACTATCGTTATAATCAATCAATATACTATCGACATACATATAAGATTTTGCTTGCCGTATTGATAATTCTGATATTTTATCCAATGTGAAATTGACAAGTATATGAATCGCATCATTATTAAGAAGAATACCTGTTTCACCTTCCTCAAAAATGCTTCCTCTACGAACATAATTATTATCAAATTTTGCAATTGGTTTTGATTCAGGGCTTAAACTTTTAAGATAAACCTCAATATCGTTGGCAATTTCCTCTCCTTGTGATTTACCCCCATTTAATTTAATCGCTTGACGTTCAAATTTATCATCTAAGGATATAAACTGAAGTTGCTCAATACTGAGTGAACCATAAGAAATATACTCAGTATTTCCAAAGGTTGTTTTGGAAAAAAATGAATTGCTTTTCTTTTCTTTCCCATCTTGATCAACGCCACCATCTTTTGTACCTGAACGTCCCATTTGTTCAAAATTACCATTGCCGAGTTGATCAACAAAATCTTCTAACAATAAAGGACTTGTTCTTTTACTTTGGCTAGCGGGTACTACATAACCACGAATTAATCCAGTTGCTGATGAAATAACTTTTTGAAGATTTTTCTCATTTACGAAATGTAAATCATAAGCTTGTTCTCTAAACAAATGATGTCGAATACAGTTCTGGCTGATATACAGTGGTGTTTTCTTAAAATCTATATCTGTTGGTTCTTTTCTATATTTATAACCAGTATCTTTTACTTTTCCAGATAAGTTTGTATATCCACGCAACTTTGGAAGACTATGATTATCAACAGTACTACCATCTTCTTGTGCCAGATTTGTCGGTCCATTCCAATTTACAACACCATGCCCTACAGCTTTAACTTTAAAATCGACACTTTTAATTCCAGTAATTTTTTCCATTATTCTTCCTCTTGAGAGTTGAGTGTATTAATTGAAATTGCCCCTATGGGCTGATTTATACCAATGGCATAGTAAATGGCATGGGGATGACGTGTATCGTTGCATAGATTCAGGTCATCATCGGTATAGCTCAAAAAAATCGGAGTTTCCGGTTCGGTTGCAAGCTTTTTTAGCAGATATGATTTATACACTTGCCTATGTATTTCTCCTGACTTGATCGTCATAATTTTGTGGTGTTTTTGATGCATAAAACTGATTAAATTTTTATCTCCGCTTTCATCATATCCCTGTATTTCTTCCACTGACATTGTGAACACAGAATCGCTATCATCTAAGTCACAGGCATACCTGTTTTCAAAATTAAAATCAGCTAATCCGTTCACTTTACATATAGCCATTTGAACGTATCGGCTTTCACCACGCAATGAATGTGCTTTTACTTTATTTTTTATTTTCTCAGAACTTGATTTTCTTGGTAGTGTTATAGGGTCTATTAATTCTGTTCGAATAACCTTGACACTCTTCTTTAATGCCGATATAAAATCCTGCTCGATAGCCTGTAGGTGGGTTTGATTTCTATAAAAATCTTCATAAAGCGCGTACATTTCAGCTAAGGTAGTTGTTTCTCCTTCCAGCTTATCCTGCAAAAATTCATACCATGCTTTAGCGCTTTGCAAACTGCTTAATGAGTTTAAAAATCTCGCACAACGGCTTTGTTGTTTACCGCCTACTGCCAAGTTTTCCGGTATTGCAGTGATATATTCACAAGTTAGGATGTGCTCACCAAAACGGTTCAAGCGCCCCAATCGTTGCAACCAATTTTCGGCATAGGTAAATTCTGTCACCATGCGTTGACTGCTTATGTTTAAAGACGCTTGCACTATAGGGCCGCTACGTAACAAGTCATAATTGTACGTGCCATTTTGCTTAAAATTTTCGATAATTTTTTCAAATAATATTTTTTTATCGGATTTTTTAAATTTTGAATGCAACAAAATGGCGTTTTCTGTCTGCTGATTATTGATAAAGCTTTTCTGTGCAGTTAAAGCCGTATTACTGATGACAAAAGTATTTTCTGGTTGTTTTTGATACAACGGATTGTTTTTATCCTGTTTACTTTCATCAAAAGGAATAAAACTGATTTTGTAGGTGCTGTGATTAAAGCTGGGTATGCTGATAATTTCCTGTGCATCAATATCTAAAAATTCTTTTATAAAGTAATAATTCGGTGTTGCCGATATCAATAAAGCTTTAGCTTTTTCTTTTTGCTGTGCCTTGCATTCAATCAGCTCAGCAAATAATAGATTGAATGCCGGCATATTGATGTACTCGTGGTATTCATCAAATACCACATGGGCATTCATGTAATCGACTAATGAGGTGACATTGCGGTGGGTAACAATAGTGTTAGTGATTTGGTCTATCGTAGTGATAACAATATCACCTGAAAATACTTCATCTTCCGGCGTATCCCAATCCTTTCCATGTTGATAAAGCGTTTTAAACTCGCCCGTATTGATTTCAATTTTGGCAGTAGGCAGATAATTATTGCTGGTTAGGTCATTAACAAGCCCTTGACACACTTGTACGCGCGGACAAATCCAGATAATCTGTTTTGCCTCCGTTCTTGCTGCCCATTCCAAAGCAATTTTGGTTTTGCCACAACCAGCTGGGCCTTGAAGAACTTTGACGCCGCTAACATCCGCTTCTGTTTCAGCCAATTGTTGAGCTGCTATGGACTGTTGCTTGTTACGTTTTTCATCGGCATCAGGTGCTTGTTCAAAGCCTTTCAGGCATATTTGGATATTTTCAATAAGTTCAGTCGGTTTTTTTGTTTCAAGTATTTTATCCAGTGTTTGTTGTTCGATATATTCGGATAACTGTAATGCGCTCAGGTTTGAAACTTTGCGATCCGCACTTATTACCGCCGTTCGTATTAAATTATCCAGAGCATTTTGTTTAATATCATTTTTATAAGGTTCAATTTTATCGCTCTCGGAATAAGGTTTATACAGTGGTAAAGGTGTTGGCTGTCTTTTATTTAATCGACTATCATCAATTTTAGTTAACAATCCTTCTATAATCAGCGAAGTGTTTTCCGAATAATCCGCTGATATGGCATTGATGGAACAAATGATCTGTTTCGTTGTTGATATCAGACTGTAATAGGCTGGGTCGCCTACATTTCCCTTTAATAGCTCGTGAATAGTCTCCAGCGATTTGAACTCATTTTTACGTATCGGTTTAGCATGATGCCAATAAAGTACGTGTTTAATCCGGTCTTTATTTGCCGAATTAATTTTTTTGTAATCAACATCCTCAAATAAATAATACAAAAGTAATGAAATTTCGTTGTGGCGTGGATGCTTTTCAAACGTAAATTTACCCTTATCGATATGTTGGCCTTCTTCCGGTATTTCTTTTTGAATTTTCTTATTAATTTCAATTACTAGCCATTTCTGAAATCCCGGGTCGATTTTCCCAATGTCATGTAAACAACCTGCAAAAAAAGCAGCAATTGCAAGTGTCTCATCATCAATCAAGTCCTTGATAATTTGGTATGCCACATAACCCACCGCAAACAAATGCTGATCCAGCGGTTGCTGTTTAGTATTGGCATAAATTGCTTCAGTATTTACTGCTATTTGATCCATTATCAGTTCTCCATCGGTATAGTTCACAGGCACAATCCCCTGTTCATTAAATTGATCTTTATTACCAACTATCCAGATTAACTCACTCCGACTCCGGCTCCGTATCCAATGACATGCCACCGCCGTATTCTTGGTCGCGGTTTTGCGCAGCAGTTTTTTAACTGCCTGCAGACCCTCTTCGGTAATCACAGTTTGCCAGGTCCGGCTGCCGATGCGGTTGGCGAAGGCATCCAATACCCGGCGGGTTCTGATCAGCGCTTTTTTCTCGCACTCGCAAACGAAGGTGACCATCATGGTTTGTCACCTCGCAGGCTGATGCCCTTGACGGTATCGAACATGAAGTCCAATGCCTTGTGTTGGGTGAAGTTTTGCAGGCATTGCTGGCGAAATTCCTGTTCGGTTGCTTTTTCCTTGGCGCAGATGAAGGCCCACGGCAATATCAGCGCGTCCTTGACCAGATCGGCGACGTCAAACACCAGTGCGCCGCGCCGGGTTTTGCCGTGCATGACCGCGAAGCCGTGCGGAATGCCTAAAACCCATAAGGTCGTCGCAGCCAGCCCATAGGCCAGGTAATTGCCGTGATTGAGAAACACATTGGCATCGTCGACGCTTTCCGCATTGCGGATGAAGTCTTTTTGCTGGGTGCGGCTGATGGCGGCTTTGTAGAGGTTTTTGGTGAGTTGCGCTTCAGTCAGTAATAATTCGGTGACATTGTTGGCGTGTTCTATTTTTGCGGCAAAACCGGCCAGCGCCCTGGTGACATCGTCATCCTCGATATTGAACCCTTCGGTTTTTAAATCCTTGTCTTTAGCCCAGGTTCGTCGCAGATATTCCAGACGCAGCTGCTGAAACTGCTTGGCCGCCTCCAGACGTTTTTGCTCGTCAAACCAGAACGACAGCCAGCCTTGTATGTATTCGGTAGGCCGGTATTCGCTTTGCGGCGTCAGCCATTCGATTTCATTGCCCATCAGCAACGGCGTTCCGCCGCCACCGCTAAAACCGATCAAGACACCGGCGGACGCCAGCATTCTGACCGCGGCCTGGGTGATGGACGTGCCGGTGCCCAGCAGGATCACGGTGGTATTGGCTATCGGTATATTCCAATATTGCTTTTCCTCTTTGGCTTCGGTCAGGTAAAGTACGCGGCCGTCTTTTTGCATTACCCGGCATTTTTCCAGGTAATAAATATTCGCTCGCTTGGAATGCAATATCGCTTTTAAATCCGTTAATTGTTCCATAACCCTATACCCGTAGATTATTTAATGAAAGTTCTTTAATGAATGAAAGTTCTTTAATGGTGGAATATTGTTGAAAATGATAACTGCGGCCGATTCCCTGCCAGGCCCGCAGGTACAATATTCAGGAAATATAACCGGCCAATAGATTCAGGTATTTTTCCAGCGATTGAGCCTGATGAAGCGGGATAACTGAAAAGAACATAAGCGGCAGCCGGGCGGTGCCCTATGGCTGAGGAAGGCGAGTATTCAGGTGTTGTTGAATATCCCATTTTATTTAAAGTATTTAATGTCAAAAACTTATTCCTTTTTCATTATTCTTGCTTTGTAATCTGATACTCAATGCCATCGTCGGATTTTTGTTTTCGCTACACTTCGCAATTTAAGCACCGCATCACTATCAAATAATTTATTTGGCAATATTTGATATTGAAAACAATGTTATAAGCAATTTTACGTATAAATAAACTTTACATAGAATCTAGCATCATGACTCAGCATTTGCAACAGGATTTAAAATGGGAACAGCGCCAGCGTTTGACTTTGCTGGAAGCGACGGTATTTTGGAGCGGGAGCGTGTCCACGGCCGCGATAACGGATTGTTTCGGGATCAGCCGGGTGCAGGCATCGAAGGATTTGACGCTTTATCAAACCTTGTGCCCCGGCAACATTCGCTATGATAAATACCTGAAAAGATATGTGATCGAGGCCAGTTTCAAAGCGGCTTTCATGGACGGCACCGCGAGCGAGTTCTTACAGGTGTTGAAGGCCCGGCAAAATGGCTCGAAGGCCGGCGCTTTGGTGGCCTTGATCAATAATCTGCCAACTGTTGAGGTTGTGGAGTCGGCCGTCAGGCAGATTAATCGGACCATTTTGCAAACAGTCAATCAGGCGATATTGGCAGGCAAAGAGATACATGCCGTGTATCAGTCGATGTCCCGGACGGAACCGGAAGCGTTATCGCTATCGCCGCATGCGCTGGTATTTGACGGGTTACGCTGGCATATGCGGGCTTTCAGCCGGACGCATACGCAATTCCGGGACTTTGTCATAGCGCGCGTGTTGTCTGCTGAATTTGGCGGGCTAACCGATATAGATCCTGCCGACGATCTGGTCTGGCATTTGTTCGTTACCGTTAAAATCGGCCCGCATCCGGGATTAAGCGAGAGCCAGAGGGCGATGATTGAATATGATTATGCGATGGAAAACGGAAGTGTGGAGTATCAGGTACGGGCGGCGCTCGTGTCTTATTTTCTCAAAGCGATGAGAATCGGGCCGGATGATTTGGCGCGTGAGGCATTTGTTCAGCAGGTTGTCTTGTTGAACCGGGATGAATTGCAGAGCTATATTTTTTAGCCGGCGTTCTGGATCAGATAAGGTGAGCGTCTCTTCGGGAGCGATGCCTATATCGCGGTTTAAAATCGCCCGGCAAGTCGCGATGTAGGCATCGCTCCCACCTTTGTAAGCTGGCGCACATCGGCACCCTTCCGGGCGCTGTGCTGCCGCCAGTCCGTCTTCATGCCCGGCAGATGAAATATCAGCGCCCCCCCTCATTAATACCCGGACCGCTAGAAAAATTGAACCAACTCGAATGTTCAGTTGACGAATTTGGTGTGTCGCTATTTCATACGGGTCTCGCGTATGAGTTCGATCAAAAAATTACTAGTACCTCCTGACCCAAACGACCCGAGAGTGTAGTAATCCTATGACGACATATCGAACCGCTGACATCGCCTCCCCTTCCGCCGCCGGCTCGCTGGCGCTGCTGTTTATTCTTCTCGTCCTCGTCGTCATTGACGCGCCGGCCCAGGACAAGCGGGGAACGACAGCGGGTTCCCAGGAGACGCCCGGCATTCTGCCGATCAAGGAGCACTATCAGGACCCCAAACCGCATTCGGGAGCGGCGCTCCCGTCCTGGCTTGCCAGGGATGAAGAGAGTCTTTGGCGGATGCCGGCCAGGGACTATGCCAGCACCCGGTACAGCACCCTGGACCAGATCAATACCGAGACCGTCAAGAACCTCCAGCTGGCCTGGACCTTCTCCACCGGGCAGACCAACGGCCACGAGGCGGCTCCGCTGGTGATCGACGGGATCATGTACGTGGTCACCCCCTATCCCAACATCGTCTATGCCCTGGATCTCGCCAAGGGCGGCGCCTTGAAATGGAAGTACAACCCGCTGCCGCAGCCGGCGGCCCAAGGCGTGGCCTGCTGCGATGTGGTGAACCGGGGCGCGGTCTATGCCGACGGCAAGATCCTGTTCAATACCCTGGATACCCATGCCGTCGCGCTCGATGCCAAAACCGGCCGGGAGCTTTGGAAAACCAAGCTGGGCGACATCAATCTGGGCGAAACCATCACCATGGCGCCGCTCGTGGTCAAGGGCAAGATGCTGGTGGGCAACAGCGGCGGGGAAATGGGCGTGCGCGGCTGGCTGAAGGCGGTGGACATCGATACCGGCAAGGTCGCCTGGACTGCCTATAGCACGGGGCCCGATCAGGACGTGCTCATCGGTCCGGATTTCAAGCCCTTCTACGCCAAGGACCAGGGCGCCGACTTGGGCGTCAGCAGCTGGCCTCCGGATATGTGGCAGATCGGCGGCGGCGCCGTGTGGGGATGGATCTCCTACGATCCGGAGCTCAATCTGATTTACTACGGTACCGGCAATCCCGGCCCCTGGAATCCCGACCTGCGTCCGGGCGACAACAAGTGGACCCTGACCCTGTTCGCCCGCAATCCGGACAATGGCCAGGCGGCCTGGGCTTACCAGATCGAAGGCCATGACCTCTATGATTACGACGGGGTCAACGAACTGATTCTGCTGGATCTGCCGGTCAATGGCCAGATGCGCAAGGCGCTGATCCGGCCCGAGCGCAACGGTCACATGTATGTGATGGACCGGGCCACCGGCGAGGTGCTTTCCGCCGAAACCTATGCCCACGTCAACGTCACCCGCGGCGTCGACCTGCGGACGGGCAAGCCGAGAAAGGTGCCGGAAAAGGCGACCGGGCTGGGCAAGACGGTCCATAACATCTGCCCGGCCGCGCCCGGCGCCAAGGACTGGCAACCTTCCGCCTATTCCGACCGGACCGGGCTGCTCTATCTGCCGCACAACAATCTCTGCATGGACATGCGCGGCACCGAGGCCAACTATATCGCCGGCACGCCCTTCGTCGGCGCCGAGGTGAAGATGTTCGCGGGGCCCGGCGGCCACCGGGGCGAATTCTCGGCCTGGGACCCGGTGGCCGCCAAGAAGCTGTGGCGCATCAAGGAACTGTTTCCGGTCTGGAGCGGCGCGGTCGCCACGGCCGGCGACGTGGTTTTCTATGGCACCATGGACCGCTGGTTCAAGGCCGTCCATGCCCGTACCGGCGAGCTCCTTTGGCAGTTCCGGACCAGCTCCGGCATTATCGGCCAGCCCGTCACCTACCTGGGGCCGGACGGCAGACAGTACGTCGCCGTGCTGGCCGGGGTCGGCGGCTGGTCCGGCGCCATTGTCGCCGGGGATCTGGACGCCCGCGACGGCACCGCCGCCCTCGGCTTCGTCAATGCCATGAAAGACCTGCCCAACCATACCAACAAGGGAGGCGATCTCTATGTCTTCGCCCTGCCTTGATCCCGGCCGCATTCTTCGCCTGCTTCTGGCCGGCGTCCTGCTCGCCTGGAGCCTGGCCGTGCAGGCCCAGCCCGCCCGCCAGCTGCGGGTCTGCGCCGACCCCAACAACCTGCCCTTTTCCAATGCCCGCCAGCAGGGCTTCGAGAACCGGATCGCCGAGATTCTGGCCGACGAACTGAAGGCGACCCTGCATTACACCTGGTGGGCCCAGCGCCGGGGCTTCATCCGCAACACCCTCAAGGCCGGCCGCTGCGATCTGGTCATGGCCGTGCCCGCCGGCTTCGAAATGGTGGCCACTACCGCGCCCTATTACCGCTCCACCTATGTATTCGTGTATCGGCAGGACAGTCCCTACCGGGTGCGTTCCTTCAACGACCCCATTCTGCACGAGCTCAAAGTGGGCGTGCATCTGATGGGCGACGACTATGCCAACGCGCCGCCCGCCCATGCCCTATCCCGGCGCCGCATCATCGATAACGTGGTCGGCTTCTCCATTTATGGCGACTACAGCCAGCCCAACCCGCCGGCGCGGATTCTCGATGCCCTGGCCGAAGGGCGCATCGATGTGGCCATCGTCTGGGGTCCTCTGGCCGGCTTCTTTGCCCGCTGGGAACCGGTGCCGCTGGCGATGGCGCCGGTCTCCCCGGCTCTGGACCCGTCCTTCCTGCCCATGGAGTATGACATCGCCATGGGCGTGCGCCACGGCGAACAGGTCTTCAAGGCCGAAGTGGAGGCAGCCCTGGCGCGGCGGCATGACGACATCCAGAAAATCCTCGGCGCCTACGGCATTCCCCAGGTCGCGTCCGTCGACATGCGGGAGGCCGGGCCATGAACGTTTGCCGATACCAACCGAATTCAAGAGCCGGCCTGGCGGCTCTGTTGCTCGTTCTGCTGGCCGGCTGCGAGCAGGAACAGCGGCCGGTGCGGGAAGGCCCCGCTGCCCGACTGGCGCCGGCCGGCACGTCCACGACGGGTCAGCCCCAAGAGCGTCAGGCCATCGCCAATCCCTATGAAAGCCAGGTGCATGCCATCAATGAGGGCCGACGCCTCTATGCCTGGTTCAATTGCAACGGCTGCCACGCCGCCGGCGGTGGCGGCATGGGTCCGGCCCTGATGGACGATCAGTGGATCTACGGCAGCGAACCCGCCGAGATCTTCGCCACCATCATGGAGGGACGGCCGCAAGGCATGCCTTCATTCCGCGGCAGGATTCCGGAGGATGACGTCTGGAAAATCGTCGCCTTCGTACGTTCCCTGAGCGGCCTGGGCACCAAACTGCCTGAAGGCGCCGGCAGTACTCCCTTGCAGGACGAGTCCTCCGGCAATCTGGACCAGGGGCCGGAGGAACTGAAGCAATATTACAAGGAGGCTGGCGATGACTAGCACCCGGGTCGGCTTTAACCGCCGCCGATTACGTGGCGCCGGCCTGTCCCTGGCCTGCGTTCTGCTGTGCGCCTGCTCCGGCCAGCAGTCCGCCATCACCCCTCAAGGACCGGTGGCCGACCGGATCGCGTGGTTTTTCTGGATCATGACGGGCGCGGCGGGCGCCATCCTGGCCCTGGTCCTGTTTCTGCTGCTGGCCGGCGTGTTCCACGGGTGGCAACAGGCGCAGAGCAAGCCGCTGACCTATAGCCAGAGCCGCAATCTGGTCCTGGTTTCGGGCGTGGTCATGCCGGTCGTGGTCCTGCTCGGCTTCACCCTGTTCAGCGCCATGACCGACCGAGTGGTGGCCAAGCCGCTGCCGGCGGATGCCCTCACCATTGAAATCATCGGGCACCAGTGGTGGTGGGAAGTGCATTACCTGGATAACCGGCAACAGCGGATCGCCACCACCGCCAACGAAATCCATATCCCGGTCGGGCGGCCGGTGCGTCTGTTGCTGAAGGCTACCGACGTCATACACAGTTTCTGGGTGCCCAATCTCAGCGGCAAGACTGATATGATTCCGGGCAAGACCAATACCGGCTGGCTTCAGGCCGACCAGCCGGGGAGTTATCGCGGTCAATGCGGTGAATTCTGCGGCCTGCAGCATGCCCGCATGGCGTTTTGGGTGGAAGCGCAGCCGCCCGAGGCCTTCCAGTCCTGGCTGGCCCGCCAGCGGGAGCCGGCGGCCGCGCCCGCCGATCCGGTCCTGGCGCGCGGCCAGGCGGTGTTCCTGGCCTCCCAGTGCGTCATGTGCCATGCCGTGCGGGGCACCCGGGCGCTGGGCCGGGTGGCGCCGGACCTGACCCATTTCGGCGGCCGCAAGACCCTGGCCGCGGCCTCCGTGCCCAATTCCCGCGGCCATCTAGCCGGGTGGATTCTCGACCCCCAGGGCATCAAGCCGGGCAATTTCATGCCGCCGACCGCGCTGGCTCCGGATGATTTGTCCGCCCTGCTGGATTATTTGCACAGCCTCAAATGAGTCGCCGAACCATGACCAGCCATGAAAGAGCCCAAGTCATCGACTCCAGCGAGGAAATCCAGCTGCTGACCGAAGTCTGGCGTTCGCCGCCGGGTTTTTTCGGCTGGTTCACGCACGTCAACCAGACCAGCGTCGGCAAGCGCTTTATCATCACCGGGTTCGTGTTCTTCATCCTCGGCGGCGTGCTGGCCCTGCTCATGCGCCTCCAGCTCGCGGTGCCGGAGAACGAATTTCTGGACCCGGACCTGTACAACCAGATCTTTACCATGCACGGCATCACCATGATGTTCCTGTTTGCCGTGCCCATCATGGAAGGTTTCGCCATCTATATCATCCCTCTGATGCTGGGCACCCGGGACATGTGCTTTCCCAGGCTCAATGCCTTCGGTTATTACGTCTACCTGATCGCCGGAGCCGCCATGTATCTGAGCCTGTTTCTGGGCATGGCGCCGGCCGTCGGCTGGTTTGCCTATCCGCCCCTGGCCGATGCCAAACATTCGCCGGGCATGGGCGTGGATTTCTACGCCACGGTCGTCACCTTCATGGAGATTTCCGCCCTGGTGGCGGCGGTGGAGCTGATCGTCACCATTTTCAAGCAGCGCGCGCCGGGCATGTCCCTGAACCGCATGCCGCTGTTCGTCTGGTCCATTCTGGTCATGTCTTTCATGATCGTCTTCGCCATGCCGCCGCTCATGGTGACCAGCATCATGCTGGCCCTGGACCGCACGGTCGGCGCTCATTTTTTCACCCCCGGCTCCGGGGACCCTCTGCTCTGGCAGCACCTGTTCTGGTTCTTCGGGCACCCGGAGGTCTACATCATTTTCGTCCCGGCCCTGGGCATGATCTCCAGCATCATCATCACCTTCACCCGGCGGCCCATTTTCGGCTATACGGCGATGGTGCTGTCCCTGGTCGCCACCGGCTTCATCGGCTTCGGGCTTTGGGTGCACCACATGTACACCACGGGACTGCCGCATCTGGCCGCCAATTTTTTCACCGCCGCCAGTTCCATGATCGCCATCCCCAGCGGCGTCCAGGTATTTTGCTGGCTCGCTTCGCTGTGGGGCACGCGGCCGCGCTTCGCCACCCCGCTGCTGTATGTGCTCGGTTTCTTCTTCATTTTCGTCATCGGCGGCCTGTCCGGGGTGATGGTCGCCTCGGTGCCGTTCGACACCCAGGTCCACGACACCTATTTCCTGGTCGCCCATTTCCACTACGTGCTGATCGGCGGCGCGGTGTTCCCCTTGTTCGGCGGCCTCTACTACTGGTATCCCAAACTGACGGGCCGCCTGATGAGCGAAGCTCTGGGCAAGGCCAGTTTCTGGCTGACCTTCATCGGCTTCAACCTGACCTTCTTTCCCATGCATTACCTGGGTCTCCAGGGGATGCCGCGTCGGGTCTACACTTATCTCGAACCCTTGGGCTGGGGAGATCTCAATCTGTTCGTGTCCCTGTCCTCGGGACTGCTTGCCGCCGGCTTCCTGCTCACCTTCGTCAATGTCTTCCGGAGCCTGAAACGGGGCCTGCCGGCCGGCGACAATCCCTGGGACGCCGACAGCCTGGAATGGGGCACGGCCTCACCGCCGCCGCCTTACAACTTCCGCTATATTCCGGTGGTGATGGGCCGCTATCCGCTCTGGGAACACCTGAAGAATCAGGAAGTCCCGGTGGTGACAGGCATCCGCTCCGACCGCCGGGAACTGCTGGTCACCTCGCTGCTCGATGCCCACCCCGAATCCCGGTCGAAGATGCCCGGGCCTACCGTCTGGCCGCTGCTTCTGGCGCTGGCGGTGGGCATCGGCTTCGGCGGCTTCATCTTCCACAATATTTTTCCGGTGGTGGGCTTTATTCTCAGCTTTATCGCCATCGTGGGCTGGTTCTGGCCAAGGCAACTGGCTCGGGAAGCCCGGGAGGAATCGTCATGAACGGCACTTTTTCCGTGCTGGACGCGAGCAAGCTGCCCAGCCACGCTTTCGAGCACCGCTCGCCGCTGTGGTGGGGCATCATCGGCCTCATCGTGATCGAGGCCACGGTCTTCGCCAGCCTGGTCGCCAGTTTCTTCTACCTGCGGAGCAATTTTCCCCAGTGGCCGCCGGACGGCACCCGGTCGCCGGAACTGCTGAAGCCCACGCTCGCCACGCTGGTGCTGCTGGCCAGCGCCATTCCCATGTACTGGGCGGACTCATCGCTCAAGCAGGGCCGGACGTTTCCTCTGAAGGTGGGGCCCTTGATCAGCATTGCCCTGGCGCTCGTGTTCCTGGCAATGAAGGTCGTCGAGTACCGTGACATCGGCTTTCGTTGGGACACGCATGCCTACGGTTCAGTGGTCTGGACCATTGTCGGCTTCCACAGCGCCCACGTGCTGGCCCTGGTGTTAAAAACCGCCGTCGTCACCACGCTGGCCTGGCGAAATTATTTCAACCGCAAGCGGCGTATCGGGGTCACGGTCAACGGGCTTTACTGGTATTTCGTCGTGATCATCTGGATTCCCTTGTATATGACCATTTACTGGGCCTCGTATTTTTTGTCGAACTGAGGAGATGCGCTTGGAACACCGAGACCCCGCCGACTATTTCATGCACCCTAAAGGCATCGCGGCCCTGTGGGCCGGTCTGCTGCTGGCGCCGCTCGCCTGGACACTGCATCTGGGTATCGGTTATGCCCTGGTCGACTGGCTCTGCCAGAGCGGCCACGGCATGATCTACCACCTGCTGACCCTGGCCACCCTGCTGATCGCCGCCGGCGGTCTCTATCTGGCCTGGCACAGCTGGCGGATCGCGGGTCCCCAGTGGCCCGACAGCGGCGGCGATCCGGTCTCGCGCAGCCGCTTCATGGCCCTGAGCGGCCTGATGCTATCGGGCTTTTTCATACTCGTCATCATTGCCCAATGGCTTCCGGCCCTGTTTCTGGACCCCTGCGCGAAATGAAAGGCATCCCGCATTCACTCCGTTTGCCGAGCCTGGCGGCCTTAGGCGCACCGGTCGCCGCGCATGCCCATGGTGCGGCGGCTATCGCCCGGGACGGCCTATGGACGGTCTGGAACACCGACCTGACCGTGCTGGCGCCCCTGGCGCTGGCCGGCGCCCTGTACGCGGCCGGCCTGTTCCGCCTCTGGCGCCGCGTCCGGATGGGTTCCGGCATCCGGGCGCGGGAGGCGGCGGCTTTCGCCGCCGGCTGGCTGGCGCTGTTTATCGCCCTGGTGTCGCCGCTGGATGCGCTCGGCAATGAACTGTTCTCGGCCCATATGGCCCAGCACGAGATCATGATGCTGGTGGCGGCACCCTTACTCGTACTCAGCAGGCCGGTCGCGGCTTTTCTGTGGGGCATGCCGACGTGCTGGCGGCGTCGTACCGTCGCGGCATGGAGGTGCCGCCCGCTGGCCGGCCTCTGGCGATTCTGCCGCCGCCCGCTGAGCGCGTGGGGCATCCACGCCCTGGTCCTGTGGCTGTGGCACATTCCGTTGCTTTTCCAGTCGGCGATCGGCAACAACCTGGTGCATACCCTGCAGCATCTGGGCTTTCTGCTTTCGGCGCTGCTGTTCTGGTGGGCCATGGTGGATCGACAGCAGGGTGTTTCCAACCGGCTGTTGGGCGTTTTCTACATTTTCACCACCGCCGTTCACACCGGCATTCTCGGCGCCCTGCTGACCTTTACCGCCAGTCCCTGGTATCCCGCCTATGCCGCGACGGCGCCCGACTGGGGCTTCATGCCCATCGAGGATCAGCAACTGGGCGGCCTGATCATGTGGGTGCCGGGAGGCGCTGTCTTCATCGTCGTGGGCCTCTTGTCGCTGATGCGATACTTTCAGGAAGCGGAACAGGGTTCGCGGCAAGGCCGGGATCTGATCCTGGCGAAACGGGAATAAGCACGGGAGAGCAACCATGCGGACAAACATCCTCTTTGCAGGCGTACTGATCCTTTTTCTGGCCGGGCTTACCGCCTGCGGACCGGACCGGCGGGACACGCTCCGCTCCCGGATGATCGGCGGCGATCCCGAACGCGGCAAGGCGGCGCTCTACCGCTACGGCTGCGGCGCCTGTCATACCATTTCCGGGGTGGCCGGCGCCCATGGTCGGGTCGGCCCGCACCTGACCGGCGTCGCGCAGCGCTGGTACCTGGCAGGGATGATTCCCAATACACCGGACAATATGGTCGCCTGGATCATGAATCCGCAACGGATCAATCCCGACACCATCATGCCCTTCCTGAACGTGCCGGAAAACGATGCCCGTGACATGGTGGCGTATCTGTACGGCTCCTCGGAATAGCAGCTTGTATGGACAAATAACTAATATCGGTAAACCCCCGGCTCAGCCGGGGGGGCTCAGTCCGGTAGGGTACGCACTGCGTACCTTTTGGATTTAATTCATCTGAATTTTTTAAAAAATGGCACGCGATGCGTACCCTACCTGGCTGGAATATCCCTGTCTGCTTCCCTTGCCGAACATTAAAATATTAGGGATTTCTTCTTGACACTATCAACCATTGCCAACACAATCTGAAGCCGCAACGGTAGATAAGAAAAGGCTTATCGAAAAAATTGCGATGAAAGAGACAAACGTATTATTCATCTAAAAAGAAGGTTCGGTATATGAAAGAAAAACGCCTTATTTCAAGGCTTTGTTCCGTGGTGCCCGCACTCATCCTGGCGCACGGGGTTGCTAACGCGATGCCCGGCATGTCCAAATCCGATAGCGTTGATGATAACGCGGCTCCGCCTCCGTCGAACAGTATGGGCGAGCCGCTCAACTCAGCCGGTTCCAACTTCGAGATCACCTACAGCGCCGATGGCAAAACCGCCATCTTCACCTCGACCCGCCCGGGCAGCATCGAATCGCCCGGCCCCTACAACTTCGACATCTGGATGTCCCATTATGCCAACGGCGCCTGGCAGACTCCGGTGCATTTGGGACCGGACATTGACCCTGCCAAGGGACCGAGCATCAACACATCCGCCTGGGAACTGGAGCCGAGCCTTTCCGATGACGGCAATGTCATTTACTTCACCCGCTACGAACCCGGCAATCTGTCAACCGGCGACCTCTACGTCACGCAGAAAGTTGACGGTGTCTGGCAACCGGCAAAAAGCTGGAACGAGGTTCCCGAACTGCCGAATCTCAACACGCCGACCGGCGAGGAGCACTGCCCGATCATCGCCTCCGACAGCCTGATTTACTTCAGCTACCAGCAGCCGGGAGTCACGCAGGACAGCGATATCTGGAAGGTCGAGAAGAAGGATGGCGTCTGGCAGAAACCGCAGAGCCTCGGTTCAAGAATCAATTCGCCGCACCGTGACCATCTGCACTGGACCGGACTGTCAAAGGACGGCAAGAGCATCATCGTGACCAGCACGCGAACTGATCTCGGCTCGCGGGGCGGGCATGATGAGTGGATCGCATACCAGAATCCGAAGGGCGAATGGCAGGAACCGTTGAATCTCGGCGATACCATCAATACCGCCGGCGAGGATATGTGCTGGAGCTTCACGCCCGATGGCAAGAAATTCACCGGAGGCTGGGGGCCGCAGGGCTCTTACGATCTTGAGCTCAGGTGGATCAACAAGGATGACATTCCCTTGCTGAAGAACTTCGAACCGGTCGGCCCGCCGCCCAACCTACTCGCCGGCGGCAAGGCAAAGTAGAAGATCGGCAAGTAATTGCAGTCGCTTGACATAGCCCGCGGTCCGGCGAATACACAGCGGCTTTGTTTTACAATGCTTGCGGCAGCGATGCCCTCATCGCGGTTAAAAACAGTCCTCAAGTCGCGATGAGGGCATCGCTCCCACCGGTTCGTTATACTGACGACCCAATCCTTACAACTCGCCGCCCAGCGCTTCAAATCCGGACACGACATCGAGCAGTTCCTCGGTAATCTGGTTCTGGCGCTGCTGGCGATAGGTGGAGGTCAGTGTTTCAAGCCGCTGCTGGATGTTTTTTTCGGCCACCTGCATCGAAATCAGGCGGCTGGCATGTTCGCCGGCCAGCGATTCGGCGCAGGCGCTGAACAGCACGATAAACAGGTGCTGGCGGATCAGGGCGCGAAGCAGCTCCCCGCTGTCCATCGTGAACACAGGCAATGAGCGGGACGGCCACGGCCGGTCGCGGCTGGAGTTGAATCGGCTTGGATCGATCGGCAGCAACTCGCGGCGTTGGGCCCGGTACGCGGTTTTTTGTTCGTGCACATTATGAAACAACAGCACGCGCTCCACGCCGGCCTGCCGCCAGTCATCGATCCGCAGCAGCAGGTTCTGGACCGTCGAGGTGATGCCGGTAACCGAACCGGGCACGAAAAAAAGCTGTTCGACATCCTCCCCCCTTGCCCGCAACGCCGCCTCGATACGGCTGCCGACCGCTAGGATGCGCCGGTCGCCGGCATTCTCCAGCGCTTCGATGGCAAAGGCGGCGATGCTTTCATTGTAGCGTCCGCAAAGGCCGTGATCGGAGCCGAACACAATGGCGCCGGTCCGCGGCGGCGTCTGGACGCGGCCCGACGCCGCCGCGGACCGGTGGTTGCGCAATACGGCCTGCAGACCCATTTCCACGGTACGGTTATAGTCGGTCAGCGAAGCCAGCGCCTTTTCGTACTGCCGGATGCTAACCGCCGCCAGCACCTTCATGGTTCTGACGATGGATTGCAGGTCGGTGGCGGTATCCATGTCCCGCTGCAGGGCTTCAAGGGTTTTCATGCTTGACGCTCCGGCCTGATTTGACGGCCCATCTCAACCGCCCTCCTGAAACCCGGGGTATAAGGTCATGCCGCCATCGACGTAAAGCGTGGTGCCGACCACATAGTCGGAGGCATCGGAAGCGAGCCAGACCGCTGCATGGCCGATATCCATCGGTTCGCCTATGCGTTCGTAGGGAATCAGTTTGTTCAGCTCGGCCTCCGCTTCTTGCGTTTCCCAGGCGGCACGGTTGATCGGCGTGCGGATCGCCCCCGGCGAAATGGCATTGACCCGGATCTTCTGATGCGCCACCTCTTGCGCCAGGCTTTTCATGAACATGAGCACCCCGCCCTTTGAGGCCGCGTAATTGACATGCCCGGCCCAGGGTATCACGTCATGCACGGAGGACATGCAAATGATTTTGCCGGCGGCGCTGGATAATTCCGGTACCAGACCGCGCCGCGTGAATTCCTTGACGGCTTCCCGCGCGCAAAGAAACTGGCCGGTCAGATTGACGGCCAATACCGTGTTCCATTGCGCCAGGGTCATTTCGGAAAAAGGCGCGTCCAGCTGGATACCGGCATTGGCGACCAGGATATCGAGGCTGCCCCAGCGTTCCATGAGGATTCCAAACATCAACTTGACCTCCTGCTCCTGGCTGACGTCGGCTTGGACGGCCAGCGCTTCGCCGCCGCAGGCGTGTATCTCGTCGACCATTTTTTGCGCGGCTTCGGCATCGGACAGGTAATTGATCGCCACGCGCGCGCCGGCTTCGGCCAATGCGCGGGCGACCGCCGCGCCGATGCCGGAACTGCCGCCGGTGACTAATGCGCGCTGCCCCGCCAGTGTCTTCTCGGTGAGTAAAGGCATGTTCAGGTTCTCGCTTCGGTTAATGGAAAGGTGCGGCGGGATGCTTACGGCAGCCCCGCCCCCGGTATTGCCACCTCGGCAATCTCTATGCGCCCCGATTCCACGACCACGGCCTGGTACGGATCATCCGTTTCCGAGCTCAGCACGAACAGGGTCCGCCGCTCCGGTCCGCCGAGCATGCAGGCGTAAGGGATGCCTGCCGGACGGATCAGCGCTAAAACATCGCCGCCCTGGCTGACCCGGAGCACCGAACGCGTCGCCGGACTGGCCACCCATATCGCGCCTTCCTTATCGAGACAGATGCCGTCCGGCGTCGCGTCCCCGAGATGTGCCCAGAGATGAGGCGAATGCAGCAGGCCGTCATCGCCGATCAGAAAAGCCGTCAGACGGGAGGCAAAGGTTTCCGCGACGATCAGCGTGGTGCCGTCCGGGGTAATGACACTGCCGTTGGGGAAAACCAGCCCTTCCGCCGCTATCCGGCATCGGCCGTCGGGCTCAACCGCAATCAGATGCGTTGCGGCCGGCGGCGCGCCGCCATGCAGGTCATAACCGAAATTGCCGACATAAGCGCGGCCTTCGGCCGTGACGACCATGTCATTGCAATGGAACGGGGCCAAACCGGACAGGTCGGCATGCAGGACGAGCCTGTGGCCGATGAGGCGATAAACCGCCCGCCTGGCCATGGCGACGACCAGCGGCGTGCCATCGGGCAGCCAGCCCAGGCCGCCCGGCGGATCATCCATTTCCAGCCGGCATTCCGCCTGCCCGTCCGGCGTGACGGTCATTATCCGCCTGGCGTGCTGGTCGGTGAACCATAAACGATCCTGCCTCCAGCGCGGCGCTTCGGGAAAGACAAGGCCTGTTACAAGCACTTCGGTATCGTCCATCGTGATTCTCCTGGCTCTTTAGGTCTTATTGACATCAGTTTTTAAATTTAAACTCAATTGGGCAGACATTATCGATCCAATAAAAAACTGTAGCGCACGGATTACCCGCCCTTGTTCAGCAAAGACAGGCGATCCAATATTAAATCCACAATCGCGGCTACCGGCTGGTTGATATTAACGAGCAAGCCATGATCGGGTAAATCGAGGGTTTCCAACTGACTGGCCAGCAAGTCCGCCCCCATGAAATGATCGCGCCGCTGCATGAGCCGCTTGCGCAGGGTTTCATAATCCCCGGTGAGAAAGACGAATTGCACGCGTTCGTGATCCGGACGCAGCAGTGCGCGGTAGTTTTTCTTTAACGCCGAGCAAGCCAGGACGGCCCGGTCTCCTTTATCCAGGCAGGTTCTGATTTCTTCCCGCAGACGGTTCAGCCAGGGTGCCCTGTCGGCATCATCCAAAGGTTCGCCGCGCTGCATTTTTGCGACATTCGCCGCGGGATGAAAATCGTCGCCCTCGATAAAGCGCCAGTTCAAACGATCGGCCAGGGCTTTGCCCACGGTCGTCTTCCCGGCCCCGGACACGCCGCCGATGATCAACACATAGCCGCGAAGCCCGGGATCGGGGGGAGCTGCTTTTTCGGCATCGGACTCGTTATTCATACGGCGCTCGAGTTCATAGGCTCATCGGAATTGCCACGGCGCAATAGCCTCGTGACGTTAAATTGACTGACAGGCCGCCGACCAGTTCCAGACGAATTGCAGGCGGTTGAGTCAGACGGCCATCCCTTAAGGATTTGGTCCTCAATAATGATCCTGTAACATAGGGTACGCATCGCTCAAGAGCTGGTGGGAGCGATGCCCTCATCGCGACTTGAGCTAGCCCCTTATGCTGGGTTTCCGCAAAGCTCCAACCCAGCCTACCCGCTGTAACACAGGGTGCGCATCGTTCGCGAGCGATGCGCCTCACTGCGTCGCCTGGAGCGCTTTGAACAGGTACTGAAATCCTGCCTCGGTCGCGGATCCTATTTCATTCCCGTACCTTAACATCATTTTAGTCCGAGCCGTTAAGCAAGATCGAACCCTGCCGAAAATCCTCACAAAGACGCCAGAAACCGAATGACCGACTGTCTTTCCGCCACGGGCAAGTTCTGAAAACGCTGCCGGGCAGCCAGCGCCTCGCCGCCATGCCATAGCACCGCTTCGGTTAAATTACGCGCCCGTCCGTCATGTAAAAATGTCTGGTGCTCATTGATCCGCTCGATCAGACCGATTCCCCATAACGGCGGCGTCCGCCATTCGGGACCGGCCGCCTCGAAATCGGGGCGCCCGTCGGTTAAGCCTTCACCCATATCGTGCAGCAACAAATCGGTATAAGGATGGAATGTTTGCCTGGACAGTACCGGTAATTCTGGAAATTCGCCGGTCGTCAAGGTCGGTGTGTGACAGGCGCTGCAGCCGATCCGGGCGAAAATCCTTTCTCCCTGCCTCATCCTCGAATCATCCGTATCACGCCGCGCCGGAACCTGCAGTAAACGCAGATACAGCAGTATTGCGTCGAGTTGCTCATCGGCCAATTCCGGCTGGCGGTCCGATGGCGCTTTTTGACAAGCTGTTTGCGCTGGCGAGCAATTTTCTTTTCGGTATAAAGAAGAAGTCACGCCCATATCGCCGATAAAGGCGCCGGCAATTTGCTGTCTGAGCGTGGCCACATTGGCTTTCAGTCCGAAGCGGCCAATCACGCGGCGCTGCCGCTCGGCGTCCCAAACGTAATTCGGCCGACCGCTGACGCCCTGCTTTTTGCCCTGCTCGGCCAGATCCAAGATCGTCCGCCCGGACACCGCTTCCAGCAGACCCAAACCGAATACCGGAGGGGCGACGCGCGGAGAAAACAATATTTCCGGCTCCAACGGGCCGTATTGCAACTCGACGAATCGGTAAACCGGCATTCTCAGGCTGACTTTTTCGCCGTCCGGCAAGGTCACGACATGCTCTTTATACTCGACTTGCACACGGCCTTCGCCCGGCACGCCGGGAATGCCTTGCTCGCTCAACTGATCGCCGTAAACCGGATGCGCGAGCGGACCGCCTTGTTCATTTTGGCCCGGCAGACTGAGCCGTACCAGCATCGAACGCATGGCCTGCCCGGGCGTTTCCGGCGGGCGTCCGCGCCCGTTCTTCGGATGGCAGGAAACACAAGCCAACTGGTTATACAGGGGGCCAAGCCCTACCTGGCTGAAAAGCGGTCCGCGCCCTTCGTTTTCAATGTCCGTTGCCGGCGGAATCACCCAACTGTGCCGGAACAATCGACGTCCATGCCACGCTTGAGTCAATTGTTCCTCGTTAATAGGGGAATAGATACGGGTAAACGCCTCCCGCCCGGCATCAGCCGCTTCAAAAGCACTTTTCGCCTGCACTGGCTGCATAGCCATCCAGCATAGGAACAATCCCGAGAAAATATTCAGCCAACGCATCATCATGACTCCTGTTGCCGCAGCAGCCGTTCGGCTTCTTTGTACCGGCTTTCGATCTCCAGACGCCAGGCCTGCTCCAATTCCCGCGCCTGCCTGTCGGCATCCGGGTCCTCGATGCGCTTCATGAATATTTGTTGCAGCCCGGCATCATCGGACATTGAGGCATCGACAGGCAATGCCGTCAATAATCGCCGTATTTCCGCCAACGCCTCGCCTTTATCGGTTTCAGCAATCGCCTCCTGTGCACGCAGCTGCCGCCAAAGACGTTGCACGGTTTCATGTTGTTCGGTAAACATCAGATCGAACAATGCGCTATTCAATGCCAGGCGCGGCAACGAAACACCGGGATCGAAAACAGGCGGATGCCGTCTGGCTGCCGCAAACGGGTCGAAATACTGCTCGGGCTTATCCGCGTATACCGCCGGCCGGACCGGCAGTTTTCCGATGTCGGGATGGAACAGCAGTTTTTGGCCCGCATCCGACAGTACGAAACTGACGAAACGCCTGGCCGCGTCGGCATGTCGGCTGACTGCGGTGATCGCAATATGCGCCGGCGAATAGGCGATCGGTGCCGGATAAATCATCTGTATGGGGGCGCCGTTGGCCGCGGCCGAGGCAATAAAAAAGTCGATGCTCGGTGCAATGCCGCGTTCGCCGGAGCCGATAAGTTCGCTGATAAATGCCGCGCCAGGTTCGACCAGGCGCGCATTGGCCACCATACCCGCCAGCAGAGCCCAGCCTTGTTTCCAGCCGTATTGCCGCAATATGCTGTCTACCATCATCGGCGCGAAACCGACCTTGGCAGGAATGGGCATGACCAGATGCCCGTTGTAGCGGGCATCGCTCAAGTCCTGCCAGGTTTTCGGAAACGGCAGGCCGTGTTTTTGCAGATAACCGGGATTGACCGCGAAACCGTAGCCGGCCATTTCCGTGACCCTGTAATAACCGTCCGGGTCCGTTAGCGGCAAGGCGCCGAGCCGATCCGCCAGGCCGCTGCGGTCGATGGCCAGTTTCTGCCAGGCATTTTCCTGTTTCAGCATCAGAAAATTATGATGCGCGGCTGATTTACGGTGCGCGACGGACCAGTAAACATCGACTCCGCCTTGCCCGGGTTTTCTTAAATACAGCAGGGCATCGTGCGGCATGCGCCATAACACCACCAGGTCGATATCCGGATTATCGCGTTCGAATGCCGTTTCGTAATGGGAGACCACGTGTTCGGGGTACGCGGTCAATACCGTCAATTTTTCTTTGGCCCCGGCCGGATCGATGCTGAGCCCTGCGATCAGGCAGATTAAAACACGGACTAAACTTGTCATGACATTGTCTCCAAAGGTTCAATAGCGATAGTTGATATTGGCGAAGTAATTCCGGCCCGGTTCGGGAAAGCCTTCCTCATAGGCATAATTTTGATCGGCGACGTTATTGACGCCGAACTCGGCATTCAAATGCTTATTCGCGATGAAAGTGGCTTTGAGGTTGCCGACAACAAAGGCATCCGCTATCCGGGTTCCATCGGTATCGCTGAAGCGCTTGTCGTTGTATTCGGCGCTGGCGAGCAATCGCAGATAGCGAATAGGCTGATATTCGAGATACGAGAAAACCTTGTGCCTGGGTGTGCGGAGCGGCTTGATCTGCGGATGGGTAATATTGTTGCGATCCAGCCACGTGTAATTGACATGCATGCGCCATTGATCACTGATCTTGGCGGTTGCGTACCATTCAATACCGAGATTCTCCTGCTCGCCGATGTTTTGCAGTTGAAAACAGGGGGGCCGGGTGCAGATGGAGTCAGGCAGCGTCACGCTTTCGATGGTGCTGTCGATTTGACTGAAAAATACCGCCGCGCCGTAATCAAGCATTTCGAACGCCTTGCCGTCCAGGCCGAACTCGTAATTCAGGGCTTTTTCCGCTTGCAGATCGGGACTGGGCAAGGCGCTGCCCAACCGATAGGAATACCGATCCTTGATCGTCGGAAACCGGGTCTTACGCGCCAGGCTCGCATGCACCACAAAATCCTCGGACAATTCATAGAATGCACTGCCTTGAATATTGTAGGCATCCTTGGTTTTTCCGAGCGGAAACGAGACGATTTGATGATTGATCAGGTCCTGCGCCTGCAGGCGTTTTTGCCGATCGTAGCTGGCGCCGACCACGAACCTGAGCGCATCGGTCGGCGTGTAGCTGTCCTCGATCGCATAGGAATGGTATTCATCGGCAAAGCGTTGCCACGGCTGACCGGTATCGCCGATTTCGCGGTGTACGTCTTGTTTGTAGTTGAATCCCAGTTTGAGTTCATGCTTGTCGAACCAGGTCGTGCCATAGTCAAGACCGGCGCCGAAGGTGTAATCGTCGTATCGGCTATCGAAAGCATAAGCCTTGCGCATTGAGCGATATCCGGCGTCGTCGAATGACTGCAGGCTGTTCTGAAAGGTATCGTGGTAGGCGCGCAGTTTGACGGTGTGATCGTCGCCGAACTGGGTTCGGGACAGAAAATAAACGCTGTCCTTGTCCCAGTAAGGCCAACGCCAATAGCGAGTAGCAAAGGTTTTGTCAGTGCCGGCATAAGGCGGGCTATCCTTGCGCCCGCTCTGGCTGTTATAGCCGATCGCATATTCGTCGGTTTCGTTCGGCGTCAAACCCAGTTTGATGTTGCCTTTATAATCGGTATTGCCCGAGTTTTCACGAATGCCGCCATCTTCTGACGCCGCGCTGGAAAAATCCTCGGACAGCCGCCAGAACTGCCGGTCCAGAAACGAAGCGCCGCCCTGGATATACCACCATCCCTGATTGGAGCCGAAATTCAAAGCGGTTTGGTAATAGTTTGCGTCGAACCGGGAATCCATGCCCATGCCGACGGTGAAATTGCCCTCTAATGCTTCCGTGGGCTGCCGACTGACCAGATTGACGCTGCCGCCCAGGGTATTCGGACCATACAGCACCGAGGCATTGCCTTTACTGACGTCGATTTGGCCGATATCGAAGGTCGTAAAACGGTTTAAATCGACATTGCCGTCGTAAGGCACATACACGGGAATGCCGTCCATAAACAGCGGCACCTGGCGGGAATCGAAACCGCGGATAAAAACCAGGCGTTCGTTACGCGCGCCCAGATTCTGAATCGAAACGCCGGGCAGTAAGTTCAGCGCCGAAGCAACATCGTTGCGGTTATGGCGGGCTATTTCCTCGGCCGTAATCGTTTCCTTGTCGGAAAATTTCTCTTGTCCGGCTACACCGTTGATATCAATCACCCCCAAATCAAATATGTCCGGATTAGCCAATGTAGCCTGTGAAAACGCGGCCATTGACAGTAATAAAACAGCTGGATGCATGGTGAACCTTTTTTATTGGTTTGTACTTAATCTACTGATGTTACGCACGGGCGGTTTCATCCCGTTTGCCGCGCCGAGCACCGCAGTTTTCGCCGAGAATAGCCCGAAGGGGCGCTTCATGGATGAAGCGCGTTGCCAAAGGGACAGGAGTCCCTTTTGGCAACCCTCGGCGAAAGCGAGGAGCGCAAGGAAAAAGCGGCAACGGGCGGCCTTTTCTTTGGTTACTTTCTTTTGGCCGCGCAAAAGAAAGTAACTCGCCTTCGGGTGCGATAAACCCGATTAAATAAAACCGTCGCGCTAGCGACACTTTATTAAATCGATCTAACTTCAACTGGCTGCGTAACATCAGTTCATCTATATAACGCTGGTCACAACCGACTCCAGTCATGGCTTGTTTCCGACAAATCATGTTGAATTGTCGGAAAGGCAACACCAGGAGTCGGTGTAAATCCCAACTTAACGTTATGTATTTTAGTATATAGCGTTAAGTTACGCTCATACACAGCAATATGTAAGCCATAAACACCCGGGAATCGAAATAACGCCTTACAGTCCTGTTCGCTCGCGATCAAAATGCCGCGACAACCGGCAAAAATTTGGCGCGGTTTCTGCTAGCCGTCAATCATTATGAACTCGACTACATAACGAAGAGGGAAATTATGTTACTGGAAATGAACGTCTCGTTGCGACGCGGCAATTTCGATCTAACCGCCGATTTATCGGTACAGGATGAGAACATTGGACTGCTAGGGCGCTCCGGCGCGGGCAAAAGCACCATGCTGGGCTTGCTGACCGGCACGATGCGGCCCGAATCGGGACGGATAGTCCTGGACGGAAAAACGCTTTTCGATAGCCGTAAAGGCATTTTTATTCCGCGCGAGCAGCGCCCCGTCGGCGCCGTGCTCCAGAACGACACGTTGCACTCGGGCGAAACAGTCAAGGAATGTTTGTCTTCGGCTTATGAACGCACCCTCAAGCAACGGCGCAGATTCCAGCCGGATCATCTGATTGATTTCCTGCACATCGGCCATTTACTGAATCGACCGATTGCCAGCCTGTCCACCGGTGAACGCCAAC
>SWBW01009898.1_pt1 | contig 32737 bp, 38 predicted proteins | sample 4693041 | NCBI WGS metagenome assembly SWBW01 (sample SAMN10267271, study PRJNA491770) | bioreactor metagenome | isolation source: DHS bioreactor inoculated with marine methane seep sediment | place: Japan: Omine Ridge, Nankai Trough | collected 2006-05-06 | reverse complement strand
TTCTTCGCTTGCTACTTCTTCTGCCGGTTCTTCGCTTGCTACTTCTTCTGCCGGTTCTTCGCTTGCTGCTTCTTCTACCGGTTCTTCGCTTGCTGCTTCTTCTACCGGTTCTTCAGCAACAGCTTCTTCCTCGGCCAGCTTCTCAGTCTCTTCAACAGGTTTTGGCTCGTTTCGTTTCAGGACATATTTATTCTCTATTTCGTTTGCCCTGTCCACATCTGAATATATTTTTGCATATCCTGAGGTATTCTGGGTGCCATATTCAGTCCTGATCTTATCAACAATCACCAGTTCATGCCGGGAGTTGAGCTGTGCAACCAATTTATTCTTAATCTCATCCCTTGAAGGGGTTTCACCACTATGGGATATATTGAACGTAATCTCTTTACGGTCTAATAATGGGTTATCCCAGTCTTTTGTAATATTAATCTCCAAATTGAATCCTCCGTTTCGATATCATCAAGATCTTGCTTTCCTTAATCCTATTATGAAATATGTATTTTTCTGTCCTTTAATCTTCAATGGTTTATATCTTTAATCATACTTCATCTTATCAAGCATGTCATATATCCTGTCCTTGACCCCAGGTGTGACAGTGACCATAATGCCTCCTTCATCAGGTAACCCGTAGATCACTACCGATGATACGGGTGCAAGCACTATAGCCGGTAGTGCTGCCAGGTCTTCCTCACCGTGGACCATGATCTGCACCGGGACATCCGCATCCATTGCATCAGATAAAGCCGATACCAGTTCGGGTTCTACGAAGCTTGGCGGGTTGGTAACATCCACTTCAGTAAAATTCGAGTGCCTGATAGCTTTGATTATGTCCACACCAGCAGGCTCCCTGTGTGTTTTTTCATCGATAACAGATATATCTGGCACTGTCCCACACTGGAGCAGGTTGAAAGTGGAAATATCTCCTATGGCAATAAGTTTGGCAGGGCTGCCCATATCAGCAAGCATCTGTCTGGTAGTATCTACCTCATCCCCGCGATACAGGACCCCGAACTGCTTACGCATCTCGCTACGCATGGCATCAGGAAGGCAGAACCTCTTGCCAAGGATGGTTTCGGGCATATAGTCACTACCGTACCTTCAGCACATATTTCCCGCGAATGTCGATATTAAGCTTTTTAGCTATGCAGGAACGGGATGGATCAATGATCACCACAAATCCACTCCAGTCAGTGCTTAATGAATTGGAACCACAAACGCTACAGGTAGAGCCAGTTACAATCCTGTGGCACTCACGGCAGGCTTGTTCAGTCAAGTCTACTTAGCCTCCGCAGACTCTTCTTTCTCTTTGTCCATCATGTTCTCTTTGATCCACTCGATTCTTCCAAGTGCAGGCTGCCGCATGGTCAGGCCGATCTTGCTATCCCGCGGCTCACGTTCATTAATGCTTAATGCAACGACCCTGGCACGCACATAGTCTCCTTCAGATAGTGACCTGTTGCTTTCCTTTGTTACAAGACGGGCATTCTTGGAATCAAATGAAATATATTCATCAGTTATCTGGCTCACATGGACAAGCCCGTCCATGGGTCCTATACCTATAAAAGAGCCGAACTCAACAATCTCAACAACACTGCCTTCTATGATCTCCTGCAGTTCAAGCTTAAAAACTATAGCGTCAAAAGTAGCATCATAATAAACTGCACCATCACCAGCAAGAATGTGACCGTCACCTACTTCAACCACGTCTATAATGGCAACAATGGCACCTAAGGTCTTATCAATCTCCCCTTCTAACTTATCGATCAAAGCAATCCGGACTGCATTTGTAACATCATCCCCCAGCAGTTCAGGAGCAATACGTACGGTATCTGCCAGTCTCACCTTATTGTACATTCAATAATCCTCTGATTTCTATAGTTAATGTGTTTATGAATCTAAAATATTTATCACAAAGAACATCTTACATTATTTCAAGATGATCCTTTCCACGTAAGTACACTATTGTGATGTCCTTACTACATAATCTTTTCTTAAGTTCTGCATCATTGGTAAAAACCGCTGCCTTCTCTTCCATGGCTAATTCCACTATCGCATCATCTGCATTCCCTTCTGTAATGATCTCACTGCACTCCCGGGCCAGTCCGATACCAACGTTCGCAGACATTTTATCCTTACCCCTGGCAAACTTTTTTATACCATTCAGTTCCCTGGTCACTGATGAAGGAACAATAAAATCCTTGAAACCAAGACGCCCAAGTTCCTTGAAAATATCCAGACCGAACTGGACCGGGACCATGAATGCATTAGTATCTATTATAACTTTCATATTATATCATCAGATTCATTCATTCATTTATGATACCGGAACCGATGAGTCTCCACCTGGCACCGACCCTTCTGCTGATCGCCACATTGTCTTCAAAATCTGCACAGACCGGTCTTTTCAGTTTGACCTCAACAATATCTTTGCGTACACTGGTCGCTACGCCAACTGTGGTGGCAGTGCCTATATTGAGCATAAGTGGTTCATTGGAATGAATAGGTTCTATTACCAGTTCATCGGCTGAACCTACAACACGTTCTAATAACCTTACTTTCATGAGGAATTTATCCCGCGTGGGAGGTAGGGTATCAGGCTTGCCTGCCACTTGACCTACAAGACTATCACTTTTTGTGATCGATGGATCAAGTTTGGTTCCTACGCCTACCAGACCGCCTGGCGTGGCCTCTTCTAATTTTTCACTACCTGCCATGATGTTGGTAATAGTCGTCAGGATGGATTTCCACCTGACTGTCCCTCCCGATTCTACCTTCCGGCCAGGTCTTATTTCAATATTATCACCGGACTTAAGGGTTCCCAAACTCAGGGTCCCGCCTATAACGCCACCTGTTATCTTGCCGGGTTTTGAGCCTGGTTTATTAACGTCAAAGGAACGGGCAATGAGCATCCTGGCAGGTTTATCCAGTATCTGTTCCGGGGCGGGGATATGTTCTTCTATAGCCTGTATCAGGATGTCCATATTAACACTCTGCTGGGCAGAAATGGGAATGACAGGCGCACCTTCTGCCACTGTACCTTTTACGAAATCCAGTATCTGATGGTAGTTTTCTATCACATCGTCCTTGCTTACAAGGTCGATCTTATTCTGGACTATTACGATGTTATTGATCCCGATTATGTCCAGTGCCATCAGGTGTTCCTTGGTCTGGGGTTGAGGGCATTGTTCATTGGCTGCAATTACCAGGACAGCACCGTTCATTATGGCAGCACCTGAGAGCATTGTAGCCATCAGGGTCTCGTGACCGGGTGAGTCTACAAATGATATGGTCCTGACTGGTTCTGTATTTTTACCGCAGTGCTCACATTTTTTGGCAACCGTATAACTATCTGGATGCGGGCATTTAGGGCATTTCATGAAGGTGGCATCTGCATAGCCTAAACGAATGGAAATGCCGCGCTTTATCTCCTCGCTGTGCTTATCTGTCCATACGCCGGACAGGGCACTTACAAGGGTGGTCTTACCGTGGTCAACATGGCCCACGATGCCGATGTTAACGGAAGGTTGTTTCAATTATATGTTTCCTCCAATGATAAATAATAGTGAATGATGATGCCTTATAGTGGTACTCTTTATATTTAATAACTTACATTGCGTTCAATATTCATCAAATCCCGTATGCGTGTAATATGTCATCTGACCGGATTGCAGCTTTTTGTCGACCCAGGCTTTTACGTACTTTTTCACTATGAACCTGCCGGGTGGTATCAGTAATATGAACCCTGTAATATCGGTCAGTATACCTGGTGTGAGCAACAGGACCGACCCAATAAGCACGAGCACGCCGTCGAACAGGACATCCCCGGGCATGTGTCCGTAGGATAGTTCGGTCCGGATGCGCTGCCATACACCCAATCCCTGCTGCTTTGCCAGGGCGGCCCCGGCTATGCCTGTTATGACTACAATGCCCAGGGTAGGTAAGGCTCCGATGCTTTTCCCGAGTTCGATGAGTATGTAGAGTTCTACAAAGGGTACTATTACGAACAGGGCCAGTAAGGTTAAGAACATGGTGTAGTGTTTCCTTATATGTGGGTTTATAGTGGATTGGTGTGTATTTGTGGTTCAAGGATAATAAATCCGGCGGCACTTATATGCCTTATTGATTGCCAGATGGGCGGGTAGAACTCTACCCCCTCATCTAAATATCATAACAATCAAATAAATTATCACATGCTCCCCCCACATCTCAAAGGCTACATCCAGATCGCCACCGCCGCCGTCATGTACGGTTTCATCGGCATCTTCGTAAAACTGACCACCCAGATGCCACTGGGCTCCATCATCTTCTACCGGCTCCTGTTCGGTCTCTTTGCCATTGCTATATTCATCGCATGCTGCCGCCGCCTAAGCGAACTGCGGCTCGGCCAAAAAAAACAGTATATCCTCCTGCTGGGCCTGATGCAGGCAGGTACCATGCTCTCCTACTTCTTCTCGTTAAAACACACATCAGTCTCAATTGCTGTACTGCTGCTCTACACAGCCCCGGTCTACGTCACCCTGCTCTCCCCCTTCCTGCTTAAGGAATATATCAACCGCAGGAGCATCTTTGCACTGGCCATTTCCATTATCGGGGTCATCCTTGTCATCCGGCCAGGTACACTCTTCCAGGATGTGGATCACACCTACCTCATCGGGCTTGCCGCCGGGCTTGTGTCAGGCCTGTTCTACGGCGGTATGACACTTACCTCCAGATACCTGAAGGACTTCTACACAGGCACGGCCCAGGGTGCATGGGCACTGCTCATAACCTTGCTGATCTTCTCCCCGTATTCGGCTGCCATCACCCCAAAAGTACTGCTGGACAACCTAGCCGTACTTGTCCTGTTCGGCCTCATATCTACTGCCATGGCCCTGGTGCTCTATCTTAGCGGCCTCATGCAGGTCAGGGCACAACACGCCAGCATCGTAGCACTGCTGGAGCCGGCCATTGCCGTGGTCTTTGCGTACCTTATCCTCAGCGAACCAGTTAGTGCATCCATGCTGGCAGGCGGGGCACTGATATTACTTGGTGCCGTTATTATTTCCAGGGAACGACCAGTGGAAATTGCTCATGAGTGAATATTTCTATCCTGGTTGAAATGGTAAAATCAAGAATGAGAAAAATAAAAAAGTAACCACAACCCTATGTTTCTTCCTATCCTCCTTTATTCTCGCCACCGGGGTAGTTCTGGCATCATTTCATCAGCCATTTTTTCGGCTTCCTCTCTCGTTTTACCCATAAACTGCATCGCTGCTTTTATACTTCCTTCTCTCACCTGTTCTTTAGTCGCCAACTCACCGCTTTACTGGTCCTGGCAGTGGATGCAATACCTATCATCAAATTTGGATGTCGTCTTTTCATCAAGCGGCATCCCGCAACTTTCACATTGGTTCATTTTCGCGTCTTCATCGCATTCCCAGAGTCCAAAGGTGTTATTCTCCGTGTCAATACAAACAGCAGCATATCCTATACCGGGTACAGCCGTCTTTGGGACCACTACTTTACCGCCGAGTTTTTCAACTTTGACAATATGTTCATCCACTGACGGAACATCAACATAGTTGACAATTGTATCTTGTGGTTCTTCTCTTTTTACCAGTCCGCCACCAAGACCTTCCTCATTGTTTTCAGCGGTAGTGGTAATCGCATAGTAATCTATTGGTCCCGGAAATTTTTCAATTTTCCAATCAAATAATTCGGCGTAGAACTTTTTCGCTCGTTCCATATCATCTGCCGGCACTATAAAATGGGTTATTGTTGACATTATTATTTACCTCCCTTTTATGACTTAACTTCGTCTTTTAAATAACTTTGTTTTACAAAGGCGGGGGTTCGGAATATTATATAACGTTCCGCAGCTACACGAAATTTAAGACAACGGGAGCCAATTTGGACAAAGCGAAGCGGAGTCGTGTAGCTGCTATTGTGCGATGGAGTGAGCCATTATTTTTCAGCAATAACCAGCATCTCAAAATCTTCAGTTGTAAGTTTATCATTCCTTGAAAAGGCTCCGAGTTTTGCTCCATAAATATCAATCTTTTTAAATTCGAGTGATTTTAATAGCCATGTAATTTCAGAAGGCACATAATATCTTTCATTACATTCCAATTCTTTCTTATTTCCAAAATCATCTTCTACTGTTGTAATATTGAAATCCCGAAATGTCATTAAATCAAAAGTATTCTTACTATAGGTTGCATTTCCCTCTTCTGTTGTTGATGCACAAAATTCCTCAACTGAATGAAACAACGGGAATAATCCATTAAGTGTTGTAAAAATCAGCTTGCCGGCAGCCTTTAAAGAATTGGTTGCATTTCGGAGGATTTCATAATTCAGTTCATCTGTTTCCATTAATGGAAACGCTCCTTCGCAGAGCATTATTGCCAAATCATATTCATTCCTAAATGGCAAATTCCTTGCATCATGTTTTTGAAAATCTATTTGCAGGTTTTGAGCTTTTGCTTTTGCTTTTGCTCGCTCCAATTGTGATTCTGACAAATCAATTCCTATAACCTTGTATCCCCTTTCTGTTAATTCGATCGAGTGTCTGCCAGTTCCACATCCTATATCAATAATGCTTAGCGATTTATCATAATTAATTTCTTTTTCGATGAAATCACACTCACCAATTGTGCCTTGTGTAAAGTTTTCATTATCATATTTTATACCATAGTCTTCAAATAGTGTTTCATACCATTGTTTCATTTTATTTCTCCATGTCTTAGCTCGCTCTTTCGCACAACTCTGGTATATCTGAGTTCGTATATACTTACAATTTAGCAGTAAATCGGATACTGTCTATTTCTTCTCTTATTATTTTATAAAACCGATTATTAGCATATTGTTCTTTCCAGGGTGAATGCCCGCATTTTTTAATAAGGTAAAACTGAAACTCTTCTATAACATTCTTTAAAGGTGTATTTATTCCTTCTGCGGGATGTGGATCGTAATCTCCATGGATTGCAACAACAGGACATTTAATTTGTTTTCCAAATTCTAAAAGTAATCCTGTTTTTCTTAATTTTGATGCTTCGTTCCATACTAATTGAAATGTATTTCCTTCAGCCAAAATTCTATCGTGCTCTTCTGTTTCAATTTCGATTGTTTTGAAATTGTCTGTTTTTTATACAAGTTCGCCAAGCTTGGCAATTTTTTTTTCGTTTTCTTCTGTTTCAGGAGAATTTAATTCATCTGTAATAAATTGGAATTCTTTATTTTCTTTAGAGCTCAAACGGCTGAGTCTTTTTTCTTTTAGACTTTTGACGTATTTCTCTTCAAATGGACCACTGCCGACAAGAATTAGTTTATTTGTCAAAGAAGGATATCTTGCTGTTATGATATATGCTAACCATGCTCCCCAGGAATGTCCAATTAACGTAATGGGTAAGTCTCCAAAAGCCATTAAGACATCATATAATTCCAATACTTGCCCTTCGAGAGATGTTTTCGTCTGGATTGGTTCTAGTACACCATAATTCTTTGATAATTCTCTTGCAATTGCAGCAACACTACCTGATGCTCCAGGTCCGCCATGAATCACAGCAACTTGAAATGGTTCTTTTCCATAATATCTAACATTTATCATTCTGGAGTGCACCCACCAGTGAGTAGTTCTACGGCAGGCTGGCCGGGGACGACGGTATGGGCTGGACCTGCGGGATGGACCTCACTGCCGGGGCTGTGGGTACAGGTGCCTTCTCAAGCACAAGCCGGACTGTTATCTTCTCCTGTCCCCTGAACATCTCAACCTCAATAGGATCACCCACATTATACTTGTTAATAACTTTTATCATGTCCTGGACATTGTTTATCTGGATGTGGTCCATGCTGATGAGGATGTCAGCTATCTCAATACCCGCCTTATCAGCCTCACTGCCGGGCACCACGTTGGTAACAACCACACCCTTGTCAGTGGGCAGGTTGTAGAAGGTCATGATTTTCTGGTTAATGTCCACTGCATTAATGCTTATCCACGGGCGCACTATCTCTCCATGCTCTCGCAGTTGTTCAGCAATCCACAGTGAGGGCTGTATGGGCAGGGCAAACCCTATACCCTGGGCAAAAGGTATGATTGCACTGTTTACACCGATCACCACGCCCTGGCTGTTAATCAGGGGACCGCCGCTGTTACCCGGGTTGATGGCCGCATCGGTCTGTATCAGCCCTTCCATGAATGTCATCTCGGTCTGGATGGACCGGTTGATAGCGCTTACAACTCCTGCGGTAACGGTAGGCCCGCCCACAAGCCCCAGCGGACTGCCTATTGCAATAGCCATCTGTCCTATCTTCAGGTTGTTATTTTTTGCCATTTCAGGTACCGGCAGGTCAACGGCCTCGATCTTTAACACTGCCAGGTCCATCATTGTGTCCATGCCCCTCATTTGTGCAGGGAACGTCCTGCCGTCCTCCAGCGTCACCTTGATGTCAGAGGAGCCCAGCACCACATGTGCATTGGTCAGGATACAACCTTCCGAATCGATTATGAATCCTGAGCCCACGCCCGGTACCGGATGCACATGGAGGTGAGCATCCTTTATCAGCTTGACCTCGCTGATGTTGACCACACTGGGTATAACTTTCTCTACGGCACTGGTTACTGTTTCATCAAATCCCATCATCAAACCAATCCTGAATAATCTATAAAATAACACTGATTCTACGAATATATAATGTTATTCTAAAATCTGTGTGTGGAAGCAATCAAATTAGAATTAAATCTTGCGTTTATAATTTGATAGTTCGATTCTGATCACAGCAATGTATAAATAAATCATAAAAATTTTTAATTTGGATTTTGAATTAATGGACAGCCTCTAAACTGTAAATGTACGTCAGAGGAAACATACATAAGGAAAGAGAAAAAAGATTTATTATTGATTCCAATCAGGAATACAATAAAGTGGTGAATAGTATGTACACATACAAAAAATCCATTTCAATGGGATATGCTGATACTGTTACGAAAGTCAGGGAAGAATTGAAAAAAGAGGGTTTCGGAGTTCTTACTGAAATAGATGTCAAACAGACACTTAAAACCAAACTCAACGTAGACTTTGATGAATATATAATCCTTGGGGCATGTAACCCACCGTATGCATATCAGGCGTTAACTGCAGAACGGGATATAGGAGTCCTGCTCCCGTGCAATGTAACCGTCTACACTCAAGCTGGGAAAACTTATGTCAGCGCCATATTACCAACTGTTCAACTTGGAAAAGTGGGTAATCCTGAACTGACACCAATTGCAGAGGAGATTGAGACTAAACTCAAAAAGGTGGTTGATGCTGTCGCAAGAGAATAAATGAAGTTAACAAAAGTATTCCAAAAAATCTTGAATTCATTCTGATAATTCAATAGGCACAAACCTGGCAACAATTTCATTATACACGAATGAAAATATCAGTCCTCAGAAAGCTCCGTACTGGACAGCCCAGATAAAACCTGCTACCAATCCCATTGTAGTCACGTCAAAACCGGGCAGACCCAGGTATGATGGGAATACAAGTTCCCACATAGGTGCCCATGCAAGGTCGATCAACACTCCAAAGGTCATACAAAATGTATACACCAGAGCCAGCCAGGCACTGAATAAAACAGCCACTCCTTTATAACTTACCTAACCTAACCTAACCTAACCTAGTTTCATACAATCCACTTCCTAATGTCAGAGTGTTTTCAAATAGTCCAACAGATCATCCAGATCTCGATCAGACATCTGCCACCTGGGCATGGTGGGATCCAGGGGCTCTCCCCCGGGATTAATACCATCCCGTATTGAAATTTTAATAGTTACATCAGTATACGGGGGATGTTCTTCTTCATGTTCGGCTTCACCATGTTCACTGGTCAGGGCTTCGTAGGTGATATCAGAAGGGATTTCCTCACCCATCATCACCGGCACACCACCCCGGCCGTTAATACCGTGACAGTCCACGCAGCCCCCACCGTGCATGTACAGCCATATGGGTCCCTGGGTGCTGGGGATGCGCTGGCCCTGATCATTGAATCCCGTATAATATATCCTCTCGCCATTGGACTGGAAACTGGTTTTCAGGTCTTCTCCCCATATCGGTCTGAGCTGTCCCGGGCTGTCAAAGTTTAAAAACAACAGCCCCCCCAGTCCTATTAGGATCAATACTATTGTGATTACAGGGAATTTTAAAGTCATATCTCCCCCCTTACATCAAGCGTTTCTTCATCTCTTCAAACTCTTCTGCAGTGATCTCGCCTCTGGCATACCTGTTCTTCAGGACCTCCATGGCAGACATCTGCTGCTCGCCGCCGCCTGTAGTCTTGCCCTGGTCCACCAGCCATTTAATGAGCAGGACCACTCCCACAATGATCAGTATCCAGAATATCAGGCCCAGTCCCATATAGCCGTATCCGAGACCCGAGCTCCCCATCATTCCATTCATATTCATCACTACTCCACAAATTTGCTATGTAAATATCCTATTTCATGTAATATAAGAATTTGCAGATGGATCTAAATGATTATCATACTGCTTCAGATGTTAATAATTGCAAATTTCAGAATCTCGAATTCCAAACCCTTAAGCTTCACCACTATAACGTGGATTTTTTCACACAGAAACACAGGATTCAATCTTGATCAGGTATAGAATAGACCGTGGATACTGTTAAGGGCATGATACAGGTCTGTTTTGCGCCTTTGGCCTTCAGGGATTCCAGCTGGTTAAATGCCATATCATGCTCAGGGTATTTGATTAATGTGACAACATCCGATCCATCGGCCTTAACCTCATAGGCATAATCACGGTCCTCATTTGATGGTTTCGTCTGGAGATACAGAAAATAAAAAAGACTACTCCACAAGCTGTCTACTGGTTGAAAGAAAAAAAGAAAAAAAGAAAAAAGAGAACTACATTCCCATGTAGCTCTCAGGTCCCGGCATAGCGGGCATTGATGGTGACTCTTCCGGGATGTCGGCCACAAGGGCCTCGGTGGTCAGCACCAGGCTGGCTATACTTGCAGCATTCTGCAATGCGCTGCGTACCACCTTCACAGGGTCGATAATGCCAGCTTCAACCATATCCTTATACTCATCTGTCTTGGCATCATACCCTATATTGGGATTAGTCTCAGACTTTATGTGTTCCACCACTACTGACCCTTCCTTACCGGCATTGGTGGCTATCTGTTTCAGCGGCTCCTCGATTGCCTGTAAGATAATGTTCAGTCCAATCTCCTGGTCACCCTCAAGGGACAGGTCATCCAGTACCCTGGCAGCCCTGATCAATGCAATTCCGCCGCCTGCAACCACGCCTTCCTCAATGGCAGCCTTGGTAGCGTTCAATGCATCATCGATACGCATCTTCTTATCCTTAAGCTCGGTCTCAGTAGCTGCACCCACATTGATCACAGCTACACCACCTGCCAGCTTACCAAGCCGCTTTTTGAGGTTCTTGATCTTGTAATCCGAATCTTCCAGCTTGATCTGGCCCTCAATGATAGATACCCTCCTTTCAATATCATCCTTTGAGCCCTGACCTTCGATAATGATGGTCTTCTCTTTGTTCACCCTGACCTTGCGGGCACTGCCCAGGTCTGATAGTGTGGTATTTTCAAGTTTCATACCCTTTTCTTCACTGATAACCTTTGCACCTGTTACTGCTGCAATGTCCTCCATCATCTCATTTCGTTCATCACCGAAACCAGGCGCTTTTACTGCACATACTTTAAGAGTGCCGCGAATTATGTTCAGTACAGTGGTAGCCAGTGCTTCGCCTTCCACGTCTTCGGCAATGATCAACAGGGGTTTATTCTCCTTGACCACTGCCTCCAGGATGGGAAGGAAGTCCTTCATTGAACTGATCTTTTCATCAAATAAAATAATCTTTGGATCTTCAAGTACAGCCTCCATCTTTTCCGTATCTGTAGACATGTACGGGGAAATATAGCCCTTATCGAACTGCATACCTTCCACCACTTCCAGGTATGTATCCATGGACTTAGACTCTTCAACTGTAATTACACCATTGGCACCCACTTTATCCATGGCATCAGAGATCAAGTTCCCAATTACTTCATCATTGTTAGCCGAGATAGTAGCAACCTGGGTGACCTTATCCTTGCCTTTTACTTCCTCACTTTTGGATTTAATATCTTCAACCACAGCTTCAGTGGCCTTGTCTATGCCCCGTTTTATCTCAATGGGGTTGGCCCCTACAGTGATATTCCTCATGCCCTTATGCAGAATGGCCTGGGTCAGCAGTGTAGCGGTGGTTGTACCATCACCGGCCACATCCTGGGTTTTGGTAGCTACTTCCTTGACCAGTTTGGCCCCCATGTCCTCATACGGGTCTTCCAGGTCTATTTCCTTGGCTATAGTGACACCGTCATTTGTAATTGTGGGACTGCCAAAAGGTGATGATAGCACCACGTTCCTGCCCTTCGGACCCAGTGTTATCTTTACAGTATTAGCAAGCTGGTCCACTCCCCTCATCAAGGCATGCCTTGCATCATCATCGAAAATTAATTGTTTTGCCATTTATGTTCACCTACTCAAGCTTTGCGATTATGTCGCTTATGTCGATTATGAGAAATTTTTCCCCGTTCAATTCCAACTCTTCTGTATTATATCCTGTATATAATATCAGGTCACCTTTCTGTACAGGCAGTTCATTATCATCGCTGGTAGTGCCTATTTCCACGACTACTCCCTGTTTTTTCTTTTCTTTTGCAGTCTCTGGAATGTAGATTCCACCAGTAGTCTTTTCTTCTTCTTTCACTGGTTTGATTAAAACTCGCTCACCGATTGGTTTTATATTCATAGATTTACCTCTATCGAAAATTTGTTATAGAATAATGTTACGAAGCGCATCTTCATTGTTTGCAGTTCTATAAATAGATTACGATACATTCACTTCTAAAGCACACAGTTATTTTTACCAAAGAAAAAGTTCAACATCACCTACAGCACGGCCAGTGTGAATAACAGGAATCCTACTGTAAGCATTATTGTGGAGTGCTTCAAACCAGATAATACACTCCCTTCTCCCATGACCCCGGCTATAAGCCCTGAACATACACCCTGTATCACAGCTGCATGGAAGAACAACCTGTTGAATACATTAAGGTCAAACTCCTGCATGAAACCCCCTCCCTGCATGCCGGATGCAGTCATTTGCTCGGCCGCATTTGCCATTTCAGTAAGAAATGTGGCAGAGATAACATATACGACACCAACGAAAACCATGAATGAGATATAGATGATCATGACATAGATCAGCATATTAGTGGAACGTTCTTTTTGCATTTCCTGTTCAAATGATGCATCCCTTGCAGCAACCAACAGTACTTCACCAACATCACCGCTGGATTCATTAGCCTTAGTAATAAGAGTAATAGCTCTTACCACAGTATGGGTCCTTATACGGTTCGAGAAACGGGCCAGTGAGGTGTTGATATCAAGACCCCAGTCAATATCCTTCCAGACAAGTCTGATTTGCTTGCTCAAATGCCCGATCTTGGACCGTGCCATCAGGGCAATGGAATCCCGAAGTGCCATTCCGGTCTCGTTGGTGCTGGCAAGTTTTTTAAGGAAATCCGGAATCTGGTTCTGTATACGTTTTTCCTTGAATTTCTTTATTTCATGGAAGAACGCCAGGGGTACGATAAGTATGTAGATGGCATATACAATACGGTCATCAATAAAATCTATAAAGTCCGGTGCTTGTAGAGCACTAAATACGGAAGCGATCAGGATAATTAAAGCAATTGGACCTGTAATCATAAGAATGTTTGTCGGTTTTTTCTTAATACTTTTCAATGGGTCCTTGAGCACTTTTCTAAAGGCAAGTCTCTTTCTTGATTTTACAAAGGATTTAAAATTTTCAAATTCAGGGTCGTCTTCGGGTGGGAGTTCAATCTCATCCGGAAGGAGTTTTCGTGTGGGGAGTAAAGGTGGTTCCCCTGAAGCACCAGGAGTCATGATACCAATCATGAAAACGAACATGAACGAGCCCACAGGTATCACCATATAAACAATAGCATACAGGCTTAACATAGTATCCGAACCCATGACACTCATCATGACTCCCATGATGATAATGAACAAAGGTCCTGCTACAAAAGCTGTGACATACGACTCTGCAATAAGTGCAAGGGTCTCAAGGAAACCTTTCTGTTCATATTTTGCTGACTGGGCGTACTGTTCGGATTTGTCCCTGAAGTATGATGGAATATCACCGCCGCTGTCTATAACTGTCAGCAGGTTATACATCAGATCCTGGAATTTATCAGATGGTGTGAGTTCACTGATATTATGTAGAGCAGTCCTGAGGTCGTTACCGAAATAGTCCATGTCCCTTAATATCACTTCTGCTTCTCTTGACACTTCACCGTAAGTATACCTGCTGGCACTCAGTGCCCTGAACAGTTCAATGATGTTCATACCGCTCCTGCTTAGCGCATACATGAAAGTGACAGCAGCAGGAAGGTCACGGTTAATGGCACCTTTACGCTCACCTACCCGGAATTTGGGATACATCAGGAACAAAACAAGTGTGGTGCCTCCAAGGGCCAGTGTAAGGAATATGAAAATAATAGCACCCACTATTAATTCCTTGAAATCAAGTATCCAGGCCGTTTTCGAGCTGAAGGTGAGATTCGTGATCTGCTCGGGCAGTCCTATTACTACGATAACAAGAAATGCAACAATCACTCCCAGTATGGCACCAACTAACCCGGCCAGGACCGAATAGAATATTATGTTGGACAGGTACATCTCGTATGACATTGCCATACGGGCCTGCTTGAGCTCTTTTTTCAGGTTGTAATACCGATCTCCCCGTTCTTTCATTTTGTCGCCCAGTATGATAAAGGGCGTCATTTTCAATTTGTGGAACAGGTATTTTACCTTTTTAGAGTAAACATCAAAGATAGGCTCTTTACTTTTAGATGCTTTTTCAAACTGGGGCCCGGCATTGACATCGTCCATGATCTGACACGATTCTTTTTTAAAAATCGGTTATTCTTTTATCTTTAATTTATTCAATACTTTCTCAGGATCAATGGAATATTCATAGATGATGGTAGATACTGCTTCGTAATCGGTGATATTATTCCTTGACAGGAATTCAAGCACTTTCTCCCTGTATTTTAATTCTCTGCGTACTTCCTGGATATTCCATGCCCTTTTGACCATGATATCAGTTACTGCCTTGGATTCACCCACTTTTTGGAATGTATCTGTCATAGAATCCCAGTTGAAAATGTCATTGGTACGGATGTTCCTGGTCTGTGGATCAATATCAATGATCTCCACCATTTTTGTATTTCTCCTGACCCTTTTACCCTTGGTATAGGTCTGTGTCTGAATGCTGATTATGTTCAGTGCCTGGATCATACTCCTGGGTACACTGATCGGTGGATTCTCAAGCCTGTGGATGGCAGATTCCACTGAATCGGCGTGCATAGTGGAGAAGGTGGTGTGACCCGTACTCATGGCCTGGAAAAGGGTGAGTGCTTCTTTACCCCTGACCTCACCTACAAGCAGGAATTCGGGCCTCTGTCGCAGGGCAGCTTTTAAGAGTTCGTACATATCTACGGCACCTCTTTCATCAGCTGTGAAAGCATCCCTGGTAATAGAAGGGATCCAGTTTGGGTGCGGAAGTTTTAATTCCCTGGTATCTTCCAGGGATATAACTTTGGCCTGCCTGGGGATGAACAGCGAAACGGCGTTAAGAGATGATGTTTTACCTGATGCGGTACCGCCAGCAAAGATGAGGCTCTTGTTATTCTCGATACACAGCCACAGGTATGCCATTGTCTCTGAACTGAATGTCTTCCAGATGATCAGGTCGATTGGTGTTAGTGGCACGTCACCGAACTTCCTGATAGTGAATGTACCGCCGCGGGCAGTGACATGGGTGCTCAGTGTCATCTGGATACGTGAGCCGTCAGGCATGGTCGCATCGATCAATGGCTCGGCAACAGAAATGTGTTTTCCGCTTCGTTGTGCCAGCTTTATAATGAACGAGTCCAGTTCATCCTGGGTATATACAACATTAGTAGCAATATTGGTATACTGCTTGTGGTACAGGTACACAGGTACATCGTGACCGTTACAGGATACATCTTCGATCCTGTCATCTTTCTGGATCGCATCTATATATCCAAAACCGGTAAAATCACGTATTACATAATATAGGATCTTTTCAAGCAGCGGAGGTGTCAGTTCGATGGCATAATCCCTCACCAGCTCTTTGACTTTCGTGGTCAGGACCAGGTTCTTATCATCTTCAGATATTACTTCTTCCACAAGTAGTACATCCCTTAGACGGTCCTTGATCTCTTTAAGGAATGTATCCTCAAAACGTGACAGTGCGGGCTCTACTACATAGTATATATTTTCTTTTCTTTCTGTGTTGTTCAGGATTACAACAAAAGCATAAGGCTCGTTCACCCAGTATCGTTCGACCTCTTCATGTTTGTTCAGTCCACCAAAAGTAACGAGGGGGCCGTGAATATCCTGGTCATAATCTTCAATTTCTTCGAGATCTTTAGCAAAGTAATTCTTAACACGTTCAAGAGCAGAGATATTTTTCTTTTCTTCCATTGCCAATTCATGCTTTTCTTTAATGGATTTGATTCTTGTTTCAACGTCACTTGCAAGCTGTTCTTCCATTATATCTTTAACAATGTCTCTTTCGCTTTTACGCTCCCCTGAAGCAGATTCCCTAACTTCCATCTTTCGGTCTTCGATTTTTTCGCTAAGTATATCAGTGAGTTCTTCCTTTCCATCTGAGAGCTTGTCTATCAGGTCGGAGGTTGGAATTTTTTCATTGAGCTTTATGGATTGAAGTAATCCATCTTCCGGTGTTGTTTCTTTTTCCGGTGTTGTTTCTTTTTCAGGCGCTTCCTCTTCTTTCTTCTCTCTATCAAGGTTTTCATCCTTTGAAGCTCTTAAATCCTGAATTCTTTCAAGGAGCTTGTCCAGATCGGGCGCTTCTTCGGCTTCATTTAATGTTTCTTCATCAGTAAACCCTGCTTTCAGGTTTTCTATAATAATACTTAACTTGTCAATATCCTCTGATACATCTACAAGTTCCGAGTTTTTATCATATGCACTGAACAATATCTGCTTGAATTCATCAATTCCAGAAGTATCCTGGTCAGAAAATGCAGAAAAATCCTCTTCAAGCTTATAGAGTTTATCAGATTGTTCACCAAGCAATCTTGATCTTTCTTTGATCGTGTTGGCCAATTCTTCGATATTTATTGATGAATCTTCTGTGGCTAAAGATTCTACAAAATCCGTTATATCGTCATCATTGGGGTTTATCAGGCTCTTCAGGAATTGGTGTATTTTTCCATCCACATTTTCATCCATTTGAAATCATCTCAATTTTATGGAAAATATAGGTTCGGGCAAAATTAATCTAAACTACTTTTGAATATATTCTATACTGTGGATTCATATCTTCAATCTTTTGAAGTCTTCGATATCATGCGCCAGACGGGTGAGTTCATCGTCTGTCATAGCCATTCTGCTCCTTACTGTCGTAAGTTCATTTCCAAGTTGTTTAATTCTGATATTCATAATGTACACCAGGAAAAACGCAATGATCAAGATTAACAAAAGAACTCCTGTCAATACGCTCATTTTTTTATTTACCTCCGAACAGAACTCTTGCCAGCCTTCCTACGAACCCCTCCTCGCTTTCTTCCTCACCTTCTGCAGGTTCAATAAAATCATTGCCTGATACACGGGCTGCTAATCGTTTGAATGCAACGGCTGCAGGGGAGTTTGGCGTTTTGATGACGATTGGTGTTTTGAACGCAGCCGATCGCCTTACATTTGAATCTTCGGGCACCATTTCAATGACTTCCACACCCAAAAGGTCGGCTACTTTTTGCCTGTTTATTTCTGTTCGCTCCATTCCCGCCCTGTTGAGGATAGCCCCGCCGATTCCCCCACCAAGCATTTCGGTCAGGACCTTGGTCTTCAAGGCGTCGGCCATGGATGACAATTCAGGATTGACGACCAGAACAACTTTATCTGCAATGGCCAGGGGTATCACACCATCCTTACTGATACCTGCCGGGGCATCGATCAACATGAAATCCATCTCTTCGACGAGTGTGGCCATTACTTCCTGCAACTTTTCAGGGTTTGAGTTCTGGAATCCCTGGAGTGAGATGCCGCAGGGTACGACATATACGCCACCCGGACCTTCATATAATGCTTCCCGCACGTCTGCTTTTCCACTCAATACTTCGTGCAGGGTGACAGGACTTTTTTCAAGGCCCAGCAGGAGGCCAAGGTTTGCCATACCTATATCTGCATCGATTATAACTGTTTTTTTACCAAGGAGTGCAAGCGCCGTTCCCAGGTTGACGGTGGTTGTAGTTTTTCCGGTACCACCTTTTCCAGATGCAATCGTATACACTTTCGCTGCCATTATATAATTCCTCTTTTGTGATTAACCGAAAATATATGATAATTAGGATGATGAATCATTTATTATTTAAACATGATTAACTTCCGTACTGATATTTCATCGAATATTGAAATCATCTAATTTTCCTGTTATGAATGTTCAACATCTGTTGTTCATAAGAAACAAAAATATTGATAATACCAACCAAATATTTTAATATTGTTCCGGGTTTACCTCTGATACCATCATTATTGTACTAATGATAATGATGACAATGACATATTGATGATACTAATATAAATAAATATCGTCGCGTATTACGAGTCTTTTTAATTTCTTCTGATCTTTTGAACAATAAAGAACCGCAGATGAACGCAGATTTCGCATGCAATATCAGCATTTATCAGCAGTTAATAGAACTGATTAATGAGTGTAACCAGAAAATAATAAAAAGTCTCTGCAACTGGTACGAAATCAAATCCTGATCAGAATCTTACATGTCGATAATATCCAGCAATTCCCTGAAATCTGACAGAATATAATCGGGTTGTGCAGCCAGTATGACCTTTTCTGCATCCTTGGTCCCATAGCCTGCCAGTGCCGTAACCATACCAGCCGCCTTTGCGCCTTTTATGTCCCGCTCAACACTGTCTCCCACGAACAGCACTTCTTCCGGGGATAGTTTCAATTGCCCAAGCGCATATTGGAATGGAAGTCCTCCCGTTTTCGGTGCACCACTATCATCCCTGGTAATCACATAGTCAAAGAAATGCTGCAATCTCATAGCACACAGCCGCTGCCATCCCTTAAGCCTGGGAGCATCAGTCAATATACCAATAACAAGCCCCGACTTTATAAGTTTGATAAGGGTAGGCACCACATTGGGATATGGCTCCAGGAAAGAGGGCTTGGTGCGCATGTATGCATTAACACCAGCCGCCAGGATGCGCTCATCCACCTGGCCGAACCTTCGTTTCAGGAATTCACTAAATGCGTTGTCTGATTCGATCCCCACCTCATAGTACGTTTCGAAAATACTTCTGAAAGCTTCATCAGGGTCCATGTCAAGCCCCTGGTCGATCATGGCCCTGATGGCCATGTTCACTGCCATATGCTTCATTTCAGAAAAATCCAGCAATGTATTGTCCAGATCGAACAGGACAGCCTTTATTAACATACTGGATCATTGTATTTCAGGAAACATAAATAAATATTGATTTAAGAACAAATGCTATTACAGATGAATTTAATAATATAATTAATTAGCAAGGATTTGGAAATATGAGGATCGCATGGGGAATTTCAGGTGCCGGACATTACCTGTCAGAGAGTTATGAAGTATTCAGGAAACTTAAACAACGATATCCTGACATGAAAGTATCGATTTTCATATCAGGGGCAGGAGAAGAGGTTCTGAAAATGTACGGCCTGCTCGGATCACTGGATAGTATAGCCCCGGGTGGGTACATGGAAGAGATTTTCCTTGAAAAGGACCAGGGTAAAAGTTATCCAAAGGTCGGAAGGTTCCTTATGGGTAAATACGACCATCTCATCATATCGCCTGCCACATCTAATACTGTTGCAAAAATAACCCATGGCATTGCAGACACACTTGTCACCAATGCAGTGACCCAGGCAGTAAAAGGCAGTGTCCCGGTACATATAGTACCTGTGGATATTGCAGGTGTGGTACGCTCGGAACTGCCATATAATATTGACAGGGATCTATGCCAAAATTGTGAGGATTGTCCTCCTAAGAACGAATGTCCCAAACAGGCCTTTACTGATGAGCCGCAGATAGACCTGTTATTGTGTGACGGTTGCGGTAATTGTGTTGATATCTGTACATACGGAGCAATAAAGGGCGGGGAAGTGGAACTCAGGATTAGGGATATTGACAGCAGGAACGTCCAGATACTCAGGGGATTGGATGAGATAACAGTACTTGATGACCCATATGCCATATTAGAAATTATTCATTGAAAAATCGGTTCTTTTTTTAAGTCCAATATGATAAATACCATAAATAATGTTTAAGGGCAGAATTAGGAAATAACGATGCTACTTGATATAGTGTTATTTATCATTGCTTTCCCTATAATTGTATATTCCAGTGATTTCTTTACAGAGAATGCTGTTAAACTTGCCAGGTCTTTCGGGGTTTCACAATTCCTTATAGGTATAACCATAGTAGGGATCGGGACATCCCTGCCAGAGATTGTTGTGACCGACTATGCATCCTTTTCAGGCGTATCAGGCATTGTGATTGGCAATGTTGTAGGTTCTAATATCACAAATATTGCGCTTGTACTTGGTTTATCTTTTTTTATCAGGAATACTGTCATCTCTGACGACCATATGTTCAAGGAAAGTATCATTCATTTACTTGTGATTAGTTTTGGTATACTACTCATTCTAACCAATGACAGCATAAGCAGGCTTGAAGGTGTGATACTGACAGGGGTATATATCGTATACATATTATATTCAATAAAATCCCATAAAAAACCAAATGAATCAAAGAACAACGATGATTTCAATATCAAAATAATATTTTACACGCTGGCCGGACTGGTAGGTGTGCTCATTGGCAGCAAATTGCTGGTTGATTCGGCTGTCGTCCTGGCAGACCAAATGGGGATTTCAAGTGCGGTTATCGGTCTTACCGTAATTGCACTGGGGACGTCCCTGCCCGAACTGGCAGTGTCCATTTCTGCAGCCCGCCGTGGATTTACCATGTTGATACTTGGAAATGTGATCGGGTCCAATATCACCAACATTGTGCTGGCAATGGGGACCGCTTCCATGATAAGAGAAGTCGTGGTTGAAGATGCCTTTTTGTTCAGGTTCAACCTCGCATATATGCTGTTGTTATCGCTAATTCTAATCCTTGTTGTAAGGAAAAAGGAGATATCTCGTTTGTGGGGTGCCCTATATCTATTGATGTATGTGTTTTTTATATATTCAATTTATACTATCTGATGACCCATTGGTTCCGTAATTACATAATGGATTGGCCGGTTTTTATCCGGAATAATATATAGATCACAAGTATTATAACTCCTCCCAGCCCTGCCATTCTTATTAAATGAAGCAGGGTATTTTGTTTTAATAGCTTACCTGAATATATTCCCAGCAAGGCCAGGGCAGTAATACTTAATCCGATGGATACCTCCAGGCGGCGGGTTTCAAGAAAAATAAAAGGCAATATGGGTATAAGTGAACCAACAAAACTCGCACCGCCCATTACAAGGGAACTGATCTTAACATTTTTTTCGGTCAGCTTTTTTATCTTTGTATTGTCAAGGCTTCTGAGTAGGGGTTTTTCGAGTCTGGAAAGTTTTTCATATTCTTTTGCACTCCTTGTTACGTAAGAGCCTGCACAGTTTGCCAGCGCAAGCGCTACTGCTCCTCCAAATGCAGCATTGATAATAAATGATGTATCACCAAAAACCGATGCACCGATTATGACACCCTGGACTGTCAGGATTCCCACAAAGCTTCCCAGGATAATGTGTCTTCCATTTTCAATTTTGAGATCCATGTTCTATAATACTAGTAATGATGTTCCGATAATAATCAAAAACCAAACAATTCAAATTATCTTTGCGGACTTTGGGCTCTTTGCGGTGACTAAAATCATACACCGCAAAGGACGCAAAGAGCGCAAATTGTTCAGGATGTATGTTAAGGATATTATGTTCTTGACTATATATTTTGATTATATTCCGATAATGTTCCAATAATAAATATCAGTACATAATACTTAAAGTATGGTAATCACATTACCCTGATACGATTATGGATGGACTGAAATTCCCGATATACAAAAACTTCCTTTTTAACGTATTCGCTTATATTGACCACGGTTCTGTAAGAGTGAAAACTTCGGGTCCTTTGCGCTTTTTGGTAGATCGCTTTACCAGCCCCCTGGTAAGCATCTTTGAAGGGGAAGTTCCTGTAAGGGTCACTGATGATGCACTGTTCTTTTCTACCTGGATACCTCCTATTCCCTCCCTGGCATTTGACAGGCTGGTGCACAGTCAAATAAAGAATATGATGGCCCGGACCTTGTGGAAACTTGGCATACCTGCGTCCACCAATCCGGAACAGGTGACCATTTCCATTACAGAAGAGTGTCCTAACAGGTGCATCCACTGTGCCCTGCCAGATACTAAGAACAAGACAAGTCTATCTGTTCCTGCCATAAAGGATATTATTGACCAGTCTGTGGACATGGGGGCCACCCAGATAATTTTTGACGGCGGTGAGCCAATGGTATATGAAGGACTTGAGGAACTTGTCTCCTATATGCCGGAGGAGGCCATTGCAACTGTATTCACATCCGGTTCAGGTCTAACAAAAGAAAAAGCCCTGGCACTGGCCAAAGCCGACATGTATAGTGTCAATGTCAGTCTTGACAGCCCAAAGGAGGTCGAACATGACAGGATTCGAGGTAGGGATGGGGTATTTCGTGAAGCTATGAATGCTATAAGGTACAGCCTGGATGCGGGAATGCTGGTAGATATTTATGTGGTGGTGGCACCCCATAACATCCATGACCTGGATGAGTTCTACGATCTGGCCGTATCGATGGGGGTGCATGAGCTATCTTTCTATGAGATAGTGCCTACCGGAAGGTGGATAGACCATACAAAGGATATACTCTCACCTGAACACCATAGATTGCTGGATGAGTTCGTTGAACGAAGAAGCGGCGGGGCAGTGAAGGTGTTCTGTATACCCCATGTCATGAGTACTACCGGCTGTTTTGCAGGCCGGCGCTGGCTGCATGTGACACCACAGGGTAATGTCCTGCCCTGTGCCTGTATCCCGATAGCATACGGGAACGTTCATGATGAGCCGCTAAAAGGTATCTGGCGGCGTATCCAGAAAACCGGCATTTACCGCTCTGATAACTGCCTTATGAGGGATGAAAAATTCAGGGCAGAGTATATTGAGTAATGGAATTGACCGGCAGAGCAATCTTTATGAGCACAGCCGCTGTTGGTGAGGCAAATGATATTTGAGAAGATACATACCATCCCCACTTCGGAAGAACTGCTGGACAAGGCCTTTCGCAAAGCCAGCCGTGCCCGGAAAGGTAAAACGGTCAGGAGTGAATTTTCCCGCCGCCGGGCTGAGGAGTCTATGCTGTTGACCGCAGCCAATATCCTGTCTGATAATCTGGCAAATGTGGTGCGGCAGTTCCCAAGTTTTGATAATATCCCTGAATTCTACAGGGAATTAGCAGACATACTGGTGGGTGTGGATGCATTGAGGACCAATATTGCATCAGTGCAGTGGGCTGGTGAGAAGATACATGAAGTGGCACGGCTACACGTGGGAAAGATGCGGCACAGCGATGACCCTGTAGCCGTTCGTAAGGCTGCTTACGGCAGGATATCTTCTATCACAAGGGATGTGGATAAAAGCCTCAGGTTACTGAATTATGCCAGGAATAAACTGAGAAAACTCCCTGATGTGGGTATTGAACCTACAATCGTTATCGCTGGTTATCCCAATGTGGGTAAGTCCAGTTTCGTTGCCCTGGTGTCAAGCGCAAGTCCTGAGATCGCGTCCTATCCTTTCACAACCAAAGGGCTTGCTGTGGGGCATTTTGAAATTGAAGGTGTTCGGTGCCAGGTAGTGGATACGCCTGGGCTGCTGGACAGGCCGCTGGGAGAGCGCAATGAGATAGAAATGCAGGCCATCTCGGCACTGAGGCACCTTGGCGATGTGCTGTTGTTCATTATTGACCCCTCTGGTACGTGTGGGTATGAGCCGGATGAGCAGATGAGGCTTCTGGATGAAGTGCGGGAGCATATTGATATGCCCTTGTTGGTAGCGGCCAACAAGGTTGACCTGCTGGCGGCAGACAATAAAGTTGAGCTGCCGGGGAGTGGATTCGATGCGGTCATGTCAACCCTGACAGGTGAAGGTGTGGATGATGTGATGGGGCGGATGGTTTCGATGATGGATATTGGGAAGTACGACGGCACAATTAATAAAGAGTTTAAACTATAATAGTTTAAACTATGTTTAATAACCGTGATGAAGAGCCATCCTTCCTGAATGAAGGATATGCAAATATATCGGCAAGGGAGCTAATAGTCATCTACGGCCGGCGCAGGGTTGGCAAGACAGAACTTGTGCGAAAGTTTATCAGCGCAATAGAAAAATCACTTTACCTGTATATTGATTATGCTTCACCTCTTGAAGTGCTTGATATCATTTCAAACGATATTTCCAGGCAGCGTGGGGATTTCGTACGATTCCGTGACTGGGATACATTCTATTCATACATTTCAAGCAGGGGTGGGGTCGTTGTTATTGATGAGTTCCAGTGACTGTTTGAGATTGACAAAAAGGCAGTCATACGCCTGCAAAGAATATGGGATATTGAACTTAAGGATAAACCTTTGATGTTGGTCCTGGTGGGCTCATCAATAGGAATGATGCGCAATGCTGCACTCTCTGGCACAGCTCCCCTGTACGGAAGGGTTACTTCTACGATAAAGCTCCAGCCTTTGGACTATAGATCGTTCAGGCATTTTTTCACTGGGATGGACGAGGTTAAGAAAGCGCAACTATATGCCATCTTCGGAGGTACTCCTTATTACCTTGAGTTTGTAAAAAAATATGAAACTGAAGATATTAGAACAATAATTCACGAAACTGTACTTAAAAAAGGGGCACCCCTGCAAAACGAACCATTGAACCTGCTCCAGATGGAATTAAAAGAAATTGCCAGGTATAATTCGATATTATCTACAATATCATCAGGAAAACATACTTTTAAGGAGATATCTGATTATTCAGGCATTGAAACCAGTAAGATCTCATATTATATTGATAACCTGTCCAGATTGCTCGACCTTACTGTCGCAGCAGACCCGGTAGGCGGCAAAAAGAAATCTGGCAGGTATGCGATCAAAGACAATTTCTTCAGGTTCTGGTACCGTTTTATATTCAAGAATCATGCTGCACTTGAGGTCAGTACAACCGATATGGTGATGGATATCATCATGGAGCACCTGAATAACTACCTGGCCTTTGCATTTGAGGACATTGTCAGGGAATTACTTGTTCATTATAATGGAAGAACGATCAAAGGACACTCTATCAAATTCAGTACCATTGGAGCATGGTGGAACCGGACAGGTGATGAAATTGATATTTGTGCATTGGGTGATGGGAAAATGTATCTTGGCGAGGTCAAATGGACCGATCGCCAGGTAGGCTGTAATGTTGCCAGACAACTTGTCAAAAAGAGCGAAATGGTGCGCGGAAGCGGTGAGAGAACATTTATACTTGTGTCCAGAACTGGGTTTACAGATAAGTGTATCAGGTATATGGACGAAAACGACTGGATATATCTGGACTTGAAGGATATTGCTGCGTTGTTCCAGGAATCATGAATGTTAATGGGGATCGGATATGAATGTTATAGACCTTACCGATGACCACCAGCAATTATATTTCATGTGCCTCGAAGATTGGTCTGAAGAAATAAAAGAGGCGGGCACCCGTAAGGAACTTTGGTACAAGGAAATGGTCGATAAAGGGTTAAGAGTTAAACTTGCCCTGGATGAAGGGGGGCAAGTCGGGCGGCAGCAGAGTTTGGGGACGAGGTCGAATTCAGGGAGATAGATACGTCCAACAGGAATATGCTAATGGAATGGGGCATCTCAGATGCTCTGTATGTAGATGATAAGCAAGTCCGAACTGGTCCGCCGCCGTCTTATGAGAAGATATACAAACTTATTTCAAAAAGGGTAAGGAAACTCAACCTTCAACCAAAATAGAAATATCTCGGCAGGGGAATTAATAGTAATACATTATAGCCAGCGCAGGGGGGCAAGACGATATTCGCACTATCAATGCCTAGCGGTGCTGTACATAGGAGATAATAAAACTTATATTCTATGGGATAGTCTATATTGATTAATAATTTAAATAAGGTGGGAACAATGAAATTTGAAGCAATATTAAAAGACATCGAAGCCGAAGGTAAGGAGAAACACCTTCCTGTTATTGAGATAGGCAAAGGACGCGGAAAAACCGATGTAGATGTTGTACGGGTATTTGTAGGTAAGGAAGTGCCGCATCCTAATACCATAGATCATCACATCGCATGGATAGAATTATTCGGAGTAAAGCAGGATGGACAAGTAGTTGATCTTGGCAGGGCAGAATTTGCACCTGGATTCACAAATCCGAATGCCAGGTTCCAGGTACCTGTTGGAGATTTCAAGGCTTTCTGTGCACTTTCTTATTGCAATGTCCATGGCGTATGGCAAAACTGTATAGAGTTATAGTCTTGTTAGGTTGATTACATGACAACACAAAATAATCTAAAAGAAGCTTTTTCCGGAGAATCTCAGGCAAATAGAAAATACCTTGCTTTTGCAGAAAAAGCGCAACAGGAAGGATATTCCCAAGTGGCAAAACTATTCAGGGCAGTTGCAGAAGCCGAGACCGTCCATGCAATGAACCACCTGCGGGTAATGGGTGCAATAGGCAGTACTGCAGATAACCTGAAAACTGCGATCGCTGGTGAGGATGATGAGTTCCAGAAGATGTATCCCGACTTCATTAAAGAGGCAAAAGAAGAAAAGGCATCAGATGCAGTAATCGTGAGTTTTGATGTAGCTAATAAGGTTGAAGAGATTCATTCCGGTCTCTATAATGAGGCCCTGGATAACCTTGGAAAGAACAAGGAAGTTGAATATTACGTTTGCCAGATATGTGGTAATACAGTAAAGAACAACCCGCCAGATAAGTGTCCTATCTGTAATGCACCAAAAGAAATGTTTAAGAAGATCGACTGAGGTATAGCCCATGTCTAAACTGACAATAATATACGGGACCGGCACCGGTAATACAGGCAGAATGGCAAAGGCTATTGAAGAAGGAGCAAGGGGTGCGGGGGTGGAAGTAACCATAAAAAAAGTGGAAACGGCTACTCCGGCTGATATTGAAAATGCAGATGCTATAGCTATAGGTTCTGCCACATATAGGGGAGCAGCCATGCCCAGTGTTATCAATTATGTGAAGGCAATGGCAGACCAACCCTTTAAAGGGAAGACCGGGGCTGCTTTCGGATCATACGGCTGGAGCGGAGAAGCAGCTAATGTCATAAGTAAAATGCTTGAAAACTATGATATGGATGTTTTAAAGCCCAATTTGAGAATAAAACGCCAGCCTTCCAGTGATGGTATTGAAGAATGTAAAAATTTGGGAAATCAAATCGCAGATAAGGTCAATAAATAACAAATGAATGAGTGGTGAGTAAAATGTCAAAAATTGCAGTAGTATATCTAAGTACAACAGGCAATACCAGGGCAATGGCTGAAGCCATTGCAGATGGTGCCAGGGCAAGAAATGTGGATGCAGAGGTAAAGAGTTTCTATGATTGGAAACCTGAAGAGGCTGCGGCTGCTGATGCCATAGCTATTGGTTCTTCTACTTTTCATTATACCATGCTTCCCCCTATAGAAAAATTCGTAGATGAGCTGGTAGGGGCTGGAGCAAAAGGAAAAGACGGAGCTGCCTTTGGCTCGTATGGATGGAGCGGTGAAGCCCCTATAATGATCGCTGAGAAGATGCGAACTGGTGGTATGAATGTACTGGACCCTGTACTGAGAATTCAGTATAAGCCAAATGAAAAGGATCTCAAGGAATGTAATCGGCTGGGTAAGGATCTGGCAGAAAAGATCAAAAAATGAGACTTATTATTATTTCCTGGAACGGTTTAGAACCACAGAGTACACAGAGAGCACAGAGAAAACAATAACGCTCTGTGTGCCTCTGTAGTTGATTTGATCGTTCGTAGTGTATTTCACTTAAAGCGCCTCAGCGCTCATCCTGATCATCTGGCGTACCTGTGCACCAAGAGCTGTCGGTAATCCTTCAATATCCACATTTAAGAATCCGCGTACGATCGCACCCGCAGCTTCCTCTTCTGACAGACCCCGTGCTGTAAGGTATGCAATCTCCTCCTCTGATATGCGCCCGACCGCTGCTTCGTGCGAGAGTTCAGCATCCTTAACGGTCGCCTCAAGTTCAGGAACAGAATAGATCCGTGCCGTATCAGAGAGCATCAAGCCGATGCATTCAAGATGAGCCTTCACATTTGGCGCAGACCCGCTAAGAATACCACGGGCTGTAACATCAGCATTATCTTGTGCAACCGTGCGTGAAATGATCTCCGCCCTGCTGTTCTCGCCACTTAGCACCATTTTTGAGCCAATGTCGATCTTTGAATCTTTTGAGGCATAGATAATACTCTGGGAAGTTGCTCTTGCATTTTTTTTGCAATATATGACCGGATACATCTGGAGATCCTTAACCGGATTCAGGCAGACATAATTACCGATAAACACACCGTTCTCTTCGACAATGATGCCGCTTCTCGGACGTACCTCTACCTCAGGTGCCCAGTTATGGATCATAGTGAATGTGATCTTGGCATTTTTCTTGACATAAAATTCAGAGACACCGAGGTGCAGCGCAGATTGAACCTTTTCGGCAACCGAGCAGCCTGTGATAATATGCAGCTCAGACCCTTCTTCGGCAATGATGATGTTGTGCACATTCTGCGACAATCCTTCCTGTCCGGTGAACAGGCATGACTGCAATGGATAAGTGGTTTTAACACCAGGAAGTGTTCGCAGAAAGTATCCGTGTGTCTGCTTGCGATCAACCTGCTGCGTATATACATCCTTATCAGGTGCAACCGCGTGCCACCAGTAATCCGAGAGCCACGAATATTTTTCAAGGGCATCAGTAGTGCTCATGATCTCGACACCTTCCTGCATCACCTTTGAGCATAGAACAGAATGATCAACTTGCAGGAATGACCCTGAGCGTTCTGCCCCTTGCGGATCATACCCCACATCTAAAAAGGCTTGCTTATACTTATCTTCGATCCCAGGTAGGTCTTTTGCGTTATGTTTTTCTGCCTTTAAGGAGTATTTCCCTATATCCGGTCCATTGTCTTCTGACATTCCCTTACGCATTTCTCGTAACCTCCTTTCATAACTTCACTAATGACTCGGTCAGGGTTTCCGGAACATGCGATCATACCATTGAGCATAACATGCGCCCAGTCAACCTCTATGTAGTTAGTGATGGTTGCAAGATGTGTGATGATCAGCCCTGATGCGGTTCGTTTGCTCGGACGAATCCGTCTATCCAGCAGTTCACCGATCATATCTCCGATCAGTTCCATATTTTCAATGTCCACACCCGAATCAGGTTCATCGAGCATAACAAAATCCGGGTCTTGTGCCATTAACTGCATTATTTCAGACCGTTTGATCTCGCCTCCTGAAAAACCAGCATTCACATCCCTTTCCAGGAATTCATCTGAGAAATGCAACTTTTTTGCAAGAGTACGGGTTTGCTGGGTTATCTGTTGGGATGTATCACCTTTGCACAGATCCACCATTTCGCCCAGTTTGATGCCGCGTATTACAGGTGGGTGCTGGAATGCAATGCCCATTCCAAGTTTTACCCGCTCGGCAGTTGAAAGGCCGGTGATGTCCTCACCCTTAAATATAATACTGCCGCCTGTCACCTTATATTTTGGAAAACCAAGTATGCCAAGTAAGAGGGATGTCTTTCCTGATCCATTCGGACCGAGAAGTACGTGGGATTCTCCTTCTTTTATCGTAAGGTTGAGGTCTTTTAGTACAGGTCTTCCATCGACCTCGAGATTTAATGCTTTTATTTCGAGCATGTTTTATCTTGATGTTTTTTTACAGAAATACCAGTTAATCTACTGGTTCGAAGAAATCCTTACCCACACCACAGGACGGGCAGACCCAGTCATCTGGTACATCCTCAAATGCAGTTCTTGGGGCAACTCCATTGTCCGGATCTCCTTTTTCCGGATTGTATATATATTCACATGCTGTGCATTCATATGACTGCATAATATATCCTCCTATATTTCCATTGGATAATCAGTCATATGGTGCAAGATATTAAAATGTCTTGGGGTGATTAATGTAAATGTAAATATAAATGAGGTAATACTATGCTAAGTGAGAAGATGACGGATGCGCTGAATAATCAGTTGAACAAAGAGATCTATTCAGCATACCTATACATGTCCATGTCTGCTTATAGTTCATATAGCGGGCTTAAGGGTTTTGCCAACTGGTTCATGGTCCAGTATCAGGAGGAGATGGTCCATGCAATGAAGATCTATGACTACATTGACAATCAGAGCCAACAGGTAAAACTTGTGGCAATCAACCAACCACCTACTGAATTCGAATCGCCTCTTGATATGTTTGAGAAGACATTAAAACATGAGCAGTTTGTCACAAAATCCATCAATGATCTTGTTGATATTGCGATTAGTGAGAAGGATCATGCTACGAACATCTTTCTCCAGTGGTTCGTTACTGAACAGATAGAAGAGGAAGGCAATGATAACGATATCATCTCCAGGTTGAGAATTGTCGGGGAAGACGGCAATGGATTGCTCATGGTAGATAAAGAACTATCAGCAAGGGTCTTTACACCTCCTGCAATTATATAAATGATGCACCGGCACTTGCAAAGACATATGTGGGTATTGCAATAGGAAGCGGCATGGATGTTGTAGTAGAAAGCAGTGAAGTGTTTCTCATAACAGATGATCTTATGAATGTATACACAAGATATGTCACTTTAGTAACATCCTTAAACTTAGATTACCATTGATTAAATTAGATGAATGACTCCCTTAAAGATGAAATCCTGGATAAATGTGCTCAACTGGATATCCCTATAGTGGGAATAGCATCTGTTGAGCGTTGGACTCTACCCTTATTTGAGCCGTGGATACCTGAAGCATTTTATCCACAGCATATTTTTCCAAAAGCATCTTCTGTCATTGTTATTGGCCTGCCTGTCAGCCTCCCTGTTATTGAGACCACTCCCTCCATCTATTATCATGAACTATACCGCACTATTAATATCATGCTTGACCAGTATGGGTACTTGCTATCCAACTTTTTAAACATGAAGGGATACCCTTCAGTATTTGTTCCCAGGGATGGTTACGGGGATATCAATGTACTGATAGAAATACCAACTGCCTTTTTCTCCCACAAGCATGCAGCTTACCTTGCCGGCCTTGGAAGTTTTGGAGTGAATAATACACTACTTACAAAGGAATACGGGCCAAGGGTCAGGTTCACGTCTGTTTTCACCTCAGCCAAAATACCCCAGGATCCACTTTTAAAAGAGGATCTATGTACCAGGTGCATGAACTGTGTAAGGAGCTGTCCGGTAGGTGCAATCACAGGAGATGATTATCCATCAGGGATCATACGCAAGGATTTGTGTGCCAGGTATAGCAAGAAATTACTTAGCCGCTTTATATCGCCTTGCGGTATTTGTATCAAGGTGTGCCCTGTGGGAATGGATAGAATACATTATGGGAGTGAAGATATTTCGATTTATGAGAATTTAGAGAAGTATCCGGAATATCATAATGCATGGGAGCATGTGCGGCGGTATGGGGGAAAAAAATCCTAAGTAGCAATCGCTGTTCTTCAATCACTGATCCAGTATTCCATAGATCTAAAACTAGTTTAAAACAAGTTTCAGGAACTGCCCGGTATACGAAGCGCTTTCATCAGCCACATCCTCGGGCGTACCCCTGGCAATGACCAGACCGCCCCCATCCCCACCCTCCGGTCCCAGGTCGATAATATAATCTGCGGTCTTGATAACATCCAGGTTGTGCTCGATGACCACCACTGTATTCCCAGATTCTGTCAGCCTGTCCAGCACTAAGAGCAGTTTTTTCACATCATCAAAATGAAGCCCGGTAGTGGGTTCGTCCAGTATGTACAGCGTCTTCCCCGTACTCCTGCGGCTGAGTTCTGCCGAAAGTTTGATGCGCTGCGCCTCGCCGCCTGACAGTGTGGTTGCAGGCTGGCCCAGTTTGATATATCCCAGTCCCACATCAAAGAGCGTCTGCAGCTTGTTCTTGATCTTTGGGATATTCTCGAAGAACTCCAGTGCTTCCTCTACTGTCATGTCCAGCACGTCAGCGATATTCTTGCCCTTGAACGTAATTTCCAATGTCTCGTTGTTGTACCGGCTGCCGTGGCACACCTCACACTGGACATACACATCAGGCAAAAAATGCATCTCAATAGTGATCGTCCCGTCGCCCTGGCATGCCTCGCACCGCCCGCCCCTTACATTGAAACTGAACCTGCCGGGTTTGTATCCTCTTGCCTTGGATTCAGGGGTCATTGAATAGAGTTCCCGTATGGGCGTGAATACATTAGTATAAGTGGCAGGATTTGACCGGGGGG